>Ga0308420_1000799_pt1 | contig 16163 bp, 9 predicted proteins | sample HotsprSampleMS55_FD_203802 | JGI IMG/M metagenome (GOLD analysis project Ga0308420, IMG submission 203802) | Hot spring phototrophic mat microbial communities from Mushroom Spring, Yellowstone National Park, Wyoming, United States - 20090730_MS55 ... | reverse complement strand
AGGGTCTGGCTTAATATTCAAGGAGTCGATCCGCGAATTAGCCACAAGCTCCAACCAGACACTTTGCCAAATGCCTGTCGTACGCGTATACATGCACCCTGATGACTTCAGCGAATGAGATTGCTTCCCAGAGGGTTGTACGGAGGACCGTTCATCATCAACTGCATAAACCACAAGTTCGTTTTCATCATAAGGATCAATTACGTCAGTGATATCAGTCCTAAATGGAGTATATCCTCCGAAGTGACGAGCTACTTGTTTTCCATTGACCCAAACACTTGCTGCATAATCAACAGCCCCGAAATGCAGCATTACCCGTCGTCCTCGAGCGTAGTTCCCAACTTTGAACAGTCGCCTATACCAGACGGCTTCCAAAAAGTCGGCATTTGCAATTCCGGACAGACTGCTTTGAGGGCAGAAGGGTACTATGATGCGCATGGGAAGATTCACGCCGGTTTGCCAACCTTTTTCCCGCCCAGACTTCTGCGTGTCGATTGCAAACTGCCATTCTCCGTTTAAGCTCTGCCAGGCGCTGCGCTTGAAATCAGGTCTGGGGTGTTCGGGTCTTGGTACATCAAATGTCATGATGCTTCCTCCATTTAGCGGCAGAGTTTGTGGAAAGAACGCGTCGGCAATAAGACAGACTCTCGCTTGATCACTTTTTAGATTAAGTAAGTGGTATTGTACTACGAGGCTAACTAACACCGCAACGAATAGCGTCTCTGCACGAGGATAGCAATTCTTTATATGCAAACGTCTAGGTATAGTTAATGAACACTCTGACTTGCCAAAATCATGCAGGAATTCTCTGACCACTCACGAAACTGTTGACATCAGAAACCGAATAATGACTCTTAAAATGGTTTGGGAGGCTAGTATGTCAAAGCGCATCGGTCGTCGTACGTTTATCAAAGGTTCAGCGGCAGTAGGAGCAGGTATTCTGTTTCTACATGACAGCCGCCTGGCATTTGGAACGGCTGCAAACGAGAAGTTGAACATTGCCATAGTCGGATGCGGTGGAAAAGGCGGGGGCAACCTGGGGGCTGTCTCAAGCCAGAATATCGTGGCCCTCTGCGACGTAAACGAAGGCCCGGTACGTTCGAATGCAGCAAACTTCAAAGAGGCAAAGACTTATTGGGACTACCGCCGGATGTTCGACGAAATGCACAACCAAATAGACGCTGTTGTGGTTAGCACACCCGACCATTCGCACGCACTCCCATCACTTATAGCTATGCAATTGGGCAAGCATGTGTACTGCGAGAAGCCCCTTACACACAACATCTACGAGGCACGACTCATGCGCGATACTGCGCGCAAATACAAGGTTGCGACACAAATGGGTAACCAGGGGACGGCGGAAAACGGATTGCGCGAGGCGGTAGAAATCATTCGAGCAGGACAACTCGGCAAGGTGACGGAAGTACACATCTGGTCAAACAGGCCAGTATGGCCACAGGGTTGCGAACGCCCTAAGGAAACGCCGCCAGTACCCAAGGACCTACATTGGGATCTTTGGCTTGGGCCGGCTCCTGAAAGACCCTATCATCCGTGTTACCAACCGTTTAATTGGCGAGGCTGGATAGACTTCGGCACGGGCGCAATCGGTGACATGGGTTGTCACACCATGAATCTACCGTTCATGGCGTTGAAGCTCAGCAATCCAATATCAGTATGGGCAGAAACGTTTGAAGGCACCAAGGAGAGTTACCCCAAGCGGTCCATTGTACACTACACCTTTGAGGGGAAAGACATGCTTCAACCTCGGAAGTTGGTCTGGTACGATGGAGGTCTGAAGCCACCCTCGTATGTAACCGGAGACAAAGATGTACCCGGAAGCGGCTGCGTTATTATCGGCACTGAACGCACTCTATTTACTCCGGACGATTATGGGGCACACTATCAGATAACACCGGGCGATTTTACGAAACCCGAACCTTCCCTGCCACGTTCGCCAGGTCACCACGGGGAATGGATAAGGGCTTGTAAGGGCGGCGCACCGGCGATGTCCAACTTCGACTATGCCTCCGCCCTGACGGAGTTTGCACTGCTTGGCAATCTGGCGGTGATCGTTGGAGAACCGATTTATTGGGATATCGAGAGGATGAAAGCCATCAATTGCCCGAAGGCGGACTACTACATAAACACACCATACCGGCGGGGCTGGAAACTATAAACACCACCAGTATACCAGCGGATACGGGTATAGTCTGGGCACATGTTTTAGCAAGAATGACAGTCTTTCATTACAAAGAGGGTGGGTATACCCCACCCTCTGTTATCCAAGTCAACACATCCACAATATAGGTTTCTTGAATTATGCCCCCAAGCCACCACCAGCAACAGTTCGGTTGGCACGTTCTTTGCTAACCTTCTCCCAATACCCACTTGCCCGAAACGCCAATAGCGGATCTGGTTCCAGTCCCATCTCCTCACGCACGACCTTCAACAGCGGTCGTACGTCCATGTTGAATGCTTCAACCAAACATTGCTCAGCCGAGACGACGTCCTTAGCAGCCTGAGCGTCTCTGAGTTTCCGGCGGTCAACACAGAGAGCCTTGGCGTATGCCATCTGAATTTGCTCAATCGTTTGAATCATCGCCTCAATCTTCGATTTGACCACGTGTGCTTGGTCAACCATGTAAGCCACTGGAGGATTGCTATTCGGTGTGTCCTCCGCTTTCACCAACTCGTTATATATCAAGAACAATTCGTACGGGTTTATCGACCCGGCTGTCAGGTCGTCGTCCGCGTATTTGTGGTTATTGAAATGAAAACCGCCCAAACGTTCTTCATCCAGTAGAAAAGCCACAATGTGCTCTATATTCTGACCTGGGAAGTGATGTCCTAGGTCCACAAGAACATGCGCTCGAGCTCCGCATTTTTGGCAAAGAACATACGCCATTCCCCAATCTGCGATGTCTGTGTGGTAAAACGCTGGTTCGAATGGCTTGTACTCGATAAGCATGCGCATATTCTCAGGCATCGCATCGTACACTGTTTTCAAGCACTCAGTCGCCCATTGCTTGCGCCGCCTGAAGTCACCTTCCCCAGGGTAATCTGTACCGTCAGCAAACCATAGGGACAGAACATCAGAATTCAAGCATTTACCAATCTCTATCGACTCGAGCATGTGATCCACTGCTCTTTTTCTGATAGCAGAATCTTCGTTTGTGATACTCCCCAACTTGTAGTCCTGATCTTGAAAGACATTTGGATTGATTGCGCCTATCCTTACTCCCAGAGACTCAGCATATGATGCCAAGCCTTGACAATCTGCAAGGCCGTTGGGAAAGTCCCACAAGACATGGACAGCCACACTTGGCGCTACACCAGTGTACTTGTGAACTTGCGCAGCATCAGCGATCTTTTCATCGATACTAACCGCTGCACCCGGTTGTCTATAGGTACCGAAGCGGGTACCCGCGTTCGCATAGCCCCAAGATGGTGTCTCGATTTTTTGGTTCTTCAGGCGTGATTTTACCTGCTCAAGATTCACCCCGCGGCTCACCAACCGCTCAGATAGCAGTTCGTATTCTTCTCGATATCTATCTGCCATTCCTGTTTTCCTTTCGTGTGCAATTCTCATGTTGCAGTTTCTACACGCCAGCGGCTTAGTCCTGCTAAAGCTCAGACTTCAGTTTAGTAACCTACCATCGCTTCGCCCATGATATGAGAAGGACACGAATATGCTTCTATAGAACATTCTAGACATGTGTAAAGCATTGTTGGAGGTTTTCGGACATGTCCTTCGACCCAACGAGAGTTCTGTCACTGGCTTTGGTCATTCTCGTCCTAGCTACGCTGACCTCGGCATGTCTGGGAAAAGAGTTCACAGCAGTCATAATTAGCACTAGCGTACCTAACGAGGACAGGACTCTTATAAGAGCGTTGAATCGAGAACTTGGACTAGCCGGCTATCGTGTCCGACATATAACCATAACACACCCAGGCGACTTGCAGGATTTGCATAGGGACAATGTAGATTTGCTTGTACTTTCGGATTCATCTACTCTACCCTCGATGTCCATACCGGCAATTGAGTCGTATCTTCGAATGGGCGGGCATGTTATCGCTCTGAACACCCCGATGTGGAGGAATATCCTAATTTCGTACAACCACCAGCTGATGAATAAGCATGACTATGAGCGTTTGAAAGCAAATGAGTTGCCTCAACACGTAGTTTTCGATTTCAAAGATAGGGACTTGTCTCGATGGGTCGAATCCAACCACCCAGATGACACGGCATATTACGAGATTGTGGATGACGGACCAGCAGGAAATCGTGCAGTGCACGTGGTGGTTGGTAACCAACGAGGTTGGAACACCTTCTTGTCCCCAGATCTAGACAACCCCTTCCCTGTCGGAAACACACTCACAGTATTCTCGGCGCGAGGAAGCAAGAGAACACATCAGTTGGGTATCGAATGGACGGAGTACGATGGTTCCCGATGGATAGCAGTCGTTCCCCTTTCAACGGAATGGCGCTCCTATATTTTGAAACCAGAAGACTTCAAGTACTGGCCAAGCAACCCTAACCGGGGCGGAACAGGAGATTGTTTCCGTCCAGAAAACGCGCGGCGATTCAGCTTCGGCGTAATGTTCAGCCACACCGGAAACGTTGGCGGAAGACATGAATATTGGGTGGGTCCCGTAGGCACTTCCCAACACAATTCTGAATACGAGGAATACATCCAAGCTAAGGATGTACCTGTGCTTGATACACTTTCACCGGATTATAAGGTTTTTCGTGTCACAAATGCGGTTGCGCTCAAAGCGCGAAGCGATCAATTTCTTCAGCCGATCAAAAGCGTGACACTTCCAAAGCTCATGTGCTCTCCTCATCCTAGACCACGCGGTGCGGGATTTGCCAAGTGTGGATTCTGGCGATGGGTGCCATTGGTGGATGCTAAGACGAAGACTGGTGATTGGTGTGGTTCGCCGGTGGGCCTATTTCTTCATTTTGACGGAGCGTATAAGGGTGGCATATGGGCATCCTTCGGGATACAAGACCCGGATTGGTATCGGACCCCGGTTGCACTCAGAGCGATTCGAGAGATCGCACTTCGAATAAGACAGGGCACTTTCTTGGTTGACGGCGGAACGGATCATTACACCTATTTCGATGGTCAAGCGATCCAGCTTGGGCTGGAAGCCGTGAACCTTGGAAGCCCCACCGTTCAAAACGTTGAGGGACGTGTCAGGCTGCTTAATTTGATGACTAAACAAACGGTTGTTCAACGAGAATGGCACTTCCAACTGCAATATGGAGAACGTCGAGTCCACGCTCATACGTGGCGCCCTGAGCAGTGGCCAAACGGTGGATTTCTGGTCATTGCGGAATTGATCAAAGATGGAAAGATTATAGACCGGGTTTCCCATGAAGTTCACGTCTGGCATCCGAGGAAGGAAAAGAGATTTGTGACGATCAAGGACGGAGACTTCGTGTTAGATGGCAAGCGGTGGAGGCCGCATGGTGTAAATTATATGCCATCATCTGGAATTGGCACTGAAGATAAGGAATACTTTGAGCATTGGCTTTGTGCGAGGTCGTATGACCCCGAGGTAATCGAACGCGATCTAAAGCACATTAAGGACATGGGTTTCAATGCGGTGAGCATATTTATCGACCGCCGATGTATGGAAGCTCAAAACTTACTGGACTTTTTGCGCCGGCTTGAAAAGTTTGGTCTGAAAGCTAACCTATCTCTACGCCCTAGCATGCCAATGGATTTCGACCACCAATGGCCATTGATCAAACCAATCATTGAGTATTACAAACTTGCCGAGAATGACACGCTCTTCGCCTATGACTTGACATGGGAACCAATGTGGGGCACACACAACGACCGGAAGCGATGGGATGCCCAATGGGAAAAATGGATTATCGATCAGTATGGCAGTGTAGAGAATGCCGAGAAAGACTGGGGATTTGCTGTTCCTAGGGATACCAATGGAACAGTGACCAATCCTTCTACGGAACAAATTGAGCGTGATGGCGAATGGAGGAGGATGGTCTCTGCATATCGAAGGTTTTTGGATATTTTGCTATACAAGGAATACAGTGCAGCCAGGCGATTGGTGAGAAGCGTTGATCCGAATCACTTCGTTAGTTTTCGAATGTCAAACGCCGGAGACCCTACCATGCGATGGGAAGGCCGGCTGGCGTATGACTGGCCGTACCTAGCTGGAGCCGTGGACATCTTGGAGCCAGAAGCGTATGGTCGAATCGGTGACTGGGAATGGGTAAGAGCTGGGTGGTTTCAGTTTGAGTATGCACGAGCGTGCGCTCCTCATTTACCCATGATTTGGGCCGAGATGGGGTACAACATATGGCAGACGGCTGTGAATGAGCCCACTCCAGAATCCCTAGATTTGCAAGCACGCTTCTACGAGGATTTCTACCGAATGATGATATCGAGCGCAGCTGACGGCATCTTCTTCTGGTGGTATCCCGGCGGATTTAGGGTTCATGAAAATAGCGACTTCGGTATCATCAACCCAGATGGTTCAGACCGTCCAGTTACTAAGGTTATTCGCAAGTACGCGCACAGATTCATAAACGGACCTGATGCGCGACCGGTTGATTACTCGATTGAGATTGACCGCGATAAGCGGGCAGACGGAATAGCAGGCATATACGAAGATGTACAACAGGAATTCTGGAAAGCTGTTGACAGCGGTTATGCGCCTGGTTTGAAACTTGCAGGTGCAGGATTGACTTCAATTGACTGCCCAAAGATTGCTGTTGGTAACTCACCTTGGACAGGAAACAATGCCCACAAGTACTTGGACGGTGTGTTCGATTCGGTACAACTCTTTGATATCCAAGGAAATCGAATCGAAGTCCGAAATGGTGATGTCATAGAGGTTTCCAGTTCCGACTGTCCCAAGGCAACAGTAACTGTAACCAATCTGGGCATGGCTGAATGGGTACCACCATCTGAATACGCTGGCAGCGGCACAGTCTATCTTAGCGTCACAAGTGACAGTAGCTTAAGGCATCCGTTGATTTCGCACGTTAAGCATCTAGACACAATATGTTTGCAAGGAATCACTCTAACACCCAGCCCCGTCACTCAACCACTGGATATTGTCTTAACACTGGAGGCTGACGGTTTGGGTGTATTTGGAGAGAAATTCAGGTTCAAAGTTGCACCATCAACGCCGGAACTCAAGTAGCGGGATGGACGGCTGCAGGTAAATTTGTCAGCTTGTTTCTTTGCTCGTGCAGCCGTAGAATTGTACTTGAACACAGCGCAAGCAGGATTGGAGACGAGTGTCATGCGAGGAATTATTCATGGAAAGCCGTTGTTGCTTCTCATTTTGAGTGCGCTGATACTGTGCGCGCCAAAAGACGCATGCGCTACTGTCGGCGATGACCGGTTTGCAATGAGTGGCTGGGCTGGCTGGAGCAAGTTCGACGAGGTCGGATCTTGTTGGTGGCTAAATTGGGGCATGAGTCTCAGTCCAACTTACGCAAATGACAACTACCCTTATGTGCGTATGTATTGGCGGACTAAGGCTGGCCAGTACACAGACGAGACAATCCAGAATTGGGCCAGAACAGCCAAATCGCTATATGGTCCGGGCGTAACAGTCTTGTGGACAGCAAGCAATGAGCCAAACGATCGTGGTCAGGCAAATCAGACTCCTGCTGAATTTGCGGCCGGCTACTACCAATATTACAAGAACTTAAAGATTGGTGATCCGACGTGCAAAGTCTTGGGGCCGGGAATACTCAATTGGACTTTTCAAAGCGACAGTGTATGGAAGAAGGGCAAGGAATGGTATGAAGAATTCCGGCAGATATGGGCGAACGATCCTGTTTACTCTGCGTATAGCATGTCAATCCAGGGCAATCCATATCCACCGATGGATGGTTTCAATATGCACACTTATGACCTCCGAGGCATTCAAGGCACACCCTGGCAAGGTCCCCCAGACTGGAAATACCTTCGTGATGAAACCCTCGCCTGCTATGCTGATATCCAAACATACCCGGAAACACGAAACCTCAAGATCTGGAACACGGAATACGGGTCACTGAGATGTTTAAACATCACCGAAGCCGCTGATACGCTGGGGCCTATTTGCTTATGGTTCAGGCAACAACCTTTTATGGCAAGATGGTTTTTCTTCATTCTCAAGACAAGTGATGGCAGTTGGCAACAGACCGTGCTACTTGATGCCAATAACAATATTAATGCCCTTGGCAGAGCTCACTTTGCTCTCAGCACGATGGGAGATGAAGAAGTTTACAACCTACCATACAATGCTGCATACGACTCGGGCACGGCTTATACCCGTTCTGGATGCATTTATACTACAAAGTTTGTGGAAGATTATAATCTCGGCTTGAATGTGTATCCTATCCAAGGCTATTCCTATAACGCTGGTGAAATGAGAGGCAGAACCTACTTCGCTGGCAGAAGGATTAAGAGATTAACCTTCAACTATCGAATGACCTGCAATCCTGTGCTATACCAAATAGAGGTAGACGTACCCGGCCATAATTCGGTTTGGTCATCAGGGCAGAACACAGGAGACCAGTGGGCAGATATAGATCTTACACCCTATAACACAGACAGAGTCAGCATTGCCCTGTATTGTAAAGCAACAAATACCTATACAGACCCCACTGGAACAGCGATCGCCAAGATAACAAACATCACAATGTGGCTTTATCCTCGACCATCGACACCTATAGTTAACGACAATGGTCCCTTTACGACAAGTACGACTTCACTGAGCGCCTCCTGGTCGTGCGAGTCGCCTAAAAGCCCTGTGGTTGAATACCAATACTCTGTAAGTACGTCTACCGGAACACAGATCGTTCCATGGACAAGTGCGCAGCAGAACACATCAGTCAACCTAACCGGGCTTTCTCTGTCATTGAACACGAAGTACGTCTGGTATGTGAAAGCTAAGAGCGCAGACGGCGTGTGGAGTGAAGTCGGCAATTCGCCAGGGATTACTGTAGTCTCAGCGACAGGTACGCCTGGGGAGATCAAGAACAATCCCACCGGTACTTTGGTTGGCTTTTCGGGCATAGTCACTGCGAACCCGAGCAGTATCACCCGTGCCATTTTCGTTGAAGCTCCTGATAGGTCGTCTGCGATTAGGGTCTATCAGACTTCTGGCGTTCCAAACCCAGAGGTAGGTTCAATAGTCCATGTGGTCGGTACACTGACCGAGACTGGTGGTGAACGCATAATAGGAAGTCCAACTGTCACAATCGATGGAATGGCATCAGAACCTCTGGAACCTTTGTATTTAACAAACAAGACAGTTGGAGGCCAAGCACTGAACTCCTACACCCCTGGGATAACATATGGATTTGGCCCATACAACATTGCTCTTCTGGTACAGACGACTGGAAAAGTCTTGGCTGTAGACACGGTATCCAAAATCTTTTTCATCGATGATGGTTCGGCAGTACCAAATGGCGACCAGCAAGGTGTGGCAGTAAGCTATGCAAATGCTACTACGACCATTACACCTCCCAGTGAAGGGCAAAATGTGATTGTAACAGGGCTCAGTGCCATTCGGAATTATGCCGGAAGTCGCTACCCCTTGATCCGTCTGCGAGGACAAAGCGACTTAGTTGTCGTGGAATAACACAGGAGTCGGAACAAATACACGCCGGGACCATGGAATATCCACACTGGTGGAGATCCGTTCGGTCCGCTTGTTCGGGACGAAATAGCTTTTGCTAATAAGGTAGCAAATTTCAAACGCATCGGCTGCCGTGACGGGTGCTTTCATAATGATGTGCTTCTTCGGAAACTAGAAACAGCCATTTCTCGCCCGTCCCCATTGGTAAGCGTTATGGCTGATTATCATCGACTGCAGTAACTGGCCAGTCCAATCACAAGAAGATAGTAAACCAGCAAAAAGTCTGATTTAGTTGCTTGTCTAGGAAGGGGCGGGTCACTGATTGGCAAGATTTTTCAGAGGGTAGTAGTGAGGTAAGACTGCAATGACTAAAGATTGCTTTATAGCTATCATGCTGAGCGTAGAATTATTCGCGGCCACCATAACTTTCTCTCAAGCTACGCCCAATCCGTATGGTATCGCAGGTTGGGGCGTATTATCCAAAGTTGGGATGCCAGCAGACTGCCTTGATTACGATTGGAACGGTCTCCATCCTGGAACTCTGTGTCAGATGTGCCGGCCTAATCATTACTACGAATACATCGGCATTCCACCTCGATGGTGGGGATGGAACCAGAATACAGGGCAGATCAACGACCCTGACCAATTCGCCGCATGGATTGCAGCAAACCAAGGGCGTGTATGGATAATTGGAAACGAACCTGATCTGCAGAGCCAGGACGGATTGACACGTGAACAATACGCGCAAATGTACAAGACCTATTATGACTTCATCAGCCAGCGTGATCCAACAGCCAAGTTCTGTATAGGCGCAATAACAGGCGGTTCCACTACAGCGGCTCTCGATTACACGAAGAACTGGTATGAATACGTCCTCAACTACTACAAGAACACTTACGGTCAACCGATGCATATCGACATCTGGAATATTCACAGTTACTGTGGAGCTACCCAGATTGAGAATCCAGACCAGCCGATTAACGATTTTATAATCCCCTTTGTCAACTGGTGTCATACTGTTGATGGTGGGCGATATGCAAACTCAGAAGTTTGGATAACTGAGCTACCAATTGGCGAATGGATGGGCGCACTTAACCAAGAATGGGTTATTTGGTTTGCCCAAAGATACCTACCCCGCTTAGAACGGGCTGGAGTGAACAGGTGGTTCTGGTATGTTTCCAGGTCATGGAACGACCCATCTGGCGACTGGAGCAACGTCGCACTCGTCAACGTTGACGGTACAGTCTCGCCGCTTGGGCACGCCTATGCTGATCTAGCCAGAGGATATCCAAACGAAGTAATCCCTGTCACTTCCTACGTGCCAGACCCTACTCCAACCTATTTTGCTGATGATTTCGATTCTGGAACACTTGCACATCCGTGGATGGTAAAGGCTGGAAAATGGGCGGTTGAAAATGCACTGCTGAGACAAAGTCGAGTCGGATATGCGTGGTGGGGAGAGACAGCTCCACTTCAGTACATATACAGCGACTTCGACATGACGCTGAAAATAAGGATCAACAATGCAAATGACCCATCTAACTGGGCGGGTATATTCTTTCACTTGGCCAGCAGGTTTCACACTGTAAGCAATAGTGGATACCTAGTATTTATGCGTAGGAACGGCGCTGTTGGTTTGCATAACGGCAGCCAAACCGTATTGGAAATACCGAATGTAGTACCAGACGCTAGTCAATTTCAGACTATAAGGATACGTATGGAAGGCTGGCGGATACAGGTTTATGCAAATGGAACCCTGATAATCGATTGGACTGACACTGCGCAGAGAAGTTCTTCTGGTTACGCAGCTCTGTGTGTCTACAAGACAGATTCAAGCTTCGATAAAGTAAGAATTACAAAGTTACCAAACAATCCAACGGTCATCGATGATGGAGCATTTCAAACAAGCACAGACACGCTCCATGCAGTGTGCACGGGTATGCCACCGTGGGGCGTAACGCAATATCAGTATGCTATTGGCACGACCCCAGGTGGAACCGACATCGTTGGATGGACTACATCACCAATCCCTGAGATCACTAGCACGGGTCTCTCTCTGGTACCCGGACGAACTTACTACATTACAATGAGATTCCGCGATACCTGCGGAGTCTGGAGCGCCACCGGGACTAGCGACGGTATTACAATCGTCTCAGCGACAGGTACGCCTGGGGAGATCAAGAACAATCCCACCGGTACTTTGGTTGGCTTTTCGGGCATAGTCACTGCGAACCCGAGCAGTATCACCCGTGCCATTTTCGTTGAAGCTCCTGATAGGTCGTCTGCGATTAGGGTCTATCAGACTTCTGGCGTTCCAAACCCAGAGGTAGGTTCAATAGTCCATGTGGTCGGTACACTGACCGAGACTGGTGGTGAACGCATAATAGGAAGTCCAACTGTCACAATCGATGGAATGGCATCAGAACCTCTGGAACCTTTGTATTTAACAAACAAGACAGTTGGAGGCCAAGCACTGAACTCCTACACCCCTGGGATAACATATGGATTTGGCCCATACAACATTGCTCTTCTGGTACAGACGACTGGAAAAGTCTTGGCTGTAGACACGGTATCCAAAATCTTTTTCATCGATGATGGTTCGGCAGTACCAAATGGCGACCAGCAAGGTGTGGCAGTAAGCTATGCAAATGCTACTACGACCATTACACCTCCCAGTGAAGGGCAAAATGTGATTGTAACAGGGCTCAGTGCCATTCGGAATTATGCCGGAAGTCGCTACCCCTTGATCCGTCTGCGAGGACAAAGCGACTTAGTTGTCGTGGAATAACACAGGAGTCGGAACAAATACACGCCGGGACCATGGAATATCCACACTGGTGGAGATCCGTTCGGTCCGCTTGTTCGGGACGAAATAGCTTTTGCCGAGAAGGTTGCAAACTTGAAACGCATAGGCTATCATGGCGTGCAGTTTCACGACGACGATGTTGTCGATGCGGAAGCAGACGTAGCAACGACAGAGAAGGTTGCGGCACAAGTTAAGAAAATCCTGGACGATCACGGCATGGTTGCCGAGTTCGTTGCACCAAGGTTGGGGGAACATCCGAACACCATAGACGGCGGTTACACAAGTAATGACCCCGCCATGCGTCAGTATGCGTTGGACAGGTCAAAGCGCACTATCGATATCGCCCGCATGATAGGTACGAGAAATATTGTTCTTTGGCCAGCCCGCGAGGGTACCTACATTCGCGAAGCCAAGGATCCTGTGTTGGCAACTCAGCGAGCTGTAGACTATATTAACGCATTGCTGGAATACGACAAGGATATAAGGGTCATTGGCGAAATGAAACCTAATGAACCCATGGATCAAGCCTACAACCCGACAACAGGCCGTTTTATTGCTCTAGCATACAAGACGATTGATCCTGATAGAGTGGGCGTGAATATTGAGAGCGCGCATGCCCTTCTTGCGGGTATCGACCCGTCCGACGAAATGGCCTTTGCAATGTGGCATAAGAAGCTCTGGGCAGTTCATCTAAACGATCAGAACGGCCTGAAGTTCGACGAAGATAAGGCATTTGGAGCCGTAAACCTACGCTGTGCGTTCAATCAGGTTTGGGTACTGGAAAGGTACGGCTATGGCCGGAATGGTGAAATGGTCGGGTTTGACGTGAAGGCGATGCGGACCACCAAACCCGAGAAGCGCTACCAACACTTGATCAATAGCAAGGAAATCTTCGAGCGTTTACTGACAATTGTTCGCTCTCTCGACAACACGAAAATTGAGGAGTTTCGAGCGGCAAGAGACTACGAAAGCCTTGAGATGTATATCGTCCGTAAGCTTATGGGACAATAATCTGTAAGAACGAGTAGCCAACCAGGGCTGTCTGTCTGATAGAGACAGCCCTTTTTCTTTCTAGCTTGCGGGAGCAGGCTCTATGATTCCGGTTTTACATCAACCAGCTCGATTCGGAAGATGAGCGTGGCATAACCAGGTATCTTCGGCGGTGCACCGCTTGGCCCATAGCCCAAGGTATGTGGGACGACAAGCTTACGTATGCCACCAACCTTCATAGTGGACAGACCTTCTTTCCATCCTTGAATCAGACCGGTTAGTTTGAACTCGCTAGTCTGTCCCTCTGGCGTACTGTCGAAGACAGTTCCGTCAGTAAGCCAGCCCTTGTATTTCACAACAACGGTATCGTTCGGCCCTGGTGACGGTCCTGTTCCTACGACTATGTCACCCCACTGTAATCCAGATTCGGTTACTTCTAACGTTATCGGCTTACGTTCCTTCGGCTCTATATAGTACGTCAACGTTGTGTTCGGTGGAATTCCTAGTTCAGAGTTGCCGGTAGAGCCATATGCCAAGTCAGGAGGCGCAACTAGCTTCCGCTTACCGCCTACACCCATGCCGACGATTCCTTCATCCCAGGCTGCTATCACCTTGCCGTCACCAACAACGAACTCGACTGGTGCGCCGTCATCATATGTGCTTTTGAACTGCTGACCAGTTGGCAAGAAGCCTCTGTAGTCCATGAGCACCGTGTCGCCATAGCTGATAATGGATAGAGGACTCACAAAGAAATCAGAGTATTTTAGACCAGATGATGTGGTTATCAAGGGGGGCTCAGGGATAGTCTTTTGGTTCTCCCAAATACCTCCCCCACAGCCGACAATAAGCGGTACAACTGAGATCAGTATACAGACGGCAAATATTCGCATACTAGGCTCCTATTCATAATTACATGACACAAGAGACGACCCCAGTTGGTCGCTAGGACTTGATGTCCAGCAATTTGACTTCGAAAATCAGCGTCGCTCCTGGCGGTATAACGGGTGGAGCACCTCTTTCGCCGTAGCCCAAGTGAGGCGGTATAATTAGTCTCCTCTTTCCCCCAACTCTCATAGTGCTTAGACCTTCATCCCAACCGGCGATCACCATACCCTGCCCCAAGACGAACTCGAACGGCTCACCTCGGTCTATAGAACTGTCGAACTTGGTACCATCCTCCAGCCAACCAGTGTAGTGAACGACGACGGTTTCTCCCGGCTTCGGTGATCTGCCCACGCCAATCTTCAAATCCTGATATTTCAAACCGGATTTGGTGCTAATCAACTCTACATTATCGGCAGAAGAACGGTTTGTATCTTCAGTGCTGCTCTTCCTGATGCTTTCGGCACTCTTCGCATGCAGATTATCAGCTGTATGACTTCCCTTGGTGGAAACATGCTTTTCCCTGAAGCAACCAAAGCAAACTGCGATTGTCAACAGCGATAACACGATTATCCTCGAGATGGACCTCACCTGCTATATCTCCTTCACTCATGGCTATCTTACCAAAACGGACTATTTCAGATAATACCACTAACTGCCCATTCCGGCAACTGAAATAGACTGCATAACGTCATTCCGGACAGCAATGATGTAGTGAAGCCTGGAACAATCTCTTTAACGGATAAACATCCTATTCTTCCTTCAGCAACATCTACCTTTGCCCGAGTTCACGCACAAGATCAAGGTAGTAAAGGGCGTTGTCTATCGGAACGTTATGTGGGATATGGTTACCGACAGCGATGAAATACCCAGGGCAGCGCTTGCCCAGATTGATGCACCGCTCAACCTCACGCCGTATGTGTTTTTTATCACCAAAGGTAAGCACGCGAGTATCAACGTTGCCTATGATCACCTTCGTAGAACCGTATCGCTCAACGATGCACTGCAGGTCAGTCAGTGGCTCGAAAATGAACCCATCTGCCCCCGCTTCGGCAATATCATCTACAAACTCCGTAAAATTGCCATCGGAGCAAAACAGACTTTCTTTCCGGCTTGTTTCAGAATAGACCAGAGTTTCCGGTAGCGAGGAAAAATATACTTTTGGTACCAATCGGGATGAAAAACCGCACCCTGCGTCCAGACTATATCATCGTGACAGATGAAAACTGGCGCAGTGGTATGTGCCCACGCTATGTAGTTTGCAGCTGATATTTCGTAGAAGCCCTCAAGTACACGGTCAAACTGCTCGGGATCCGACGCGGCGGAACTGAGGAACATTTCCCAACCAAACACATGGATACATGCAGAGAAAAGTGTCTTATAGTATCCTGCGGTAAATATCTGTCCCGGGTAAGCGGCTTGGCCCGCAAGGTATGCCTCCTGAAAATAGACAGCTCGCTCTTTGATATCGGGCACGCCTGTTTCAGCTATCGGATCGAAACTCAGAACTTCATCAACGGACTGAAATGGACAGTATACATTGGGATCGAAATCGACACCACCTTCTTGGAATTCAGCATGTCCCATGCTTGTCACGCGACCCTGCCACGTAGGTCCATCATTCGCGTTCCATATCAGATCAAGACCAATTGAATCGTAGAACTCACGCCAAGCGGAACTATCTTCACGAGGATCCGTACCCGTGACCGCGCGTACCAACAATGGGTGGGAGCAATATTCCGTGTGCCCTACCCTCTCGGGCATTTCGAGATTTATCGCTTGCCAACCGATATCATAGCTCATGTCAGTTACGCTCCCGCCGCCCCAGGCGATGCACTTTAACATTCCATCCCAAGAGTACTGACTA
>Ga0308420_1000798_pt1 | contig 16165 bp, 13 predicted proteins | sample HotsprSampleMS55_FD_203802 | JGI IMG/M metagenome (GOLD analysis project Ga0308420, IMG submission 203802) | Hot spring phototrophic mat microbial communities from Mushroom Spring, Yellowstone National Park, Wyoming, United States - 20090730_MS55 ... | reverse complement strand
CATCTGGGATCAATTCATACCACCGTAAACATTGTATCGACACCCTCCCATCCCGACAGTGGAGATTTCCCCCTGCTGCGTCCTGGGAAAATCCACCGAATCGTTCCCGTTGTGATCAATCCCATCGGAATACCGAGTGTATGATCTACGCCCCTTCTCATCAATCACTCCTGTACTGCCAAAGGTGCGACCTTTGCCCAAAAGAATATTCATCACGGACAATCCGGATGGGGGGATCATTCGTCAGAGGCTTGACGGCTTGATTCTGCCACCAGTTGCCAACCGGAACCGGATAACGGCGGTTGAAAACCGGCATCACGGTAAGACCGATGCGGTCCTTTCCACTCTGTTACAGAACCCTGGAGACCCATGCGATGTTTTCACCCAACGCCATGACCCTGCGACAACGCCGGGCGTGCCTGAACCAACGGTCCCGACGTATGGGCACAGCCGTGCTCATCCTGACAGCCTGTACCGGCCTAGGTCTCGCCGCCCAAAGAGAACAGCCACCCACAGATCGTCCCGTCTTCGAGTTTGTCAGTCCAAAAGTCGCATCTATTGAAGATAGGGCCGAGCAGCAGAAGTTGCCAGTACGTATGAGCATCAAGGGCAAAACGGAGTATATTCTGGATACCGGCGGTTTGACTCCCGCGGAATACAAGCAGAAGGTGGAAAAGGCTGCCGAGTCGGGACGACCTTTGCCAACTCCGGAAGTGGATCTGACCGTGGAAATCACCAACATCAGTAACAAGCCCGTGGAAATCTGGACCAGTGGCGATCCCGTGCGGCTGGTGCTCCAACTGGAAGGAGACGGAGCCTTGAATTTGACACCACCTTTGGCGTTCACGCGGGAGTTTCGTCTGCCCAAGGCCGAGACTCTCGCCCCCGGCAAATCGATTGTTTTCCGGCTGACAGAATTGACCAGCGGCTTCCGCGGTCGTTCCCATTTCGCGTACTGGACCAAGGCCGGCACCTACAAATTGACTTGTTCCTTCAGTACCGGTATTAAACCGGCCCCACTCGAGACCAAAGAGGATATGGACGGCTTCGGTCGTCTCATTTTATCGACTGAGCCACTCACAGTGACCGTAAAACTGAAGGAAGACAAGTGATCAAGTGTGTCGCCATCCCCCAGTATGTCGGACCAGCGGCACTCCACCGGCCCAGTGATGCGATCTGCGACATCGATCCATCCTTCGACGGCGATCAGATGCGCCTCAACATGGTTGATTCCCAGACCAGCCTCAACACGGTCGATTCCCAGACTAGCGTCCGCCTCGCTTCCACGATGGAAACATCACGGTGGGCGATGCGTAACCCCACCCTGATGCAACTCGCTAAGGCCGTCGGGAACTGAAACCTCGAGATTCGACGAAGTTTTAGACCAAGACCCGCCTAAGCTGGGGGCGGTTGGTCTATTATCCGGTTTGGTTCTCGATGGGCACAGTTTGCCCTTACATCCTTGTGCTCCCTGGAGTGGAATCACCAGCCGGGAACACTTTCCACCCGGGTCAGATAGCCACAACTCTCTAAGTAGCGGGCCACGCGCGTCGCTTCCAGGCGTGTGTCATACCGGCCATAAACTGTCCAGGGTGTCAACGGGGCAGGACGGAAGTAAACCACAAAGTCCCGTGCCAAACCGGGGCGGATTACGGGTGGTACGATGGGAGCCGGCACTACAGGACCGGCGGGGGGATACACCACCGGTCCGGGAACAACGGGCACCACCGGCAACACACGCGGGGGTCCAAAGGGCGAAACTGTAGGATGGACAATCACAGCGGGCGGATGTGCTGACGCCTCCCAGGCGGTCAGGGGCACAACGGCGGCAACAGTGAGAACAAGCGGCCAGCGGATCATGGGATGCTCCTCGAAGTAGGAAGGAGAGGGGGGTGTGTCTTCTGTAGTCCGATTTCTGCCACTTTCACTTAAGTGAACGCTCCTCTGATGCCGAAATTGCGCTGCATGGGCTTTGGGACTTTCCCAGCGCGGCCCTACGAGGAACATCCCCCCGTTGCCGAGATGAGTCTAGATACAATAACCGCACATGATGTTCCCAGATAAACAGAAACACGGCGGGCCGCTGGGAACATCAACATCGTGACAGCGGTCTGACCAACAGGAGAGAATCTCTCGTCGAGAGAGGGATGGCAGGTTAGGGTTTTATGCACTCTCTCTATCCGTTACGATTTGAGCCAATTTTCAAAAGCATGCTCTGGGGTGGACGACGCCTGCCCGAACTGGTGCGGCAGAATGGGCCCACGGAGCAACCCATCGGCGAGGTCTGGCTACTCAGCGATGTGGACGCTAACCTGAGTGTGGTACGTAACGGCCCGTGGGCAGGGATAACCCTCCGGGAACTGCTGCAACGACAAGCCGAGCTTATCCTCGGTGTGCACCACCAACAGTGGCAAAAGTCCGGACAGTTCCCCCTGTTGCTCAAGTTCATCGACGCCCAGCGGGAATTATCCGTTCAGGTGCACCCTGATGACAAGCAAGCTGCCCGACTCGGCACCGGTCTGCAGGGCAAGACGGAAGCCTGGGTAGTTCTGGATCGGCATCCCGAGCGGAGCCGGATTTATGCGGGTTTGCGTCCCGGGGTGACGGAAGCCGTTTTCCGACAGGCTCTGGAGCAAGGATGTCTTGTGGAAACACTTCACCACTTCGTGCCCCAGATTGGGGACTGCCTCTTTCTCCCTGCGGGAACCGTTCATGCCTTGGGAGCGGAACTGCTCGTGTTTGAAATCCAGCAGACCAGCGACATTACGTATCGGCTTTATGATTGGGATCGTGTCGATCCCGTTACCGGTCAGCCCCGACCGCTGCACATCGCGGAGGGGTTGAGCTGCATCGACTGGTCGCGTGGCCCCTGTCATCCCGTCCAGCCCGCCGTCATCGTCCAGGGTGGCCTCCAGCGCGAAGGATTGATCCACTGTCGCTACTTCACTCTGGAGCGTTGGACTGTCTTCAGGACCACGACCGTGGACAGCCAGGCACGCTGCCGCATCCTCGTGGCCCTGAATGGAACAGGCGCTCTAGAATGGAACGGACAAACAGAACCTCTGCTAGCAGGCGATGTTCTACTAATCCCGGCTACCCTGGAAACCATCCGTCTGACCCCTGCCTCAGAGAGGCTCACCCTGCTGGCATGCGGCTTGGGCGAGGAATCAGCTGGTTGATCGAATCTCTCGATTGATCGAATCCCCCTATGCCCCTCAGGAACCGTGTATCCTTACAGGAGAACCGCCGGTTCATCGCTGGACTGAACGAGGGAATACTTCTTACGAACGACCCCGATCATCGTGTCTCTTGCGAGGGTACCGTGTTCCCCTGACCTTGAAGCAGCCGCCATCACGTCTTCGTAACGAATCTCCAGAGAAACTGCGAGGGACGAGAAGTGCTAAAATGCTTGGGGACGCAGCCTGGTCTTTATGCCCATCACACACTTCACATGGCCATGAACATCATCGATCTCAATGCAGATGTTGGGGAAGGTGCAGGAACGGACAGCGAACTGCTGTCGTTGATTACTTCGGCAACTGTTTGCTGCGGCCTGCACGCGGGAGGAGTGGAGGAAGCGGCCCGGACCATCATCGAGGCACTTCATCGGGGCGTGACTATCGGAGCTCATCCCGGTTATGCGGATCGCGAGCAGTTTGGGCGGCGAGAGCTCCCGGTCACAGTGGATGAAGTTCGGCACCTGGTGGCCTACCAGGTGGGAGCGTTGCAGGCTTTGGCCGAGTCTTTGGGTGGTCAGGTCTGCTACGTCAAGCTGCATGGGGCGTTGTATCACCAGGTGTGCCGGGAGCGGATGTTGGCCGAAGCGGTGGTACGTGCGTTGGAACGTTGGCAGTTGCCGATCGTCGGGTTGCCTGCCAGCCAACTGGAAGCCGCCTGTCAGGGTCGTCTCCCCTATATCCGCGAGGGTTTCCTGGACCGACGGTATCGTCCGGATGGAAGCCTCATCCCTCGCCACGAAGCTGGCGCATTGATCCTCGACCCCCAGGAAGCCGTCGCCCAAGCCGAACGCCTGGTCCGGGATTTCGGCATTCAGACGCTCTGTGTCCATGGGGACACCCCTCAAGCCGTCGCATTGATACGGGAGGTTCGGGAGGAATTGCTGCGCCAAGGGTATCTCCTCCGCTCCTTTGTCCGGGGGAACGGAGCAGTAAGAAGCGAGCGAGGAACATAAGGGAGCCAGCGGGGGGCCAGAGGGAATGGGTTTGCGTGTGGTAAGGGCAGGCGTATACAGCCTCGTGGTCGATGGAGGGCGGCGGCATATGCGTCGCTGGGGTATTCCACTGGGAGGAGCTGCCGATCGCGCAGCCTGGCAACTGGGGAACGCGCTGTTGGGCAATCCCGAGGATGCCGCTGCCTTGGAAATCACGCTGACCGGTCCTATCCTGGAAGCCACGTGCCCCGTTGCCTTGGCCTTGTGTGGTGCCCCTTTCGACGTCTGGGTGGACGAACAGGAATGGACCGTGGGGGTAACCCGGACTTTGTATCCGGGCCAGCGCTTGGTCATCGGCGGTGCCCAGCGTGGTGCTCGTCTGTATGTGTGTGTCGCCGGTGGTCTGCATACACCGATTCTCTTCGGCAGTCGTTCCATGGGGGAGCCGATCCGCCGGGGTCAGGTTCTGCCCTGTCGTCCCGCCACTGTATCCCGCCGGAAGCTGCCCGATGATCTGCTCGCGTCGCTAGTTCCTTCCACCACGCCGGTACTGTTGCGTGTGCTCGACGGCCCCCAACGTTCGCTGTTCCCGGATGAAATTTTCTTCCGTCAGACTTACACCGTCCTGCCGGCAAGCAATCGCATGGGGTTACGCTTGCGTGGCCCGGTCCGGCTTCAACCCCATCGGGGGCTACTCTCCGAACAGCATCAGGAGATGCTTTCCGAACCCGTCGCACCCGGAGCGGTGCAAGTCACTCACGATGGTCAACCTCTTATCCTTGGGGTGGACGGACAAACGGTGGGTGGCTACCCCAAGATCGCCCACGTCATCCGAGCGGATCTGGACATACTGGGTCAGCTCCGCCCCGGCGATACTGTCCGCTTTGTGCGTGTCTGCCTTGAAGAGGCAGAGCAGGCCGGTCAGAAACGGGACCGCTGGCTCCGTCACTGGCAAGTCCGCCTGTCCCTTGCTGAGGGTGCACCCACCCTCCTGGCCTCTACCCCACCCACCGTACCATAACCTTCTTCCCCTTGGGTGAGGCCCGATTTCTGGTTGCATCTTACCCACGACCGGCTAAAATTTAGGCTAGTACGTCCTGAGTGAGCATGGCTCATCCTTGAGGATGATCCACCAGCCTGCTCAGCGTCTTCCTACCCGCGAACGGACGATCACCAACCGCTGAACGATATAGCTGAAATTCACTCCGGCCCGCTACCCCGAGCAGTCAGACAACGTTGCGAACGTTTCGCCCCACCCCAACCGTCAAACCATCCATGCTGCCTGCACTGCTTTTCCTTGCCCTGCCCGACCTTTACCCTCCCACACTGCAACCGGTGGGAGCGGCCCGTACTGACCTGGCCGTCGCAGGGAATGAATCACACTCCAACCCTGCCTCTACGGTTGATCCCCGGTCCCACCCTATGTCTGCAACGCCACCGCGGGGTGTGTCGTTTCCTCGGGAGGTCCTGCCGGTGCTGACCCGTGCCGGTTGCAACGCCGGTGCCTGTCATGGGAACCTCAACGGCAAGGGGGGATTTAAGCTTTCGCTCAAGGGAGAAGACCCCAGGGCGGACTATGTTGCACTGACCCGAGAGTCGGGAGGCCGACGTATCAGTCCCTTGGCGCCGGAACAGAGCCTGCTCTTGCGCAAGGCGACGGGTCTGGTTCCGCACGAAGGGGGAATCCGTTTCTCGCCCCAGCAGACGGAGTACCGCCTGCTTCAGCGTTGGATTGCGGACGGTTGTCCCTGGGAGGAACCGCAAAGCAGCGTGGTTCGTCAGCTCCAGGTCACGCCTGCCAAAGAGCAATACATCTACTTTCCGCAGGACCGTTTCCGCATTCACGTGACGGCCGAGTTCCACGACGGCAGCCGGCAGGATGTGACCCATCTGATTGCCACAGAGTTCACGACGCTCGGCGTTGCCCGCATAACTCCCGAAGGAGAAGTGGTGCGGGAGGGATACGGCACGACAGTCCTGCTGATCCGGTATGGGAACCAGGTCCAGCCCTTGCGGATCGTGTTCGTTCCCGACCGCGCCCCCATTCACGAGGAGTCGCTGAAGAGTGAGCATGAGATCGACCGGCTCATCTTCCACCGCTTGCAGCGGCTGCGTTTACCGCCGGCTCCGCTCGCCAGTGACGAGATGTTCCTCCGCCGGGCCTATCTGGATACCATCGGTCTATTACCAACGGTGGAAGAGACTCGTGCGTTCCTGGCCGATCAGGATCCGCAGAAACGAGAAAAACTCATCGACCGGCTCCTGGAGCGTCCGGAATTTGCCCAACACTGGGCATTGAAGTGGGCGGATGTTCTCCGCAACGAGGAAAAATCCCTCGACCGTAAAGGGGTAGCCGTATTCCAGCGGTGGCTGGCTGTTCAGATAGCTCAAGACCGGCCGCTGCCGGAGATGGCCCGCGAGCTGCTCGGTGCGACCGGCAGCACCTATGTCCACCCGCCGGCCAATTTCTGGCGGGCGATCCGTGAGCCGATGGCCCGGGCCGAATCCGTCGCTCAAGTCTTCCTGGGTTTACGCATCGGCTGTGCCCGTTGTCATAATCATCCTTTCGATCGCTGGACGATGGATGATTACTATCAGTTCGCGGCTCTGTTCGCCCGGATCGACTATCGCATTCTGGAAAACAATCGTCGGGACCGTTTCGATAACCACGAATTCGTGGGGGAACAGGTGGTATATCAGAAACGAGAGGGGGAACTGATCCACCCGCGGACCGGTCAGCCTGCACGCCCCCGTCTGCTTGGGGACACCCAGCCGTTGCCTGCCGAGGCCGACCGTCTGGGAACTCTCGCCCGGTGGATAGCCCAGCCGGACAATCCCTTTTTTGCAGCCGCCCAAGTCAACCGCGTCTGGAAACACCTGATGGGACGTGGTCTGATCGAACCGAATGACGACATGAGCCTGAATAATCCCGCGAGTCATCCCGAAGTCCTCACCTGGCTCGTCGAGGACTTCCACCGTCAGGGTGGCCGGCTCAAACCCCTCATCCGCCGGATCATGACCAGCCGCACCTATCAGGCCTCCAGTCAGCCGGTGAACGGTCAGACGGCCCTGAGCGGCGAATCGGAAACTTATCATGCCCACGCCATCATACGCCCGCTGACCGCTGAAGAACTGTTGGACGCCTGGTCCCAGGTCTGTGCGGTACCACTCACCTTCCAAGGTTATCCCACGGGTTTGCGCGCTCAGCAATTGCCCGCCTTACCCATCGCGGGGCGTCGGGTCGCCGATCGCCAGGCGGAACAATTTCTCAGAACCTTCGGGAAACCGGAACGCCTCCTCACCTGCGAATGCGAGCGTCAGACTGATCCTCACCTCCTGCAAGCCTTCCAGTTGCTCAGCGGAGAACTGACCCACCAGATGCTCACAAACCCGAACAACCGCCTCGGAAAACTCATGCAGGCCGGCCGCAAGGATCCGGAAATTCTCGCCGAACTGTATCTGGCCGCCTTATGTCGCTACCCCACAGCGGAGGAACACCAGGCTTTGCTGCGCTACGTGGGTGAGGCGGCAGACCGTCGCAAAGCTTGGGAGGATGTTTTGTGGGCCATCCTCAACAGTAAAGAGTTCCTCCTGCGGCGATGAAGCTGTGATGGTGTACTCCTACGCCGGCGCCGAACACGGGAGAATCCAGGCTATAGCTAGAAGATACCCCGAAAACAAAAAGCGAGTTCCTGAACCAGAAGGATGAGTCCCTCAGAACAGTACCACGAAGCCCGGGAGATGGAGCCATGAGACGGCACAAGCTTGAGGCCAACGCGTCGGTAAGCGAACGCTTATGGAACCGGCGGGCTATTCTCCGCGTGGGGGGAATAGGGTTGCTTGGTCTAAGCTACGCCGACCTGCACGCCTGGGCCAGTACACCGGCCGCCCGGCAGAAGGCCACGGCTCGAGGTGTCATCTTCTTGCACCAATGGGGAGGACCGGGGCAGCACGAAACTTTCGATCCCAAGCCCGACGCTCCCGAGCAGGTGCGTGGCTGGTTCGGTGTGACGGCGACACGTCTGCCCGGCATCCGTTTCGGGGAACGTCTCCCTAAGCTGGCGGCCCTGGCAGACCGGCTTACCGTCATCCGCTGCATGCATCACCAGATGAAGAATCACAATTCCGCAGGTTACTACAGCTTGACCGGTGTACCTCCCCCCAGCGATGACATCCGTCTGCGCGATTCCCTGGACCTCTGCCCCGCCTATGGAAGCCTCGTCAGCTATCTTCGCCCGGCTCCGACAGGGACCGCTACGTTTGTCGCCTTACCCCATGTCATCGCCGACGGCTCGATCACGCCCGGCCAGCATGCCAGCTTCCTCGGCAAAACCCATAACCCTTTGCTCATCACTCCTGATCCCAATCAGCCCGACTTCCGACTTCCGGAGTTGTCGCTCCCCGCCGATTTGACCGTCGAACGTCTGGAACATCGACGCAGTTTGCAGGAAATCATCGACGCCCAAAGCCGGCTGCTGGAATATTCTCTTCTGGCACGGGGAATCGAAGAGAACTTTCAGAAAGCCGTGACGCTGCTGCTTTCCCCCTCCTTCCGCAAAGCCTTTGATCTGTCCCAGGAACCACGTTCCCTCCGGGAGCGCTACGGTCGCACGACCTACGGCCAGGCCTGCCTGTTGGCGCGGCGATGCATCGAAGCCGGTGCCCGATTCGTCAATGTGTACTTCTCCCGCTCGATCGGTGGCCCCGGCGGCGGATGGGACTACCACGGCTTCAACGGCGAAAGCACCGTCCAACGCCTGGATGAGTTATTGCCGATCACCGATCAAACACTCTCCGCCTTGATCGAAGACTTGGAAAATCGTGGCTTACTGGACGAAGTGCTTGTCGTCTGGGTAGGGGAATTCGGCCGGACACCCCGGATCAACAGTAACGGCGGACGAGATCACTGGCCGCAATGCTACTGCGCGGTGCTGGTGGGTGGTGGCATCCGTCGCGGCTATGTCCACGGCGCCAGTGACAAAATCGGGGCCTACTCAACCCTCGGTTTGGTACGTCCCGAAGACCTGGCCGCTACCATCTTCGCTGCCCTCGGCATCAACCCCGAAACGGAAATCCGTGACCGTCTGAATCGCCCCTTGCCCGTAGCGCGAGGTCAGCCCCTCCACCAACTTTTTGCCTGAGACGATGAACCTGAGAGATCACCCCTGCAGGTGCCTCCTGCAGGATGGTCATGCCGACCCTCCTCTCTCTCAGCTCCTGCATGCCGACAGCTGGGAATTTCTCCTAACTTCGATGCTTCCCTCGATGCTCCCGGGCCCATCGATGCGACCTGCCCTCGGGGTTGTCATCCACCTACCTGACAGCGATCTGCCCAAGCGGCTCAACTCAGCAACGAGATCGGACTCGCCCGCAGAGGAAGTGATATCTCACCATACCCTCGGCATATGCAGGTAAAGGTTGCTAGATTATCTACCAACAGCGGTGATCAACCGGCATAACGGATCTGGATCGTGTGATGGAAAAGTGCCTGATCGAGTGGTGAAGGTCCCGCAAGGGTTGTGGGGCCGAGAGGGTGACAACCGTGGCCCGACTCATCGTAACCCGTGGTGTAGATGAAGGACGACAATTTGAACTGGTGGAACCCGTGGTGACGGTGGGGAGGCACTCATCCAACACGGTGATCTTACATGATATTCAGGTGTCCCGCCGGCATCTGGAATTGCGTGTGACCGAAGGGGGAACCCATCATCTGCGCGACTTGGGCAGTGGCAACGGCACCTGGGTGAACGGACGTGCTGTAGTGGAAGCGCAGTTGCGCAACGGCGACACCATCGCCTTGGGTCAAACGGTGCTGCTTTACGTCGCAGGGGGAACTGGACACGCAGCGGGCGGCGTGGAACGCACCGAACGCGTCCGTTGGGTTTCTGGCTCTCCCGTCCCTGAGTATCCTCCGGAACTGGTCCGCACCATTCCGGGGGAATGGGGCAGCCGTATCCTTCGTGACCCTCAGGTCACCAGTGAGTGGGTCCGCCTCCGTCTGGCAGGCTTATCCCTGCTCTATGAAGCCGCGGAAGCAGTCAGTCATATCCTGGACTTGGATCAGCTTCTGGATAAGTTGCTGGAGCTGGTTCTGCAGACGACGGAAGCCGACCATGGCTGTATCGTTCTGCTGGAGAGGGGCGGCCAGCTCACTCCCCGGGTCGTGCGTTATCGACACGACGTTCCCCAGGATCGCGAATGGACGGTCAGTCGTACTATCGTCGAACATGTGCTTCGGGAAGGCAAAGGTCTGCTGATCAGTGATGTCACAACGGATGCACGTTTTCACAGTGTCGATAGCCTGCACCGTCATCACGTGCGTGAGGTTCTGTGTGTTCCCCTACGGGGGCGTCGGGAAACCGTCGGGGTCCTGTTTCTCGATACCCAATCCTCCCTCCGGGAAGCCCTGGCCCGTGACACAGGCGGCGGGAAATTCCGGGATGATCATCTGAGTCTGGTCATCGCCGTGGCCCACCAGGCGGCCATTGCCGTGGAAGAAAGCCGTTATCATCAGGCCCTTGTGCAGGCCGAACGCCTGGCGGCCGTGGGTCAGACGATCGCGGCCTTATCCCACCACATCAAGAACATCATGCAAGGCGTACGCTTGGGAGCCGACATGGTTCGCACAGCCCTGCGTGACAACGACCGGGACCTGCTCCTGAAAGGCTGGCGGCTGGTCGAACGCAATCAGGAACGGATCGATCAGCTCATTCTCGATATGCTCTCATTTTCTAAAGAGCGAGAACCCCACCTGACAACGGTGGACCTCAATGCCCTTTGCGAAGATGTCCTGGAGATGGTCAGCGGACGTGCCCGGGAAGCGCACGTCACTCTCCACTGGCAAGGTGGCTGCGGTGTGGACCAGGTCCTGTGCGATCCCGATGGACTCCATCACGCCCTGCTCAACATCGTTTGCAACGCTCTGGAGGCGGTCGAGGGGCGTCCTGACGGCCAGGTGGTCGTGCAAACCGGTGTCGAAGGAGATGGAGAATGGGTGGTCATCCGCGTCCGGGACAACGGCCCGGGGATTCCGCCGCAGGAACAGGAGACCATCTTCGAGCCTTTCGTCAGCACCAAGGGAAGTCGAGGCACAGGGCTGGGTCTGCCGGTTTCCCGAAAGATCCTGCGCGAACATGGCGGCGATGTGCTTGTGGAAAGTGTCGTGGGACAAGGCAGTTGTTTCCTCCTGCGTCTCCCTCTGCGGTTGGCCACAGCAGAATCCACCCTTCCCCCCGACCACCCTGCCGCATCCCCAAGTTCATCGGCTAGCCCCCACCCCAAACCACCGGACAACTCTTCGTCCTTCACTTCTTCCCTCTCCCCCCCTCAGGATGTTCAGCCGAGTTGAACTCCGGTTGACAGTTGGCCCCATGCAAGGCCACTCACCGAGCGGGGACTCTCCGAATTACTCCCCACCTTCCAGAACAAGCCTTGACAACACAACCAACCGGATGAGGCCTCACAAGTGGCATAAGCTTCCGTTTTTTTCCGCTTTCCCATCTTTACCTACGTCATTCCTTGCGAACAGGAAGAGGGAGTGGAAGAATCATTTTTTCTCAAGTTTGCTCCCCACGGTGCGTTTTGTAACGGAAGATGATGACACAGGATGCCAAAGCCCGGAACGGAACTCCTTCGCTGACCGCCATGAGGCTGAACAATGAAGCAGCCACCGTTGCCATTGCACGAATGTGCCTCCCGTGGTCGATCGATGTCGCGTCGAGTCCTGTTCTTCGGATTGATGCTATTGGGTTTGGCTCTGATATCGGGGGCGGAGCCGCCTGGGAATGCTCCGCCACGCTTCCAGGACATGGTCTTGGCGCGTTCCGCGTTGACGGCATTGGATCAGGTCCAGGACCTCCGCGGCATCAATCTGGTGGTCAGCGTAGTGGATGGGATTGCCGTGATCGGGGGTCCGGTTCCCTCTTCGGCCCACGCCCAGCGGGCAGAACAGGCAGTTCGTTCTGTACCGGGAATCCGCGATGTACGCAACACCTGCTTTGTCTCTCAAGGGCCCGATCCCCTGTTGCGTGCCGTGACGGATAAAAACTGGACGGAGCAGCCCCCACACCCCCGGGAAGTCCCCGGTATTTGGAGACAGCAACCGCCGGTTTCCCCATTCCCACTCCATAACCATCACAACATGGCCCATAGGTTGGATGCGAACACGACGGTGATTGTCCGCCGTCCTGCAGAAGCCCTGCCGGGCGGTCGGGAGGTGCTTGGCCCACCGGTGCTGCCGCCCGCGTCCACCACCCTCCCCACACGTGATGTTCCTCTGGTCGCTCCGGGTGCACTCACCGCCACGGAACGTTACGATCCCCTGAAAGCAGCCTGGCAGCTCCAGCGTTCCGATCCACGCTACGCCCGGTTGCACCTCGAATATCGTGACCAGACCTTATGGATCACTGGATCCGTTCGACAAGCGGATGATGCCTGGGAACTGGCAACTCGATTGCGACAGATTCCCGGCATCCAGCGAGTCGTTGTCGGAAAACTCCAGCTTCTCCAGGAGTAAAACACGCTCATCCCTCCGAAAAACCACTCTCCGCAAGGCATCGAAGAGCCCAATCCGAGCGCTCGCGACCTGGGCAGGTTGTTGGATTTGCTCCGAGGAAAGCAAATCTTCTGATCCGGCTCTGGTCCAGGAGCAGAGGTGGGTGCGGGGAATGTCAGGGCTGAGCTGTGATGATTTGTACGCCCCCTGTGCGCCACAATTCGGAGATCAACCGAGCATATTCGTGTTCCCGGTTCTGCCGGAGCAGTTTTTCCCGGATCTCGTCTTGCAGTTTATCATCGAAGGGACGGATGCCAGCATATTTCCGTTCTACCACTTTCACCAAGTGACAACCGGAGGAGGTGGTGATCACTTCGCTGATCTCGCCGGGACGTAGAGACCAGACTACGTTTTCCAGATCGATCGGCTGGATCTGTCCTCGTTGGTTACCGATACCCCAGCCCCCATTGCCCGAGGCCAGGCCTTGGTCATGCTGCTGGACGAGCCGGGCAAAATCCGCACCTTGTAAAGCTTGTTGTCGCACTTGCTCAGCATGGTGACGGGTCGCCCATGGGCTGGGATATCGAGCATAACTGAAGAAAATATGTTGCCACTGGACGTAATCTTCCGTGCGGAACTCGTCAGCATGGGTTTCATAATAGGCCCGGATTTCAGCAAAACCGGGGACACGCACCCGGTCCTTGAGTAAGGTCCGGGCGTACTCCTCGGCCATGATCTGGCGAATCAGCTGCCGACGGATGACTTGCAAAGTCAATCCTTGGGCCCGCAAGATGTTGAGGAACTCCTCATCGCTTTCCGCACCGTAAGCCTTACGGATATGACGGAGAGCCCGCTCCGCAGTTTTTTCGGCATAGTCCCGGATCTCTTCCATAGCCGAGAGTTTGCCGGCTTTTTTCAACCGAGCTTGCATGTCGGCCAGGAGCAATTCGCGCTCCACGATCCGTCGCAACTCATCGGCATACAATTCCCGTTGTTTTGCCGCACGGAGAGGTCCCGTCAAATGACGGTACTCTGCCAGACGCTGGTAAACAGCCTCCCGCACTTCCTGATCGGTCACAACCGTGTGGGAACCTACCAACGCCACAATTTTGATACGGGGCGTTGCTCGCTGAAGCAGTTCGTTGAGCTGTGCTGCTGTTTGGGACCAGCTCAAACTCGCCGGCTTCACACCATCTACGCGTTGTTCTGCCTGCCCTGTCGCTACAGCTCCTGCTGCTGAAGAAAGAGAGGAAAAACCCGAGGAACGAGCATCGTTCTGAGCTGGAGTCAACTCGCGGTCCGGCTCTGCTGGCCTGAACGACTCCGCTGGCCTGAACGACTCCGTCGGAGCCGCTAAGGTTGTCCGAGGCAAACTATCATCAGCAGACAGGGGAGCCTGACCCCGAATAGTCGGCAGAGGAACCTTGTGGCACCATTTGCACCCCCCCAGCCACCCCAGGACACCAATCAACACCCAACTTCCCCACCTGTGAACCCGCTCTATCTTCATGGGATCACCTGCCCAGACCCAGTGATCTCAGCCGCCGCCACCTGAAAACACCGCTTTATAGCCACCGGAAGTTTCGACGCAAGTACAATCGGCCCCATCCGTGCGCCCCTATTGGTCCGTCGCGGCAGCTCCCACTACGACTCTTGGGTCCAGCATGATGGGTTGTCCGTGCATCCTGCGAGACCAGGAACTGCGCTCACAGTCGCCCTGGTGGTCGGAAGGATCACCGAGGTTGACAGGCCGAAGGCAACCCTCCGGGCGGTCGTCCGCTTCTGCAGCTCCCGAGCTGAAAAGGCCAAATCGTACACCTCTGCAGCCTCGGAGCTGAAAAAGCCAACTTCTGCTTCTACAGCCGCGGAGCTCAAAGAGCCAAATTCTGCGCTTCTACAGCCGCGGAGCTGAAGAGGCTGATCGTTGCGACGCAGAGTCTCTCTCTGATCCCAGGATCGACAGCTTCTTGAGGGTCGCTTGATCGGAAATCCCCTTGACGCAGGAAAGGGGGGAGATTATCAGCCGGATCATTTTGTCAGGGGGAAGAATCGAGCAGGTGAGGCAGCGATGGTGGGTAAGCCCAAGTATCGTCTCCGAGGAGGATTGTCCTGTTGGTCCGTAGTTCAACTCCTGTTGATTGGAGCGGGCGCAGCAGTGGTGGGTTGCTGGCGAACGGAAATTCATCCCCCGCCACTGGCCATCATAGAACAACCCTGGCTCAATGTTGGTCCTACCTCACCGAGTCGAGATGGTGATGTAGAGACGGTGGTAGGCTTGTCCCAGGTGCTGACCGGGGAAGCACCCAAGCGTACCCCCGGTCGTCCCCTCAATATTCTGGTACTGTCGGGGGGTGGCAAATACGGGGCTTTCACTGCGGGTGTCCTGGTCGGCTGGACCGCCTCGGGTCAACGTCCCGTCTTCGATATTGCCACCGGCATCAGTAGCGGAGCCATCGTCGCCGCCTTGGCTTTCCTCGGTCCGAAATATGACGAGAAGCTCCGCAATGGCTTTACCACCCTGCGTCGCTCGGACTTATTCGTCTGGCGTCCGATTCGCGGTTTGATCCGTGGAACCGGTTTGATGTCCGCCGCACCCCTGGAAGAGTTGCTGGCCCGTGAAATTACTCCGGAAGTGATGTGCGAACTGCAACAAGCATATCATGAGGGACGCAGACTCTACATCGGAACAGGAAACATTCTGACGAATCGTTTCACGGTGTGGGACCTGACGGCCATCGCCTCCAGCGGTCGTCCGGATGCCCCGGTGCTGGTCCGGAAAATTCTGTTGGCTTCCAGTGCTGTTCCCGGTTTGGTTGCCCCGGTAGAATTCGATATCGAAGTCAATGGCGTCCGCTACCGTGAACTGCACGCCGATGCGGGGAACATGGCTCAAGCCTTTGTCCGCTCCAACGGGCCCATCCCCGTTGGTTCGACAATCTGGGTCTTGTCCGCCGGCAAAGTATATCGCGACCCGCTCCGAGATCGACCCCGCGTCTTCGGCCTGATCGGGGGCGGTGTCTCCAATGCTCTGTACGCCCTGTTCCGTTCTGACCTGGTCAAACTCTACGCACTCTGTGCAGTCACGGGTTCTCAATTCCGCCTGATCGCTTTGCCTCAAGACTTTCCCGCCGAAACCAGTAGCTTCGCCTTCGATCCTGAGGAACTCCAGCGGATGTTCTGGCTGGGGTATCAAATGGCGGCTTCCGGCCAGGAGTGGCGTAGTGTCCCACCCGATACACTTCCCGGTGAGGTCTCACCTCCGCGTACCGGCTTTCAATTTGTTACACCGCGACCTTGATCCTCTCCCCGCCTCACCACGGGAAATCTACTACATCAGCAACACGGACCTGGTATCACCGGCCGACTCCCCTGGGTTTATGATCACCCCTGTTCCAGACAGGGAGACCACCACCATGCCTTATCCTCAGTTCGATCGCCGACAGTTACGACTCCAACCGCTCTGCCGCCGCCAACATGATTTGACCCTCGAGGCGATCCAG
>Ga0308420_1000795_pt1 | contig 16171 bp, 17 predicted proteins | sample HotsprSampleMS55_FD_203802 | JGI IMG/M metagenome (GOLD analysis project Ga0308420, IMG submission 203802) | Hot spring phototrophic mat microbial communities from Mushroom Spring, Yellowstone National Park, Wyoming, United States - 20090730_MS55 ... | reverse complement strand
GCTCGTCGCTATGAGCGCCGAGGAGGTCTGCGCCGGCAACCCGCAGGTGTGCAGCGTCGTGTTGGCGGCACGCTTCGCGCGCCATTCGGCGCGAAGCCTGGCCGATGCGGCGCTGCCCGACGACCTGCGCGAACTCGCCCGGCTCCTCAGCTCGACGCCCGAGCGCGTGCGCGAGCTGCTGCGCGAAAGCTCAGTCGGCCGCCGGCGCTGAGAGCGCGCACGAGAGCCGCAGCGCGAGCGCCTCGGACGGCTGCGCCGCGGCAGCCGCAGGCGCGTGCGCGCTGTCGGCGCCGCTCCAGTGCCATCCGGCTGCCGGAGCGAGCGCGAGAACGATGGCGAGTGCGGCGGCGCCGATGCGGGAGCGCCGCGGCTGCGGCCTGCGCGCGGTTCGCAGCGCGCGCCAGGAGGCCCGCGCCGCAGCCGCGTACGATCTCGTCTCCGCCTTCGCCACCCGCGCGAGCTCCGCTTCCAGACGCGCCGCGAGCTCCGCCGCGCGCCGCTTGCGCGCCTCGGCCTCGACGCGCTTCGCCTTCTCCTGTGCCGCTTCCTCCAGCGCGGCGGCGAGCCGGCGCGCGCTCTCGGCACGCTCGCGCTCCAGTTCCGTCTCGCGCCGCGCCGCCTCCTCGGCGCGCCGCGCTTGGGCTTCGCGTTCGTGCGCCGCCTGCGCCGCCTCGCGCTCGGCGCAAAGCGCCCGCTGCGCCGCCTCGCGCGCCGCCTCTTCGGCGGCGAGCCTCTGCGCGGCCGCCTGCTGGCGCGCGCACTCGAGCTCGCGCCGCGCGCTCGCCGCCGCGAGCGCCTCGGCTTCCAGCCGTGCGGTCTCCTCGGCCGCCTGCGTCGCCGCGCGCTCTTCCTCCAGGCGGGCCGCTGCCTGCTCCTCGGCCGCCTGGAGCGCCCGCGCCCGTTCGCGCGCCTGCGCCGCGAGCCGCCGGTCGCGCTCGGCCTGCTCGCGCTGCGCCTGCGCCTCGGCCGCTTCGGCCGCCGCGCGCTCTTCTTCCGCAGCGAGCGCCTCCTGTGTCGCCGCGCGCAGCTCCTCGGCGCGCTCGGCGCGCTCGGCCGCGCGGCGCGCGGCCGCGAGCGCGAGTTCGCAGGCGTCGGCCTCGGCTTCCAGTGCGCGCTCGGCCTCCGCTCGCCGTCTCTGCTCGGCTTCCAGGCGCGCGCGCTCGAGCGCCTCGCGTTCTTTCTCCGCTGCTGCCGCCGCCTCCGCTTCGGCCGCCGCGCGCTCGGCGCACTCGGCCGCCGCCCGGGCGGCGCGCAGCGCCTCCTGCTCGGCGCGTGCGCGCCGTTCGAGCGCGCCACGCTCGGCGTTCTCGGCATGGATGCGCGCGCGCGCAAGCTCCCCGAGCTGCTGTTCGGCCGCCGCGCGGGCGGCCGCCTCCGCGGCCGCCTCGCGCTCGGCCTTCTCGCGCGCGGCCGCGAGCAGGATCGCCCGGCTTTCTTCCTCCGCACGCGCCAGCGCCGCCGCCTCGGCACGCCGCTCGGCCGCCGCACGCTGCGCCGCCTGGACCGCCGCCTCGGCTTCCGCCCGCGCGCGCCGTTCGGCCGCCACCCGGGCCTCCTCTTCGGCGCTCTCGCGCGCCTGCGCCTCGCTCTTCGCCGCCGCTTCCGCCGCGAGCCGCCGTGCCGCCGCTTCCTCCGCCGCCGCGCGCCCGAGCTCCGCCTCGCGCGCCGCCCGTTCGATCTCTTCGGCCCGGCGACGCTCGGCCTCGCAGCGCGCCGCCGCCTCCCCGCGCGCGCGCTCTTCCAGCTGCTTCGTGCGCTCCGCCGCTTCCAGCGCCTGGCGCTCGGTCTCGGCGCGCTCCCGCGCCGCGCTCGCCGCCGCACGCTCGGCCTCGGCGCGCGCCTTCGCGAGCGCCGCCGCTGCCGCTTCGGTTTCGGCACGCGCGCGCGCGGCGCTCTCGGCTTCGAGCTCGGCGCGCTCGCGTTCCTCGATCGCCTGGCGGGCGGCAAGCTCCGCCTGCGCGCGCCGCTCCGCCGCCTCGCTCAGGCGTGCCTCCGCCTGCGCCCGCGTGTCGGCGGCCAGTGCTGCGCGCGCCTCCGATTGCGCGCGCGAAAACGCGAGCTTCAGGCTCGCGAGGCGCTCCTTTTCGGCCGGGTTCTGCGGGGCGGGCGAGCGGTGCGGACTGGACATCGCGGGACTCCCGGAAGAGCTGCCGCCGAGGGTATTCCGCATGCAGCCTGCGCCAGCCGTCGAACAGAGGCGCGATCGCGCCGCAAATCTCCGGTTGCGGTCAGCCGGGCGGGGGCGCGTTGTGCACGATCCAGTAGCGGGCTGCGTCGGCCACCCGCTGCCGGTATTCCTCGAAGCCGAGCGGCTTGACGAGATAGCTGTTCGCGCCGAGCCGATAGCTCTCGGCGACGTCGCGAGACTCGCTCGAGGAGGTGAACACGACCACCGGGATGAAGCGCGTGCGCGCATCGGCCCTGACGCGGCGCAGCACCTCGTGGCCGTCGAGCCGGGGCAGTTTCAGGTCGAGCAGGATCACGCGCGGTAGCCTGCTGCTGCCTGCAACCGCTTCTCCGAATAGCGCCTCGAGCACCTCCACCCCGTCGCCAAGATGGCGGACGCGCGCGTGCGCGACCGCGCGCGCGAGCGCCCGCAGCGTCAGCTCGGCGTCGTTCGCGTTGTCCTCGACGATGAAGAGTTCGACTTCGGATTTCATCGCGATCGGGCGCCGGTTCGACGTCTATCGGCAGCCCGGCGCCGATCTTTAGCCGGCGCCGGCACACGCACCGGCGCCCTCACCAGTCCTTCAGGGCGGCGCGCAGGCGCGCCACCGCCTGGCTGTGGATCTGGCAGACGCGCGATTCGGTGACGCCGAGCACCTCCGCGATCTCGCGCAGGTTCATCTCCTGCTCGTAGTACATCCCCATCACCGCCTTTTCGCGCTCCGGGAGCCGCTCGATCGCGGCGACCAGCGCGGCGCGGAACCTCTTGTCGCGCAGCCGCTCGAGCGGATCGGGCGCCGGATCCGGTGCCGCGCGCGCGATGAACTCGCTGCCGGCATCGGCCTCGACGAAATCCTCGTAGAACAGGACCTGCGCGCCGCGCGCTTCCTGCAGCAGGTCGCGGTAGGCTTCGAGCGAGAGCCCGAGCTCGCGCGCGATTTCGGACTCGGCGGGCGGGCGGCCGAGGCGGTGCTCGAGCGCCTGCACCGCGGCGTCGATGCGCCGCTGTGCGCGCCGCACCCCGCGCGGCATCCAGTCCTGGGCGCGCAGCCCGTCCAGCATCGCACCGCGGATTCTCTGCGCGGCGTAGGTCTCGAACTGCACGCCGTGCACGTCCTCGTAGCGCGCGAGCGCCTCCATCAGTCCGACCATGCCCGCCTGCAGCAGATCGTCGAGCTCGACGCTCGCCGGAAGCCGCGCGAGCAGATGGTGAGCGATGCGGCGCACGAGCGGCGCATAGCGGCGCGTCGCCGCCTCGCGATCGAGGGTGCCGGCGCGGGTGTAGGTCACCGTCATCGGTGCGCGCGCCCGGCGGGCTCCGGGACCCGATACTCGGCGAGCCGCCAGTCGGAGAGCGAAGCGGCGAGCGCCTCGAACGCCCCTGCGCAGGCGAGCGCGGCGCGCGCGCCCCCGGCGCGCAAGACCGGCTCGGCTGCGACCGCGCCGCCCCAGCCGAGCTCCGCGTCTAGGAAGCGACGCACCACCTCCGCCATGTGGCGGTGGAGCTGCTGCGCCTCGGCCTGCGGAGCGCCGTTGACCACGAGGCGAAATCTCCGCCGGCCCTGACGGCGCACGAGCGCCTTCAGGCAGGAATAGGTGGCGGTGAGCGCCTCGCGCCCAGGGCGCATCACGATCGCGATTTCGGCCTCCTGCGGCAGCAGCGCGCAGACGCCGGTGCTCTTCGCCGGGATGTCAAAAAGCAGCAGGTCGGGGCGAGTGCCCAGGCGCGCGAAGGCGCCGAAGAGTTCCTCCCCGCCGCGCCCGGCCGCAACCAGCGCCGCCACCCCCTTCGCCGAGGGCACGATTTCGATGCCGTCTGCGGGGCCCGCCAGCGCCACCTCGCGGTATTCGCGCACGCCCTCGAGAAGATGCGCGAGCTCCCAGCGCCAGGTGAGCGACAGCGCCGCGGCGACCTCGCCCGAGCCGACGTCGAGCACCGCGACGCGCCGCCCGGCGGCCGCCAGCGCGCAGGCGATGCCGAGGATGAGCGTCGTCTTTCCGGCGCCGCTGTGTCCGGCGGCGAGCGGCAGCACGCGCAGGCGCTCACGAGCGAGCAGGTGCCGCAGTCCGGCGGCCTGGTCGCGGATCGTCTCAGCCATGGCTCGGATCGAACTCGCGCCAGGGCCCGCTGCAGGCCGCCCGCAGCGCCCGGTCCACCAGGACCGCGGCGTTGGCGAAATGCAGATCCTCGGGCACGCGCTGGCCGTCGGCGACCGCCAGCAGCGCGAGGCGGTGACGGAGCGCGGCATCCAAGGCTCCGCCGCACTTCACCGCCTCGTCCAGCTTGGTGAGTACGATGCCCTCGAGCCCTGCGCCGCGGTAGGCGCAGATGGCGTCCTCGAGCGCCTCGGCCTGGCTCGCCGCCGAGAGCACCAGCACCCGCCGCAGCGCCGGGCCCGCGAGGAGTTCGAGGTGCTCGCGCATGCGCGCATCGCGCTGTCCGATGCCGACCGTGTCTACCAGCACCAAGTGCTTGCCGGAAAGCGCGCGCAGTGCCGCACCGAGCTCGGCGGCGTCGTTCGCGCCGTGCACCGGCACGCCGAGGATGCGGCCGTAGATCCGAAGCTGGTCGAAGGCGCCGATGCGGTAGCTGTCGGTGGTGACGAGGCCGAGCGAAGCGGCGCCGTGACGCACCACGCAGCGCGCCGCGATCTTGGCGACCGTGGTGGTTTTTCCGACGCCGGTCGGCCCGACGAGCGCGAAGATGCCTCCGCGGGCGACCAGGTCTTCCTCCGGCTTCGCGCAGCGCAGGTTGCGCGCGAGCGCCGCCGCCAGCCAGCGCCGCGCCTGATCGTCGCCGAAGTCGTCCGGCAGACGGCCGGTCAGGGTGCGTGCGAGCGCGCCGCTGAAGCCCGCTTCCATCAGCTCGCGCGCAAGCCGCACCCGCAGCGGGCGGCTGCGCGCGGCTTCGGCCCAGGCGAGGCGCTCGAGCTGGCCGGCGATGCGCGCCGAAAGCTGGCGCAGCTCGTCGATCGCGTCCCATCCGGCGCCTCGGTCCAGCTGCTCGAGCACCTGCGGGGCGAGCGCGAGCAGCTCGACCCCGGAGCCCCGGCTGCGGCTGGCGAGCACGAGCGCGTCCGGACCGAGCGCTTCGCGCGCCTTGCGCAGCGCCTCGCGCGCGGTGGCGGCGGTGAACCTCTGCACGCCGGCGGCACTCACGGCCTTCCTCCGACGCTGTGCACGACACGCACGCTCAGGCTGTCGGGAATCTCCGCATGGCAGAGAACCTTGAGCTGCGGGGCGGAGCGGCGCAGCAGCTTCGCGAGCGGGGCGCGCAGGCGGTCATGGACCAGAAGCACCGCCGGCTGGCCGAGGCTCTCGCGGCGAGCCGCCGCGCCGGCCGCGTTGCGCGCGAGCGCCTCGGCCAGAGCGGGCTCGAACGCATCCGCACCGCCGCTCGCACCCTGCAGCAGCAGCCGCTCGAGCTCCGGTTCGAGCGCGAGCACCTCGAGCTCGCGTGCGGTGCCGAAGATCTGCTGCACGATCGAGGCACCGAGTGCGGCGCGCACCGCCGCGAGCAGCGCTGCGGGATCCTGCGTGCGCGGCGCATGCTCGGCGAGCGTCTCCAGAATGGTGCCGAGGTCGCGCAGGTGCACGCCCTCTTCCAGCAGGCCCTGGAGCACGCGTTGCAGCAGCGCGTGCGAAACGACCTTCGGCACGAGCTCTTCCACCAGTTTCGGCGCGTGGCGCGCGAAGCGCTCGAGAAGCTGCTGGGTCTCGGCGCGGCCGAGTAGCGCCGCCGCATGCGTGTGCAGGATGTGCGAGACATGGGTCGCGACCACCGCCCCCGCGTCTACCACGGTGTAACCGGCGGCCTGCGCCGCCTCGCGCTCCGCCGCCTCGATCCAGGTCGCCGGCAGGCCGAACGCCGGATCGCGCGCCGCCACCCCGCGCAAGGGCCCGCGCGCACCGCCCGGATCGATCGCGAGATACATGCCGGGAAACACCTCCCCCTCGCCGGCGACGACCCCGCGCACCGTCATGCGGTAGCCGCCGGGCCGCAGCTCCAGGTTGTCGCGGATGTGCACCGCCGACGGCAGAAATCCCATGTCCTGGGCGAACTTGCGGCGGATGGCGCGAATGCGGCGCACCAGCTCGCCGCCTTGAGCCCGGTCCACCAGCGGCACCAGCCGGTAGCCGACCTCCAGGCCGAGGGTCTCCACCGGTACGACTTCGTCCCAGGTGACTTCTTCGAGCCCCGGGGCGGCCTCCGGCGCAGGCTGCGCCGCCTCGGGCGCAGGCCGCACCCCTCCGCGGCGACCGAGCCACCACGCCCCCGCCCCGAGCGCGGCCGAGAGGGTGAGGAAGGGGAAATGCGGCATGCCGGGGACGATCCCCATCAGCGCGATCAGTCCTGCCGCGATCGCGATCGCGTTCGGCGCCCCCACCAGCTGGCGCGCAAGCTGCCGGCCGATGTCCTCGGCGCCGCCTTCGGCGCTCGCCACACGCGAGACCATGATGCCGGCGGCGGTCGAGATCACCAGCGCCGGCACCTGTGCCACCAGCCCGTCGCCGACCGCGAGCAGGATGTAGTGGTTGGCGGCGGTCGCGAGCGGTAGACCGTGCTGCAGCACGCCGATCGCGAGCCCGCCGAGCACGTTGATGAACAGGATCACGATGCCGGCGATCGCGTCTCCGCGCACGAACTTGGAGGCGCCGTCCATCGAGCCGTAGAAGTCGGCCTCGGCGGCGATCTCGGCGCGCCGGCGCCGCGCCTCGGCTTCCCCGATCAGCCCGGCGTTCAGGTCGGCGTCGATCGCCATCTGCTTGCCCGGCATCGCGTCGAGCGTGAAGCGTGCGCTCACCTCCGCGATGCGCCCGGCGCCCTTGGTGATGACGACGAAGTTGATCACCACCAGGATGAGGAACACCACCAGCCCCACCGTGAAGTTGCCGCCGACCAGAAACGTGCCGAAGGATTCGATCACCTTGCCGGCGGCATCCGGTCCGCTGTGGCCGTGGAGCAGCACCACCCGCGTCGAGGCGACGTTGAGCGAAAGGCGCAGCAGAGTTGCGAGCAGCAGCACCGTCGGGAACACCGCGAACTCGAGCGGGCGCGCGGTGTACACCGCCGCGAGCAGCACCACCAGCGAAGCGGCGATGTTGAACGTGAAGAGCAGATCGAGCAGGAAGGGCGGCAGGGGCAGGATCATCATCGCGAGGATCATGACCACCAGCAGCGGCACCGCGAGGGCCGAGATGCCGATGCGGCCGACGGCGAGGGCGAGCGCGTTCATGCGACGCGATCCATGCCGGACGGGACCTGGAGCTCGGGCGGCGGGGGTTCGCCTGCGCCGGCGGCGCGCGCGGCGCGGAGCTGGTATGCCCACGCGAGCACCTGCGCCACCGCGACATAGAGCGATCGCGGCACCTCGGCGCCGATTTCGACGTGGCGCCAGAGCGCGCGTGCGAGCGGCGGGGCTTCGGCCACCGGCACCGCCGCCTGCACCGCGAGCGCGCGGATGCGCAGCGCGACGAGCCCGCGGCCCTTGGCCACCACGCGCGGGGCGCGCATCGCGCCCTCGCGCCAGGCGAGCGCCACCGCGTAGTGCTCGGGGTTGGTGACCACCACCGCCGCCTTCGGTACCTCCTGCATCATGCGCCGGCGCGCCTGCTCGCGCTGCAGGCTGCGCACGCGCGCCTTGAGCTGCGGATCGCCCTCGGTCTCCTTCAGCTCGCGCCGTGCCTCCTCGGGAGACATCCGCAGCTCGCGCCGATGCCACCACAGTGCGAACGGCACGTCGGCGGCCGCGACCAGACCGAAGGCGAGCGCGCAACCGAGCGCCACCAGGCCGAGGATGCCGAGCGCACCGGCGAGCGTGGCGGGGAAGGGCTGCGAGAGGAGTGCGGCGAGCGCGCCGAGCTGCGAGCCCAGCAGCGCGGCCGCCACCGCACCGATCAGCGCCGCCTTCGCGATCGCCTTGGCGAGCTCGGCCGCGCCGTGCATCGAGAACATCCGGGCGAAGCCCCGGAACGGGTCGAGGCGGTTCCAGTCGAACGCGAGCGCGCGTCCGGAGAAGATCCAGCCGCCCACCGCGAGCGGGGCGGCGAGCGCAAGCAGCGTCGCGGCGACGAAAAGTGGGGCCGCGAGCGCAAGGCCGTGGGCGGCGGCACCGGCCAGGCGCGCGAGGGGCCGTGCGGCGTCGAAGGCGTCGGCCGCGCCGAATTGCAGACCCGAGCGCACGAGCGCACCGAAGCCCGCGAGGACGCTCTCCGCGCCGGCCCACAGCGCGGCGGCGCCGAGCGCCACCAGCAAGAAGGCCGGCAGCTCGCGCGAGCGCGCGACCTGGCCTTCCTCGCGGGCCTTGTCCAGGCGCCGCTGCGAGGCGGGAAGATTTCGCTCCTGTGCGTCGTCGCGTTCCATCGGCGCGCTGCGCGAGCTGCGCGGAAATTATTCGCCGCGCGCCCGGTCGCGAGCCGGAGAGCAACGGCGCTTTTGCCGCGCATTTCGCCGCACCGGCACCGTCCGGATGCGCTACGGTCACCGCAGGACGCCGAGACAAAGGAACGCCATGCACCGCGCCGACTTTTCGGCCTTCGGGGAAGACGCCGACCCGGCGAGCGTGCTCGCCGCCGTGCTCGGAGAAACCGAACTGCGCGAGGCGCTCGAGGAAAGCGCCTGGGAAGAGGACGGCTCCGAGCGCGAGGTCCCCGACCTCAGCGCTGCGGCGCCCCGGCGCCGGCGCTGGCCTGCTGCCCTTCGCCCTCGTCGAGTGCGCGGTGCAGGACGAGGATGCTGATGCGCCGGTTCGCAGGGTGCAGCGGATCGTCGCGCACCAGCAGCGCCGAGGCGGCGAGGCCCACCACCCGCACGATCTTCTTCTCGTCGAGGCCGGCGGCGACGAGTTCGCGCCGCGAGGCGTTGGCGCGGTCGGCCGAAAGCTCCCAGTTCGAGTAGCCGCGCTCGCCGGAAAGGTACGGCGCGGCGTCGGTGTGGCCGGAGAGCACGACGCGGTTTTCGACGCGGTTGAGCACCGGCGCGATCTGGCGCAGGATCTCGCGCGTGTAATCCTTGAGCCGCGCGCTTCCGGTATCGAACATCGGCCGGTGCTGCTCGTCCACGATCTGCACCAGCAGCCCTTCGCTGGTGATCTCCAGGCGAATCTGGTTGCGGAACTGGCGCAGCGTCGCCTGCGCCTCGATGAGCGACTCGAGGTCGCGCTTGAGCCCTTCGAGACGCTGGCGCTCGCGCCGCGCGAGCTCCTCGCGCGCCGCCTGCAGGTTGATCGTCTTTCGCTCCGGCGGAATGTCGCCCTCGCGCACCTGGCCTTCGCTGCGCGTGAGGTCCTTGCCGCCGCCCTTGATGACGCTCGAGGAGTCGCCGGAGCCGGAACCTCCGGCGAGCGCCACCTTGAGCGGCGTGCGGAAGTACTCGGCGATGCCCTGCAGGTCCCCCTTGGTCGTCGAGCCGAGCAGCCACATCAGGAGGAAGAACGCCATCATCGCGGTGACGAAGTCGGCGTACGCGATCTTCCACGCCCCGCCGTGGTGGCCGCCGTGCAGCTTCCTCGGCCTGCGGATGACGATCGGCTTGAGTTCCCCCGACGGTTTGGCCGGCATCGCGTCCCGCGCCTCTTTATTTCTTGCGGCCCTTGACGTGCTCTTCGAGCTCGCTGAAGCTCGGGCGCTCGGTCGAGTAGAGCACCTTGCGCCCGAACTCGACCGCCAGCACCGGCGCGTAGCCGTTCAGACTCGCGAGCAGCGTCACCTTGACGCACTGGAGCATCTTGGTCGCCTCGGCGAGCTTCTGCTCGAGCAGGCTCGCGAGCGGTCCGACGAAGCCGTAGGCGAGCAGGATGCCGAGGAAGGTGCCGACGAGTGCGTGCGCGATGAGCTGCCCGAGCTCCGAGGGCGGCAGCCCCACCGAGGCCATGGTGTGCACCACCCCCATCACCGCGGCGACGATGCCGAAGGCGGGCAATCCGTCGGCGACGCGCTGCAGCGCCCGCGCCGGGATCTCGCCTTCGTGGTGGTGGGTTTCGATCTCGCTGTCCATCAGCGTCTCGATCTCCAGCGGGTTGAGGTTGCCGCTCACCATCAGCCGCAGGTAGTCGGTGAGGAACTCCATCAGGTGGGGGTCGGCGAGGAGCTTCGGGTATTTCGCGAACAGCGCGCTTTCCTTCGGATTGTCGATGTCGCGCTCGATGGACATCAGCCCCTCCTTGCGCACCTTGCTCAGGATGTCGTAGAGCATGCCCATCAGCTCGAGGTACATCGCCTTCGAATAGCGCGATCCCTGGAGCAGCGTCGGCAGCGCGCGCGCCGTCGCCTTGAGCGTCTTGCCGGGATTGCCGACGACGAAGGCGCCGAGCGCCGCGCCGCCGATGATGAGGAGCTCGACCGGCTGGTACATCGCGCCGAGATGCCCGCCGGCGAGCGCGAAGCCGCCGAAGACGGACCCGAGCACGATCACGTAGCCGACGATCACCAGCATGACTGCGGTTCTGTGCGCTCCTCTACGCCCGCAGGGGCGCAGTCGGCCCCCGGCTGCGGGAACGTATCGGCCGCCCGCGGCCGGACTTTAGTGCTGAGTGGGCGGCGGCGCCCGACGGCTCTTGCCCGCCCGGGAAGGCATGTGGCAGAGCCCACAGACGTAGCCGCGCAGAAGATCGTCGGCGTGCGCCACGAACTGGCCGCGGCAGCGCGTGCACTCGGCCATCGTCAGCATGCGGCACTCGAAGAACTTCACCAGGCGCCAGGCGCGGGTGATGCTGAGCACCGGCTCCAGGCGCAGGATCTCCACCTGCTCGCGGTACAGGCGCCAGGCGCCGGCGAGCGCCTCGGCGCTGTCCACCGGAGCGGCCCGGATGAGCGCCTGATAGATGTTCATGAAGAGCGAGGCGTGCACGTTCGGCTGCCAGCTCATGAACCAGTCGGTAGAAAACGGCAGCATTCCCTTCGAGGGCGAGCGGCCGGCGATCTCGCGGTACAGGCGCAGCAGCCGCTCGCGTGGGAGCCGGGTCTCGGACTCGAGCACCTGAAGCCGGGCGCCGAGGCGAATGAGCTCGCCCGCGAGGCGAATCTCGCGCGCCTCGTCCACCAGGCTCTTCGGGCGCATCGTCGCCATCCGCTGCTCAGACGGCCGCCGCCGCGCGCTGGCCGGCGGCGAGGATCGCCGCGTGGAGCCCCGCCGGCACCGTGCCCTCGCGCGAATAGTTCGCGAGCAGGTTCCAGACCAGGTCTTCGTCGAAACTGAAACGGCACACCAGCACGCCCGAGGCGGCGATGCGCAGGAGCTGCGCGGTGGTAAGCGACTCGATGAGCTCGGCTACCGTCTCCGAAATCCCCAGCCGGTAGAGCGCCTGCGCACGATCTTCGCGCAGCAGGTGCTGCGCGAGCACCAGATAGGCGAGGTTGAGTTCGCGGATCTCGTCTCTCAGCTGCTCTGCTTTCACGGCTTGCCCCCTCGAAAAGCGCCCTTGCGGCACGGCGCCATCGTGCGCCGTGCGAGCGCGCACCGCAACCGGCCGACGCCGCGATCGCGCGTGCGTCGCGATCGGCGATCGCGGTAGGAAATCTTCCTAGGCCGGTCTCGCGCGCCGAAGCGCGGGGAAACGGGGCGCACCGCGCCTCTTTTCCGGCGACCGGCCGGGCGCGCCACCCCCTAGGCTCGTAACGGTGCGCGGCTTCGCGATGGGGTGCTCCTCAAGTTTCAGCGCCAGAGACCGATACAGCGGCCGGAGGCGGTCCGGCGGTGGCGCCGGCGCCAGGCGACCGGCGCGATCGCCGGAGGAAACCTCAAAGGAGACACTCATGGCACAGGTCATCAACACCAACGTCGCATCTCTCTTCGCCCAGCGAAATCTCGACGGCTCGCAAGCCGCGCTCAACGTCGCGCTGCAGCGGCTGTCGTCCGGTCTGCGCATCAACAGCGCCAAGGACGACGCCGCGGGGCTGGCGATCACGCAGCGCATGTCGGCCCGGATCGGCAGCCTGAACCAGGCGACGCGCAACGCGAACGACGGGATCTCGATGATCCAGACCGCGGAGAGCGCGATGCAGGAAATCCAGAACATGCTGGTGAGGATGAAAGAGCTCGCGACGCAGGCTTCGAGCAGCACCGTCGGCAACACCGAGCGCGGGTTCATCAACACCGAGCTGCAGCAGCTCAAGGACGAAGTCAACAACATCGCCAGCCGCACCGCGTTCAACGGCCAGAAGCTGCTCGATGGCTCCTTCGGCATTCAGCTCGACAGCAGCTCTCAAGTACAGGTCGGCTTCAACGTCAACGGCACCGCCGCGGTCACCGGCGTGAGCGTGGCCGGCGCGACGCCGAGCACGACCTATACCTTCACCGACAGCGGCGGCGTACTCACGCTGAGCGACGGCACCAACAGCCAAGCGATCGATCTCAGCTCGGTCACGGTGGCGGCGGGCACGAGCTACGTGCTCGACTACGACAGTCTGGGCGTCAAAATCACGATTGCAGCCGCGGCAAACACCGCCGGCACCGACATCGCCGGTGCGCTCGACACGCAGACGGTGGTGACCGGCACGGCGTCCGCGGCGGTGATCCAAATCGGCGCCGACAACGCTGCTTCCAACCGGGTGTCGTTGAGCTTCGTGGATGTGCGCATCCAGGCCAGCGGCCTCGCCTCGCTCGCCACCGCGCTCGCCAATTTCAATAGCGCGCAGACGGCGAACAACGCGCAGGCCCTGCTCGCCGAGGTCGAGGACGCGCTCGACTACGTGAGCACCCAGCGGGCTGCGCTCGGCGCGCAGCAAAACCGCCTCGAGTACGCGATCTCCAGCATCCGGGCGACGGTCGAGAATCTCTCCGCCGCGCGCTCGCGGATCCAGGATGCGGACTTCGCGGCCGAGACCGCGGCGTTGACGCGCGCGCAGATCCTGCAGCAGGCGGGCGTCGCGATGCTCGCGCAGGCGAACGCGGTGCCGAACACCGTGCTCGCGCTGCTGCGCGGATAGGAGGGTGAAGGCAGGGCGGATGCCGCATGACGCCGGGGCTTCCGCCCCTGCCCCAAGGAGCGTCCGATGGCGATCGAGCAAGCGGTCGAGTTCCCGGCCGCCACCCGAGCGACGGCAGCCGCGTCGGTCCGCCCGGCGAGCGAGCGCAATGCGCCCGCGCCGCCGGGGCCGGCGTTTCGCTTCTGGACCGACCGGGAAACCGGCAAGACCGTGATCTCGGTTCTCGACTCCGAGACTCGGGAAGTCATCCGGCAGATTCCGCCGGAGGAGATCCTCGCGATCGCCCGGGCGATCGGGCGGATGCGGGGCTTTTTTTTCGACGACGAGGCCTGAGACCGAGCGATGACGATCAGGGCCGCGGGCGTGGGTTCGGGTCTGGACCTCGAGGCGCTCGTCACGAAGCTGATGGAGGCCGAGCGCCAGCCGCTTCGCGCGCTGCAGCGCACGCAAGAAGGGATCCGGGCGAAGATCTCGGCCTGGGGCAGCGTCAAAGGAGCGCTCGCTTCGCTCGAGTCGGCGGCGGAAAAGCTCCGAAAGCCATCCACGTTCGCCGCCATGAGCGCTGCGAGCAGCGACAACGCGGTGCTCACGGCGAGCGCCGGCGAAAGCGCCACCGCCGGCGAGTATGTCGTCGAAGTGGTGACGCTCGCGCGCTCTCACGTCCTGCGCTCGAACGGCGAGTACACCGCGCCGAACGACAGTTTCACGACCGGAACGATCTCGATCCAGGTGGGCGACGGCTCTCCCGTCGAGGTCACGATCGACGGGAGCAACAACACGCTCGCGGGCATCCGCGACGCGATCGCTGCGGCCGGCGCGGGGGTCCGGGCGAGCCTCGTCCACGACGGCACACGGCTGCGCCTGCTGCTCGCCTCGGCTACGGAAGGCGCCGCCGGCACGATCCGCGTATCGGTCGTCGACAGCGGAAGCGGCGGCAGCTTCGCGCTCGCCGGTTTCGATTCGGCGAGTCTCGTCCAGGTCCAGGCTGCGCAGGACGCCGAACTGCGCATCGAAGGGCTCGCGATCACGCGCCCGTCGAACACGGTGAGCGACGCCCTCGAGGGGTTGACACTCAAGCTCGCCGCGCCGGGCAGCGCGACGCTCCGGGTGCGGCGCGACGACGCGGCGGCCTCGGGCGCGGTGGCGGCTTTCGTCAAGGCGTACAACGACGTCGTGAACTCGCTCCGGCAGCTCACCGCGTACGATTCGCAGACCCGCAAAGCCGGGCTCCTCGCCGGCGATTCGGTCGTGCGCGGCGTCCAAACGCGGCTCGGCAGCCTGATCGCGAGCGAAGCGGGGAGCGACCCTTCGGTTCGGCGCCTTTCCGACGTCGGCGTGACGCTGCAGAAGGATGGCACGCTCGCGCTGGATGCGTCGAAGCTCGCCGCAGCGCTCGAGGCAGGCCACGACGTGGCCGGGTTTTTCGCCTCGACGAGCCCCGGCGCCGAGGGTATCGCGGTGCGCTTCGCGCAGGCGCTGCGGGAAGTGCTGGGCGGCGGCGGGCCGCTCACCGGACGAACCGAGGCCCTCGCCGCGGACATCCGGAGTCTCGAAAAGCGGCAGGAAGCGATGCAGTCGCGCCTTGCGGAGATCGAGCGCCGCTACCGCGAGCAGTTCGTCGCGCTCGACGCGATGCTCGCGCGCATGACGGCGACGAGCACCTTCCTCGCGCAGCAGCTCGCGAACCTGCCGCTCGCGACCGGCGCCGGGAGGATGCGATGAACGCAGCGCACTTCGCGCGCACCTACGGCAGGGTACAGACCGAAACCGACGTCGCCGCCGCCGACCCGCACAAGCTGGTCGCGATGCTGTACGAGGCGGCGATCGTCGCGGTGCATCGCGCCGCCGAGCGCATGCGCGCGCGCGACATCGCGACGAAGGGCGCCGCGATCTCCAAGGCGATCCAGATCATCGAGGAAGGACTCGTGCCGAGCCTCGACGAGCGCGCGGGCGGCGAGCTCGCGCTCCGGCTAAAAGAGCTCTACCGCTACCTGTCGCAGCGGCTGCTGCTCGCGAGCGTGCGCAACGACCCGACGGTGCTGGAGGAGGTCGCGCGCCTGCTCGGCGAACTCCGGGACGCCTGGGCGGCGATCGCCCCGCGCGACGGCACCGCGCGCCGCTAGGCCGATGCTCGAGCTCTACGAGGCGATCGGTCGGGCGAGCGCCCGCATGCGCGAGGCGGCCGAGGCCGGAGACTGGGACGGGCTGGTCGCCGCCGAATCCGAATGCGCCGCGCTGGTCGCGCGGCTGCGCGCGCGTGCGGGCGAGGTCTCGCTCGCGCCGCCGGAGATCGAGCGCAGGAACGCGATCCTCCGGCAGGTGCTCGCCGACGACGCCGCGATCCGCGAGCGCGTCGAGCCGCGGCTTGCCGAGCTCGATCGCCTGGTGCGCGGCGCGACGGCGCGCCAGCGCTTCGAAAAGCGCTACCGCGAGTGATCCGGGGGATGCCGTGTACCCCGCCGCGGATCCGACTTGGCCGCCCGCGCCAGTACCGCCGGCCCCGCCCGCTCCCGGCGTGAGGCCGCGTCGGCGCGAGGAACGCGAGCCGGTCCCGCAGCGTCGGCGCGAGGAACGCCGCCCGCAGCCGCCGGCCGAGCCCGGCCAGGTGGACGAGTACGCGCGGGGGTGGGACCGGTGAGCAGCGCGATCTTTCTCCCGTCGCTCCCCCTCCGGACCGCGCTCGAGCGCCTGAGCAGGGAGCCGCAGCCCGATCTCGCGATCGCGAGCGCGCGATCGGGTACTTCCCCGGCGGCGCAGCCGCCGCCGGCGCGCGAACCGCTGTCCGAGATCGCGCGCGCGATCGCGGCGCTCGCGCGCTCGGCGGCCGTCGAGCGGGCGCAGGGGCTCGAGCCTGCGGTGCTGACGCGCATCGGAACGCCGCATCCGGACACCCGTGCCGCCGGCGCCGAGCTGCGCGCGGCCTTCGAGCGCAGCGGGCTTTTCTACGAATCCCATCTCGGCGACTGGAGCGCCGGCACGCGCACGCGCGAAGAGCTGATGCGCGAGCCGCAGGCGCGGCTCCGCGCGGCCGTTGCGCGCGCATCGCTCGCATCCGAAGAAGCGGCTGCCGCCGGCGCAG
>Ga0308420_1000787_pt1 | contig 16242 bp, 9 predicted proteins | sample HotsprSampleMS55_FD_203802 | JGI IMG/M metagenome (GOLD analysis project Ga0308420, IMG submission 203802) | Hot spring phototrophic mat microbial communities from Mushroom Spring, Yellowstone National Park, Wyoming, United States - 20090730_MS55 ... | reverse complement strand
CCATATAAAGATTGCAGAGGAAAAAGGAAATATAGAAACGGACGTTCACCATTACAGTTATGTAAAGCTAAAGTTAGTACTAACGATTGGGTAAAATTTTCATTAAATTACATATGAAATTAGCAACTGAAAATTTAAACGCTTCCTTATTTTTAAAATTGATTCGTTAATAACTTGTATCTAATTTTACGCACAAAAATAAAATCCTTAATTTGACCGACGAAACAAAAACTATATCAAATAGTAATACAATTAATTCATCCTCTCCGAATAATTCCATTTCAGAGTTTTCTTATTCCAATCAAACATTAAAATCAATTTACAACTTCCAAAAATTATTAAAGTTATTTAATGAAAATAAAATAAAGTTCTGGGAAGATGAGGCGGTTAAATTGTTCTGGATAAAATTTCCAGAAAAAATTAGAACTGGTAAGGGAATAAATTCAAATTGGTTAATTGGTTCTAAATCAAATATAACAATAAACTGTATTGATAGACATTTAACATCAGATAACAAAAATAAAGCTGCTATAATCTGGGAGAGTGAACCAGGTAAAAACTGGATTTTAACTTATCAATTACTTTATTCCTATGTTTGTCGTACAGCCAATGCAATTAAAAAATTAGGTATTAAAAAAGGAGATAAAGTTTGCATCGTTTGTGGTAGCTTACCTGAATCTATTTTTTCAGCACTTGCTTGTTCGAGAATCGGTGTTACTTTTACAATATTAAATCCATTAAATTCAATTAATCTCTTATCAAGAAAAATTCAACTTGGAAATTTTAATTTGATAATTTTAGCTGATTCTATTTATAGGAAAGGGATTGTTATTGATATTAAAAATAAAATTGACTCTGCACTTGATATTTTTTCATCTAATATAAAAAAACTTATATTCCGAAGAATTAAAAGTAATGAAATAAGATTACTACCTGAACAAGATTATCTTTTTACCGATTTAATTGAGAATATTTCAGATGATTGTAAGCCTGTTCAATGTGATAATAAATTTCCGCTTTTTACATTTTTTGATTACGATGAAAATGGAAATCTTCAGGAAAAATATTTTTTAGCCGCTGGATTTATGTTACAAACTTTTACATCTTCTAAATATGCATTTGATTTTAATTCGGATGATATTTTTTGGTGTAATATTGATTTTTCTTCTTCAGCAGGTGTTGCTTATGGTATATTTGCTCCGCTTCTACACGGAATATCTGCTTTTGTTTATGAAGGTTTACCGGGTTATCCTTCTAAAGAAAGATTTTGGAAGCTTATTAAAAACTACAAAATCACAAAACTTCTTACAGAAGATTATATAATTAAAGCTTTATTAGAGTTGGATGATAAAATAAATACGGATGATTTAAGTTCTTTGAAATTTATTTCAGTTACAGGAAATCCATTAACTGAAAATGATTGGAAAAGAATTTTTTCAGAGGCTTGTAATGAAAAAATTCCTCTTTTGAATTGTTTTATCCCTCTTGAGTTTGGAACAATCCTTTTTTCGGATATTCCTGGAATAACAGAAATAAATCCAGGTTATTTTAATCCAGATTTTCCATCTACGGAATTTAATCTGATAGATTTTGAAAAAGAGATTCTTTCAGATGAAGCGGGACAAGTATCTTTTTCTGACAGTTTCCCAATATTAGATAAAAATCAAATAAAGAATAAGGCTATTGTAATTAAAAGAAATAAATTTTTTTTAACAGATTACAAAGCAACTCGTATAGATAACAAAATAAAAATTATAAATAGGACTAATGAAAAACTTCTTATTACTGGAGAACTGATTAGTAAAAAGGAAATTAAATCTGTAATAGAAGAGCATCCCAAAGTCGAGTCCTGTAAAGTCGAAGATAAGTCAGATTTGGTTCTGTATTTAGTACCAGTAGCATTTGTAGAACTAAAGGACAAGCAAGACGGAACTCTTTTATTTAAAGAAGAGCTTCGCAATTTAGTCGAACAAAAAATTTCATTAGCAGCAAAACCTATAGATATAATTTTTATTGATTGAATTATTCAAAATCATTCTCTTCTTCTTGGTGGTTGATCATTGAAGTTAGTTCGTCGGTAAAGAAAAATTTCTTCTCTCCAAAAGCAGGTTTCAAATCTGAGAACCATATTGCTTTTGGATTATATTCAGCAAAAAACGGGCGTGCTACCCAATCAGGATTTCTTCCTTGAATCATTCTGAAAACCATCACTTTTTCATTTCGTATTTCGCTAACCCCTAAGAGCTGAACCTTACCGGGAAGACAAGACATACTTGGTCCCCTGATAGTTCTGCATATTCCACTTATTTGCTGATAGCATTTCCTGAATATATTCCAAGCTTCAATTAAAGGTATAGAAAAATAGTGCTGAGCACCAGTATTACGGGCAATGAACATATAATATGGAATGCAGCCAAGTTCTACTTGTTTTTTTAGCATTTTTGCCCAAAGGTCTGGATTATCATTTATATGTTTTAACACAGGAGATTGTGTTCTAATTACTGCTCCTGTGTTTAATATTCTTTGAATTGCATCTTTTACAAAATCATTTTCTAATTCAATCGGATGGTTAAAGTGTGCCATAAAAGCTAAATGTTTTCCGGCTTTTTTAACTTCTTCAAAAAGTTTTAGTAAGTCATCAGCGTCATCATCATTAATAAATCTAAAAGGCCAATAGCCTAATGCCTTTGTGCCGATTCTTATATTTTTAATATGAGCAAGTTCTTTAGTTAACAATGGATTAATGTAAGTTCTTAATATTTTCGTCTTCATTATAAGTGGGTCGCCTCCTGTAAATAAAACATCTGTAACTTCAGAATGTTCTTTCAGGTAATCGTATAGTTTCTTTGCTTCATTAGACGCAAATTTTAATTCATTAATACCCACAAATTGAGGCCATCTAAAACAAAATGTACAATAAGCGTGACAAGTTTGACCTTGACTTGGAAAAAATAAAACAGTCTGTTTATACTTGTGTTGCAACCCCCATAATTTTTCTCCCTGAAAACTCGGTACATTTAATTGAATTTGCCCAGCAGGATGTGGATTTAATTTCATTCTGATTTCATCAGCTAATTGTTTAATTTGTTTTTTATCATTAGTTCGTTTTCTTATTTCAGAAATAAGATTATAATGCTCTGGAATAAGCATCTCTTTTTGTGGAAATGTTAATATAAAAATTGGATCATTGGGAATTTTTGACCAATCTATTAAATAATCTGTAACATAATTATTTGTTTTAAAAGGTAGAACGGAGCCAACTATTTCAATATCATTTATCAAATCATTAGTAATTGATTTGAATTGTGGTATTTCTCTTAAATTAGACAGGGCAAATGATTTGTATTTCATAAAAACACCTTTTATGATTTTATAGTGTCAGGAATAAAAATTAACTTAATTATTCTAAGCTATTTATATATCAAGAATCATCACTTTTAAAACAGACTTTTAAATTTCTGGAAAAGAATGAAGAATTAATTAATTGACTTTAGTATTCAATATATATAGTCAGGAAATTTAAAGTCAATCCAAATCGTATTAAGTAGAGATTATTTTTAAGAAGATGTTTCATTATGAAATAATTCTTATTTGATTAGATTATTGATTAACCATTGGTGAAGTGGATTAAAATCATAGAAGATTTTTGTCGAGAATTCAATTATATCAACATTTTTCAAATCATCAAGAGAAGGTTTCTCGAAGTGAGAATACAATCCGGTATGTAAGAAAAACTTTTTGTATTGATAAGTTTTATCATAACCATTAGGTGTTTTTTTTAGTTCACTCCCTCCGATTTTATATTCAGAATTTTTGGTTATTTGTGTTAGTAAGCCGTCAAGTTCAATTGCGTTATCTTCCTGAGATATAATTTCTCTGAATTTTAAAAGTTGTTCATTGCTAAACCTGTAAATACCTGAGCCAAAAAATATTTGTCCAGGTTCCAAGTGAAAATAAAATCCAGGACATTCCATTCTTGACTTATTACCTTCCCAAATGTAAATACCAAGATTGGTTTTATACGGCTTTTTATCTTTGGAAAATCTCATATCACGATGAAGTCGAAATATGGATTTATCAATTTTAGGGATAGCAATTACATTTGGTGCAAAATGCCGGATTCGTTCACCAAGTTCTACCACAAAATTTGATGCGGGGATTAGAAATTCATTTTCGAATCTGTATTTATTTTTTACGAACCATTCTTTGTTATTGTTTTTAGATAAGTCACGAAGAAATTTTTCTGTTACAAATGGAAATAATTCTTTACTCATTTTTCACTAAAGCCTTTCGGAAAATTTTTACTAATTATTAAATTAAAATACCTAACAAAATTTCAAATAAAAATAGATACTTGCTAAATGTAATTCGAATTTTTGAATTAAGAATTGAATTCATCATATCTGTCCAAAAAAAATATATTTATGTGGCTAAAGCCTGCACTTGCTTTTAATTTTTTTCTCAGTTCACTGAAATGAACTGCAATAGATGATGATTAGATTTGTTATTTATTTATTGCAGTTGGATTTATATAACTGTTATTACAAAGAATAGGATATGAAGGAGCTTTAGCCACATTCAATTAAAACCTGCTAATAATAAGAGAGTAATACATTTTTATAAAGGATTCAAATAAAAATGAATTTACTTTCTTTCATCTTGAACTAAAATCAGAATTTATAGATTATGTTTGAGTTTATTTTTGGCATCAATGAACGAATCATCAATTGCATTAGAAAAATCTTTTAATATTGATTTTCTCAACATTATAAGTTATTTTTTAATTACAAACTAAAGGTGTTATTATGAAAACCTTTTTTTTCCTTTTGCTGGCTCTAATACTCTCCTTCGGTCTTAATTACTCTCAAACAAAACTTCAAAATCAAACAGAAGATTTTACGCAAGTAAACTATAACGAACCATTTATCAAAAATCAAGTTTTAGGACCGAATGACCCCAAGTATCTTTCATTGCAGAATCAAGTTTCTTCCATACGAGCAATTTATCCTCTAAAATTATTAAATGGTAATCTTGCAGTATTTTATTTCAGTTCTGTTTCTGCTCAAAGACTTAATGTAGCTTTAAGCTCAGATGACGGAGTTAATTGGCATTCCACTATCCCAATTCAGCCATATAATTACACACAAACAACTCAACAAATTTCTGCAATACAAACAAATAGCGGAAGAGTAATTTGTGTTGCTGCACCAAGCGCAAATAATCTTGCTGGTAGATTTTTGTTATTCTACTCCGACAATTCTGGAACTACTTGGACGGGTCCATTAAATGTTGGTGCAGGTATAATCGGAACAAACGGTAAAAACTTCGACCTGAGTTTAAATCAGAATGGCGATTTAATTATTTCATATCAAAATATAAGCAATGAATATTATTTCAGAAGAAGCACTGATAATGGATTAAACTGGAGTGATGAAATACCTGTTCAAGCAAACACAACCGATGCATTTGGAAAAGTTGTAGAGTTAAATTCGGGTCAACTTGGTTTTATTTATTCGGATGTTGAAAACTCCATCTATAGAATCAGAATAAAAACTTCAACAAATAACGGAACTAATTGGTCAAATCCACAGACAATTTATTCTGATACAGCAAAAATAAATTCTATGAAAGTTGTTAAAACTGCTGATAACAAAATTCACATAGTTTTTGAAAATGAAATCCGTAAAACTTTCGTAACTCACTTTTCAACACAGGTTAATTATACATTAAAAGATATTTATACTATTCAAAGCACTAACAACGGTACAAACTGGTCAACAGTTTCTTCTTTCACTAAATATAAAGGTAGAGATGAATTAGTAAATGTAGGAAACTCAAACGATAAACCTTATGTAATTTTCAATTCAAGCAGATTTGATTCCACTGAAACTAACTTGAAGTTCTGGTATGGACAAGTAGGAATTGTAAATGATAATAATGCACCACCAATTATGATTTCATATCAACATAGCTCGCCGCAAGTTAATGTGCCAATTATATTTAATGCAGTATTATTAAATACAAGCCCGATAACTCAAGCAAAATTGAATTTAATTAGAAACGGAATTCAAATTTCACCTCTTCAAATTTATGATGATGGTTTGCATAACGATGGTCTTGCGAATGATAATGTGTGGGGCAATACACTTGGCTCTTTTAATAATTTGATACAGATAATCTATAGAATTCAAGTTGATGATGCAGCTGGTAATTTTTTATCATTTCCTGGTGGGAGGATTGAACTATTAAATTATGAGAAAACATTACACCTTTTTGATATAAATCGCTTCAAAGTTCCAATTTCTAACGATGGAGTTATTGCCGATGTTACAATAAACGGACAATCGGGCGGAAGATATGATGAAGGCTCGATTGTTTTCTCGGGTGGATTTTTCCTATCAGGTTATAGAAACAATCAACTATGGGCTAACGGAATTGCTACTGCAACAAGAATAAATGATTATCTGCCGGGAATTTTTGATACTGTATCAACTCAAATTGATAATAACTTTTTTATTGTTGATGTAAATGATCCTCCTTTTGGAACCAGATGGCAAAATTGGGTTAATGCTGTAAATCTCGGAGCTGATTTTTATGATGGAAATGGTGACGGAATCTATAATCCAATTGACTTAAATGGAAACGGTCAATGGGACCCGAATGAAGATAGACCCGGACTTGTTGGAAATCAAACAACATTTTTCGTTTACAGTGATAAAGTACCATCTGTTTTTAGAATATTTAATGTAAATCCATTGGGAATTGAAATTCGACAAACAACTTATGCATTTATGAACACAGAATATTCTCTTAACAATTCTGTATTTGTAAAATATGATATTTTGAATAAATCAGGCTCGGATTTGGATTCTGTCATCTTCAGTGTTTGGGCGGATGCAGATATTGGTTATAATTATTTTGAAGATTTTGCTGGATCAGATACTCTCAATCAAGCAATTTATACTTACAAAACAGCAGCCGATCCAACTTACGGATCAAATCCGCCTTCGTTTTTCCATTCACTTTTGCAAGGACCAATTGTTTACATTCCCGGAGAAACATTTATTGACTTAAACAATAACGGAATCTTTGATCCGGGAGTTGATACTCCAATTGATACAGCATATAACATTCGGGGACAAGTATTAGGAATAGATACTTTGCCCGGTGCAAAGAATCAAAAAATTTCCTCTTCAATGCACACAATTAAATCACACATTTTTTTAGGAGACCCTTCGACAGTAAGTGAAATAAGAAATGTCCAAATTGGTAGAACCTCAAAAACGGGAGAGCTTATTGATCCTTGTACTTGGCCATTTGGAACGGTTATAGGAGTTAACTGTAATCAAGTAAATCCAAAGTTTATGTATTCAGGCGACCCTGAAACAAATTTTGGATGGCTTAACTCCATTGGAGTTGATCAAAGAACATTTTTAAATGTCGGTCCGTTTAATCTTAAAAATAATAAAAGCAATAAAATAGTTGTTGCGTATGTTGGAAGTCGTGGAAGTAATCCAAAAAATTCTGTAACCATAGGAAAACAGAACTTAAATTCAATAAGAGAAGCTTATTGGAAAAACTTTCCGGTAATAGTTTCAGTAAAAGATGATAAAAACTCTTTACCAGACAAATTTGAATTATATCAAAACTACCCTAATCCTTTCAATCCAGGCACTACTATCAGCTGGCAGTTGCCGGTAAGTGGCAGAGTTACAATCAAATTATTTGATATTCTTGGGAGAGAAATTGAAACAATAGTTGATGGATATTACGAAGCAGGCAAACATTCTACATTCTACATTCTAAATTCTACATTACCAAGCGGAGTTTATTTTTATCGTTTACAAGCTGGAGATTATATTGAAACGAAGAAAATGGTTTTGGTCAGATAAATTGTAACATAATAGTTACTCAAAGGAGAAAGTAAATGAATAAAACAATTAATTTTCTGTTGTTGTCATTAGCTCTTATTACAATGTCTTTTGCACAGACAGCAGTAAGATTTCCTTCTCAGGATTTTACACAAGAAAATTTTATTAGCTCTGTTGTAAGAACATCAAATAATCATATTCTTTTATTTTGGTTTAATAATGATAGTAAAAAATTATTTATGAGCAGGAGCACTGATAATGGAAATACTTGGAGCGATAGACAACAAATTTTAAGTGGATATACTTTTTTACCAGACACAGTCTTTGAATTAAATTCAATAACCGATAACAATTCCAATATCATTTTAGAATTTAAGTTAAACCAAGGTCTAAAGCATCACCTTTACTCTATTTCTACCAATAATGGAATTAATTGGACCAGCCCAGTTAATCTTAACTTTACTTCTGGACTTAATAATACAAGAGCTTTCAATTCGAGCTTGGGAAAATTAAGTAATGGAACGGTTGTATTTTGCTATAATTTTCGTTCTGCCAATCAACCAAATCCTAAAGGAATATATATATCAAGATTGGTAAATAATAATTGGACAACTAATCAAATTATTGATTCAAATGGAACTTGGGGATTTGTTTTCTCTCCAGCAACGAACAAAGAAATGGTTGTGTTCGCTGATTCAAATGGTAATAAAACCGATTTATATTTCAGAACATCAACTGATTTAGGAAATACTTGGTCTGCAAGACAAATTCTTCTATCAACACCAAATTCAAAGAGCAGACCGAGAGTAATTAAAAACAATAATGGTGAGATTTATATTTTTTATGAGGAATTACTTCCCACATCATTTAATAATTTTTATCAAAGAGATATCTCTTATATAAAAAGCACCAATGAAGGAACTACCTGGTCATCACCAGTGAGAGTAACAAACTTTGTGGGAGAAGATAAGTTTCTTTCGGTTACTTCATCAGTTGCAAACACGCCGATTTTAACATTTATTAGTTCAAGAAATTATCAATTAGGTAATAACAAAAATCAGGTTTATCTATTAAATCAGCCTGAAACAGTTAGTCCACCAGCACTAATTTATTCTCCCAGATTACCAGATACAGTTTCTTATGGTTCATCGTTAAATGTTAGTGCTTTTGTTGATGACTATACTCAAATAGAATCTGTTCATCTTTTAGTTAGTAAGATAAATAGAACTGATACTGTTCAAATGTATGATGATGGATTACATCAGGATTCATTAGCTGGAGACAGAATTTATGGAGCTACAATAAGTAATTTATTTAACGGTGCATATTACTTCTATGTATCAATTAAGAATGTTAATCAGTTTACTAATACTTTTAGCATTGGCAGAGTTATAGTCCCTATTCAAAACGCATATAATTCTTATATGATGGAATTAAACAAAATAAAATTGCCGATGAATAGAGTTGGCGTGCTTGCCGATGTGAATGTAAATGGAATATCAGGAATGCGTTATGAAGATAAAGAAATAGTATATTCGGGGGGATTTTTTCTTGCTGGGAAAAAGCAAAATCAATGGTGGGCAAATGGAGTTGCATCGGCTTCAAGGATACAGGACTACTTGCCCGGTTTACCAGGTTTCCTTGACGATCCATTAAACATTTTATATATTGTTAAATCATCAGACCCACCATTTAGTAGTTCCTGGCAAAATTGGTCTAACGCAGTTTTGTTGGGTGCTGATTTCTATGATGGAAATAATGACGGCATTTATACACCAATTGACTTAAATCAAAATGGTCAATGGGATATTAATGAAGACAAACCTGATTTACTCGGTGATATTACAGTTTGGTGCACTTACAACGATAGTAAACCACCAATTCAAAGGCGTTTCAATAACATTGAACCTCAGGGAATTCAAATTAAACAAACAGTATTTGGTGTTAAACCTAATAATCTTCATCAGGCAGATAATGTAGTTTTCGTCCGTTATCGAATTGTAAATAATGGTAGTGTTTCAAATGAATTTGATTCAGTTTACTTTTCAATTTGGTCAGACCCAGATATCGGTTCAGTTAACAATGCCTATTGGGATGATTTAGTCGCTTACGATTCACTATTACAAAGCGGATATGCATATAATGATGGTGATGACCCTGATTGGGGAATAAATCCACCTGCAATTGCAAATACTTTGCTACAAGGACCTGTAAAATATATTCCCGGTGTAACTTTTATTGATAATAACTCTAATGGTGTTTATGATCCCGGAATTGATATACCGCTCGATACAGCATACGTAAGAAATGGGAGTTTGATGGGAATTCAGCAATTCCCTGGAGCAAAAAATTTACTAATTACCTCATTCTCGCATTTTATTGCTGCTCATCATAGCCAGGGCGATCCAAATTTAGCTGAGGAACTTATTAATTATATGTTAGGTTTCAACAGATTAAGAAATTTAATTCATCCTTGCGTTTGGGAATTTGGGACAGTAATTGGAGTTAACTGTAATCTTGTTAATCCATTATTTATGTATTCAGGTAATCCCTTTACAAATTATGGTTGGATAAACAATTTTCCTACAGACCAAAGAATTTTAACTTCAGTTGGTCCTTTTAATTTAAAAGCAAATCAGCCAGTTGATATATGGGTTGCCTATGTTGTTGGGCGAGGAACAAATGCATTAAATTCTATTTCAGTTATGCGAGATAATATTAATTACGCAATTAATGCTTACAAAAACAACTTTACAACTTTACCAGTCAAAGTTGAAGATGACCAAATTATAGTTAATGAATTTAAACTTTATCAGAATTATCCTAATCCATTCAATCCAAGCACTACTATCAGTTGGCAGTTGCCTGTAAGTGGCAGAGTTACTATCAAATTATTCGATATACTTGGAAGAGAAATTGATACAATAGTTGATGGATACTACGAAGCAGGAAAACATTCTACATTCTACATTCTAAATTCTACATTATCAAGCGGTGTTTATTTCTATCGTCTTCAAGCTGGAAATTATATTGAAACTAAAAAAATGATGTTATTGAAGTAAAATTGGTTGCTAATAATAAATTAAATTCTATCTAACTAATTATGAAGTGAATTTAGATTTCTACTAAAATATAAAATTATATCATTTTCATTTATATTAGCTAAAAATTATTTGGACTTTTTATTTCCATAATCTATTATGAAAAGAGTTATAATTACTGGTGCAACTGGTTTAATTGGAAAAAATCTTTGTCTTGAATTGTTAAAGTCAAATTATAATGTTATTGCATTAACAAGAAATCCATCAACTAAAGTAAAATTCTTTTCAAAAGAAATTGAAGTTGTGGAATGGGACTATAAATCAAAAGAACATATTATCAAACATCTCGAAAATGCTTTTTCTATTATTCATTTAGCAGGTGCGGGAATTTTTAATCATCGCTGGAATAATAAATTCAAAAATGAAATTTATAACTCAAGAGTAATATCTACAAAAATTTTAGTTGATGCAATATCTTCATTAAACAAAAAGCCTGAAAGTTTTATTAGTTCTTCGGCTGTAGGCTATTATGGAAACAGAGGTGATGAATTTTTGTCTGAAAACTCTATACCGGGTAAAGATTTTTTATCCAAAGTATGCATTGATTGGGAATCTGAAGCATCAAAATCACAAAATTTTGGAGTTAGATGGGTTAGTATTAGAACTGGAATAGTTCTGTCAACGCAGGGTGGAGCACTTAAAAAGATGCTTCCAATATTTAAGTATTTTTTAGGTGGTGCTTTAGGTTCTGGCAAACAATGGTTTTCGTGGATACATATTGATGATATAATTGGTATTTATAAATTCACCCTTGAAAATCCTAATTGTCAGGGTGCACTAAATGCCTCATCCCCTCATTTGGTTACAATGAAAGAATTTGTATCAAAATTAGGAAAAGTCCTTAATCGACCAAGTATCTTCTCCCTACCAGAGTTCATTCTAAAAATTGTATTAGGCGAATCAGCAAAAGATATAACCTCAAGTCAAAGAGTTTTATCAGAAAAAATTTTGAACTATGGATATAAATTCAAGTACGAGAATTTAGATATTGCATTAGAAGACTTAGTCAAGAACAACAAATAGATTTTGATCTACTTTTAATAATATTTTTTTGTTAAAAAACTATCTATAATTTTTGGTTAAATAAAAACGAGCCTTTAATATGAAAAAGCTTATCATTTTTATTTTCATTTTGACTTTAATTTCTTGTACTACAAATCCACCAAGTGATCCAAATAAAAGGTCACTCAAAAGTGGTGAAGTTTTGATTGAAATAACACTTAAGAAAGGAGAAGAAAATTTATTATATCCAAGAACCGTTTTATTAGAAGATTTTGCAAATGTAAGTTGTGTTCCCTGTATAGTCTCCAATAGAATACTTGAGTCTTTGGAAAAATATTCATACCCGAGCAATAAGCTAAAGATAATCAAGTTTGCAACGAATTTTCCTTCGCCTGCTGATCCGTTTTACATTGCAGCAAAACCATTTTGTGATTTTCGTATGAGGTTCTATAATATAATTTTTGCTCCAACAATTATTGTTGATGGATTGTTAAGACCTACAGCCTCAGATTCCAATCAAATTAAAAATGCAATTGATCAGAAATTGAATACACCTCCAAATTTTTTTATTGAATTGAATCAGCAAATTATCAATGGAGGTTTGTTTATAAAAATAGATATAACTTCCTCAAATATTGATACAACATTTCTAAAAAATTATTATCTTAGAACCGCAATTGTAGAAAAAGAAATTGAATTTACAACACCTCCCGGTTCAAGTGGCGAGTTGAAATTTTTTGATGTTCTGAGGGTTTTATTTCCTGATAATCAAGGTATTAATCTTAAAGATTTATTAAGTAATAAATCTTTTAGTTACATTAATGTTATTGACACATTATGGAATCTGAATAAACTAAAGGCAATAGCTTTTATACAAAATAACACTACACGAGAGGTAGCCCAAACATCCAACAATTAAATAGGGAGGTAATTATGAAAAAAATTTCCATTCTTTATTTTCTAATTTCCTTTGCGTTTTCATTAAACGCTCAGGAAATCAAAGTTCAATTCAACACTATCAACGGTTATGGTAATAACCTTTACATTGATAATTTGACTCTGGGAACTCAATTTAATCTTGATGTTGCAGTAGTGGGATTAGAGAACATAGCTAGAGATACCAGTTATTCTATCAACACAATTCCATTTATTATTGCTCCAAAAGCTAATATCATCAATTTAGGTAGACAAAATATAACTTCTCCTTTTAATGTAACAATGACTGTAAGCCCGGGAACTTATTCAAGCACTAAAACTATAAGTTCAATTAATAAAGGAAATTTAGTAACAGTTACATTCGATAATTTAACAATTACTCCAGGTCAGCAAATAACAATAAATGTAGTTGCAAATCTATCAGGTGACCAAAATCCCTCCAATAACTCATTTAATCAAAACACATTGTATTTGCCAGGATTCTCAAGAAGAGTTCTATTAGAAGAATTTACAAGTTCAACTTGCGGACCTTGCGCTCAGAATAATCCTACTATTAATGCTTTTATTCATAATAGATTTGATTCAATTGTTGCTATAAAATATCATATGAATTGGCCTGCTCCTGGAAACGACCCTATGTATCTTTACAACCCTCAGCAATTAAATGACAGAAGGGCATATTATAGTATTAATGCAGTTCCAACAGTAATTAAAGATGGTGTTGTCAGACCTGACTATCCATACACTTTACCACACAGTTTACCTAATGCCTTTTATTCAAGAAAAAGCATAGGAACACCTTTTAATATCACAGTAACAAATACAAGAATACCTGGTGACACAATTAGAGCGGATATTACATTAACTATTTCTGCTCCACCACCTGCTGGCCAATATTTTATGCGTGTTCACGCAATTGAAAGAGTCATAAGATTTGCAAATCCACCAGGAACTAACGGGGAAAAAGATTTTTATGATGTTTTTAGACGCGCTTATCCAAATTCTCAAGGAATCCAAATTCCCACTACACCTGGAGTTTATAATTACTCAATTAAATATCCTCTTGATAGACAAGTCTGGGTTGATAGTCTAATATACACTGCTGTTTTTATACAGAACGATTTGACTAAAGAAGTATTTAATGCTGCAAAATCACGAAATTATACAGAATCAGAATTTGTTTATGAAGAACCAGAAAATCTTTTTGCTCCCAAACCTATTGTAGCCTTTGATTTTATCTCCGCAAATAAAGCACAAATAATTGAGAACACAGAAAATCTTCTAAGTAATAATTTTTATTATGAACTTTTTGAGGGAAGTTTTCCTTCCAGTGGCTGGACGCTTAATAATCCTGACGGTGGAATAACTTTCGCTCAAGTAACTGGTGTTAATGGACCTTCGTTTAGTGGTAATAAATCAATTAAAATGGACTTTTATTCATATAGTGCAACTGGTCAAAATGATTTTCTATTCTCAAGAGTTTATTCTGGATTAAACGAATTTGATACTTTAAGATTTGATTATGCTTATGCACAATATCCTGGTTACTCGGACAGATTGATTGTTAAACTCTCATTAGATGGAGGACAAACATATCCACATACAATTTTCGACAAATCAGGTGCAGCATTAGCAACTGCCCCTCAATCAACTACATCGTTTACTCCTACCTCTCCATCTCATTGGGCAACTTTTACTTATCCGTTAATGCAAGTAATTCCTGTTGAGTTCTCTTCTTTTCAAGCTAAAGCAAATGGTTTAGATGTTGAACTTAACTGGTCTACTGCAACTGAACTGAATAATTACGGATTTGAAATACAAAGAAAATACAATGGAGATTTTGCTACTATTGGATTTGTAAGAGGTAATGGAATTTCTACAACGCCTAAAAATTATTCCTTTATTGATAGAAACCTAACTGAAGGGATTTATACTTATAGACTAAAACAAATTGATTTCAATGGTGCTTATCATTACTCAAATGAAGTTGAAGTAACTATAACAGGTCCCAAAGTGTATTTCCTCGAACAAAATTATCCAAACCCCTTCAATCCTTTTACAAAGATAAGATTTAATCTTGCAGTAACATCAAATATTACAATAAAAATATTTAATAGTCTTGGAGAAAATATAATGAATTTATTTTTAGGAAAATTAGAGGCTGGTAAAAATGAAATTGAATTCGATGGTTCATCCTTAAGTAGTGGTATATATTTTTATAGACTTGAAGCTATCGGAGAGGATGGAACAACATTTTATTCAACGAAAAAAATGAATTTATTGAAATAAATTATGGACTTAGAATGTAGAATGAGTAATTTATCAATTATAAAAAATTAGAACGAGTTATCAGAATCATCGTTTAGACCAAAAGTTTTTCCAGAAGATTCATTTTAATAGTATAGTTGTTTGTAATGATCTTGATTAAAATTAAATTAATTGTTAAAAAGTTTTTATTAAACTTTTATATCATTCGTAATTTGAAAAAAATAAATACACAATCATTGTTTAATTAACTTTATAATTATTAATTTTAACAATTTTTAATTCATCCGAAAATAAATTTGTCATCTAATAGGAGTTGAAAATGAAAATGACATTTATTATCAATTTAATTATTTTTTTTCTATTACAATTTTTTTTTATTAGCTCAAAAGAAAACAATAATAAAATACAACGAATTATTTAAGCAATACGAATATTACGACAGCTATGGCAAAAAAAATCGGCAGTTCTAAATACAATGAGCTTTTAATACATTAGATAATTACGATAATTATGGAAGAAAGAAAGGTAAAACTGAATATAATGATTTGTTTAAAGAATACATTACTTATGATTATTATGGTAGAAAACAAACAACAACTAAATATAATGATCTCTTCAAACAATATGAACATTACAATAGTTGTGGTGAAAAAATAGGTTATACAAAATACAATCAATTATTCAAACAACATGAAATTTATGACTCTTATGGTAAAAGAACAGGAGAAATCAAGTATAATGAATTATTCAAACATTATGAGATTATAAATAAATAGTTTTTATTGCTTAGAAGGTTTATTAAATATTTAATAATCTTTAATTTATTGAATCAAATTGAAAGTTCATTTATTTTTTAACTAATAGTTTGAGCTGGCTAAATCAGACATCCAGTTACTTTTAACAATTTAGGTTAATATAAATAAATGATTTTCTTTTGATCTTGACTTTGACAGTTTGAAGTTATAAGTTATTGATATACAAGCACTTATAAAATCGTGCAAGCACTACCACATTATTTATAATATTGATATATAGCCTTATGCGAAGTCACATCTTTTGGCACG
>Ga0308420_1000779_pt1 | contig 16312 bp, 18 predicted proteins | sample HotsprSampleMS55_FD_203802 | JGI IMG/M metagenome (GOLD analysis project Ga0308420, IMG submission 203802) | Hot spring phototrophic mat microbial communities from Mushroom Spring, Yellowstone National Park, Wyoming, United States - 20090730_MS55 ... | reverse complement strand
CAACGTTCCTACGGCAAAAGGAGGTACCCCATGGCAACGTTCCTAGGTGAGCAACCAATTCCTGCCGCTGGGGGTAGGCTGGGAGTCGCGCTGGCGCACTCTTCGCTGCGGGCGCTGGAGACGTACATTATTGACCACCCCGAGACTGGCACGTTTACCGTCGATCGTGCGCTGTTTTCCGATCCGGCGTTGTTCGAGCTGGAGATGAAGTACATCTTCGAGGGGACGTGGGTCTACGTGGCGCACGAAAGCCAGCTACCGCACCCGCACGATTTTTACACGGTCACCATCGGCCGCCAGCCTGTGATCCTCATGCGTAATCAGGCAGGAGAGATCGGTGGGTTTCTCAATGCCTGTCCCCATCGTGGCGCCACCGTGTGCGTGCAGAAACGCGGTAATCAAAAGATTCTTACCTGCCCCTACCATGGCTGGTCGTTCAACAGCAGCGGCAAGCTGGTCGGCATCAAAGACGCTGCTACCGGCGCCTATCCGGAGTCGTTCGAGCAGAGAGATCACAACCTCCCGCGTATCCCGCGCCTGGCCAGCTACCGCGGCTTTCTCTTCGCCAGCCTCAATCCCGACGTCCCTGACCTTGAGACCCATCTCGGCGAGACGCGCCGTTTCATCGACATGCTGGTGGATCAGGCACCGCAGGGGCTGGAGGTGGTGCGCGGCAGCTCCGATTACACCTATGCGGGCAACTGGAAGCTGCAGGTGGAAAACGGGGTGGACGGCTATCACTTTGACGTCGTGCACCGTACCTTTCTCGGTGTCGTGCAGCGGCGTGCACGCCTGGGGAAGGATACGGTGAAGGCCGTCGATGCAACGCGGCTGGACGCCATGCGCAACGGGCTGTACGACCTGGGCAACGGTCATACCCTGCTATGGACCGATTATCCCAATCCTCAAGATCGGCCGGGGTATGAGCGACGGGCAGAGTTAGCCGCGCGCTACGGCGAGACGTATACTTATTGGATGACCGAGCGACTACGCAACCTGTTGATCTATCCGAACGTCTTCTTGATGGATCAAACCTCGACGCAGATCCGTGTCGTCCACCCACTGGCGGTCGACAAGACGAAGGTCTCGACCTACTGCATCGCCCCGGTGGGAGAGAGTGCCGCGGCGCGGGCGCATCGGCTCCGTCAGTACGAGGACTTTTTCAACGCCAGTGGTGTGGGTACACCGGATGACCTGGCGGCGTTTGAGGCGTGTCAACGCGGTTATCGAGGCGCCATGGCCCAGTGGCAACAAGGATATGAACGGGGGGTCAAGCGAATGGTGCGTGGCGCTGACGAGGAGGCCCGGGCGCTGGGCGTGCAGCCGTATTCGTCGACGAACGACTTTCGCGACGAGACGATTTATCATGGCCAATACCGCCAGTGGCTCAAGCTGATGCTGGCCGGGCAGCAGAGAGAAAGGGGGGAGAGTCATGGTGCCTGAGTTGCTCGCGCGTTGCACCGACCTCCTCTACCGCGAAGCGGCGTATCTGGATGAACGCCGCTGGCAGGAATGGCTAGCGCTGTATACGGATGACGCTGAGTTTTGGGTCCCAGCATGGGACGAGGACGGTCGGCCCACCGACGATCCCCACGCGCAACTGTCGCTCATTTATTACCATAACAAAGCCGGCCTGGAAGATCGTATCTGGCGCATTCAATCGGGACTGTCCCCTGCTACCAGTCCGCTGATCCGCACCTGCCACCTGATTTCTAATGTTCGCTTAGTCGACGTGGTGCAGGGGCGGCCGCACCTCTCTTCTCACTGGCAGGTGCACATCTATCAACCAGAAAAGCAGCATGCGTTTGCCTATTTCGGCTTCTATGAGCATGTGCTCCAGCCCCAGGGAAACGAGCTGTATATCGCGCGGAAAAAAATCCTTCTGTTGAACGATGTGGTCGAGAGCGTCTTAGACATTTACCACGTGTGAGGAGAACACAGGGAGCATCCTATGCAGGCGTTATGTAAAACGAGCCTCGGCCCCGGGGCAGTCGAGGTGCGTGCGCTGCCCGTGCCGGAGCCGGGATACGGAGAGGTGCGTATACGGGTGGCTGCCGGCGGAGTATGTGGGACGGACATGCATATTTATCGCGGTGTGCCGGAACTGGCCCGGTTGCTCACCCCCCCTGTGGTCTTGGGCCATGAAATTAGTGGGGTGGTTGATGCGGTTGGCCCAGGGGTGACGCGTGTGGCAGGAGGGGAGCGAGTCAGCTTGGAGAGCCATATTCCCTGTGGGGCCTGTTACCCTTGTCGGTTGGGGCGAACGCACATTTGCCGCCATACCGGTTATCCGGGAGTGACCCGCGACGGTGGTTTTGCCGAGTACGTGGTCGTCCCGGAGCGGATCGTGTGGGTCCATCCGCCGACGGTCGATCTCCACATTGCGGCGCTGTTCGAGCCGTTTGGTATCGCGGTGCATGCCTGTCTGGAGGGCTGCGGCGTCGCTGGGATGAATGTGCTTGTCACGGGCTGTGGACCGATCGGGCTGATGAGCATCGCGGCCGCTAAGGCTTACGGCGCACACACGATCATTGCCACGGATGTAAACCCTCTGCGTCTCGCGTTGGCGACGCAGATGGGTGCAAGCCAGGTTATCGATGTCCGGCACGGAGATCCAGTAGCCGTCGTGCGCGACCTCACCCACGGCGAGGGGGTCGATGTCGCCCTAGAGTTCGCCGGGCAGGCGAGCGCGCTGGCGCAGGCGGTCGAAGCGCTCGCGCCCGGCGGCGATCTGCGGCTCGTCGGCGCCGCGGAAGGACCGCTGCAGGTGGAGCTGACGCGCTGGATTCTTAAGGGCCTGTGGGTGCAGGGGATTCACGGCCGGAAACTCTTCTCTTCTTGGGAGCAGGCTGGGCGCTTGGTGTACGAGGGGCGGGTGGACCTGCAACCCCTGATCAGTCACCGCCTGCCCTTGCCCCGCGGACTCGAAGCGTTTGCTCTCCTCGAGCGAGGAGAGGCAGTCAAGGTCTTGATCGTGCCGGATGAGACGGGATAGTCAGTGTCACGCATTGTCACAGAGGAGGCATCTTCAGCCTAGGTCTATCGACGAAGGGAGACTACGATGGCACATGTGACTTTTGGCCTGTTTGATTGGATTGATCGCGGGCAGAAGCCCTTGCAGCAGCTCTATGAAGAGCGCTTGCGACTGGTTGAAGCGGCTGATGCCGCCGGCTTCTTTTGTTACCACGTCGCCGAACACCACAACACGCCCCTGGGCATGGCGCCTTCACCAGCGCTCTTTCTCACCGCGGTCGCACGCCAGACGCGGCGTATTCGCTTAGGGCCGCTCGTCTACCTGTTGCCGCTCTACCATCCCTTACGACTGCTGGAAGAGGTCTGTATGCTCGACCATCTGTCCGGGGGGCGGTTAGAGCTGGGTGTCGGGCGCGGGGTCTCCCCCTATGAACTGGCCTGTTTCGGGATCGACGCCAATGAATCGCGGGAACTGTTCCATGAGTCAATCGCCGTACTAACAGCCGGCATGACGCACGAGCGGCTCACGTTCGTTGGACGTCACTACCAGTACCGGGACGTACCGATCGAAATCCATCCCCTGCAGCGACCTTATCCCCCTTTATGGTACCCCACGCACAACCCGGAAAGCCTCCAATATGCAGCCCGGCACGGGTATAACTTTGTCGGCCTCGGTTCGGCTGCACTGGTACGTCGCCAGGTCGAGGAATATTGGCACACCTGGCAGACCCACCGGCACGAGACCGGCCGCCTGAACGCCCATGTTGCCACCCCCAAAGTTGGGGTGATGCGCCAGGTGGTAGTCGCTGAGTCGGACGCGGAAGCGTTGGCAATCGCACGCCCGGCCTATGACGATTGGTACTACTCGATTACCAAGCTCTGGCACGCCCATAATGATCATAGCGTGGATCACCTCTTCGCGTGGGAGGCGGCCCTCCAGCACCGCACCCTGCTCTGCGGTTCGCCTGCGCGGGTGCGTGAACAGGTAGCCAGCCTGCTCGAGGAGACTGGGTGTAACTATATGATTTGCTCCTTTGCGTGGGGCACGTTGACCGAGGAGCAGGGCTTGCGCTCGCTGCGTCTGTTCGCGGATGAGGTGATGCCGGCGTTTACCGCTACAGCGGCATGACCAGAGAGGAGAAGCGATCAAAGTCCTGCTTGTGCCCGAGAGCAGAGATGGGTAACACGCTCTCTGCATCAGGCCCAAAAGCTGGGCAAGCTGACGAAGGGGCGAGCCTGGCGGTCGCCCCCAGAGAGGCTAAGGAAAAGCACACACCACTCTGCGCTGATGGGGCGATGCCAGCGGTGTCCCCCGTGCAGCGCAACGATATGCCTGGGAGGACGTCGATGACGACAACGATTTGGTACACCCGCTGTCCAGTGCCGACCGCTTCGGGGATCGCTTTCCAGCGCGGCCTGTTTGCCGAGACCTTTGCCGGAACGCCCTATGTGGTGCGCAACATCAAGGAGCTGGGGAGGGAACGCGCCGACACCCATTTCGACCATTCCCTCGACTTTTCTTTTCGCGAAGGCGGCGGTTCGCCGCCGATGTGGGCGCGTGCCAGAGGCGCCGATACCTGCCTGTTGGGCCTCACCTTCATGGATGAAGTGATGGGCATCTACGTCCGCGCGGACGACCCTGCCCGTAGCGTTGCGGATCTAGCAGGGCGGCGCTGCGCCCTGCCGGTGTGGCCGGGCCTGGTGTTCAATTTCCTGCGCTTTGCCGCGCAAAAAGGTTTTTATTCCGCACTGAAGATTCATGGGCTGAGCGAGCGTGACGTTGTGTTTGTCGATACAGTCAATGACCAGGATATGCACGCCGTTATCAATTCTGACTTTGCCGAAGGCAAGGGGCCGCGCCCGGCGCGCTCCTACTATGACGGCGAATTGCAGGCGTTGTTGCGCGGTGCGGTGGACGCCATCTTTCTGCGTGGCGCTGAAGTCGCGCAGGTCGAACGGGAAGCGCAGGGTCGCATCCGCTGTCTCTATGATCTGCGCGACGCCCCCACGCTGGCCGATCGGGTCAACAACTCTTCTCCGCGGCTGCTCACCGTCAGCGGAGCGCTGGTGCGGCAACACCCCGAGGCGGTGATTCGTTATGTGCAAGCCCTGGTGCGGGCGGCCTGTTGGGCGCACGCCCACCCGGTGGAAGCGTGGACACCGATCGCAGCGGAGTGCGGTGTCCAACCGGACGACATCGGACGGTATTACCGTCCCGGTTTTACTGCCAGATTGCTGCCCGCGGTGACGCCTGCGCTGCTTGCAGCGGCAGAGGTGATGAAAACGTTTCTCTATGATCGTGGCTACCTTTCCGACAACTTCTCGCTATCCGCCTGGCTCAATCCCGAGCCGCTACAAGAAGCATATCGGCGGGAGGGGGTCGCGGCGGCGCAGATAGCGCAAGCCGCCTGATGTGGTGCGCTGAGTGTCGAAAACTCTTATGTATGGAGGTGTCCTATGAAGATTACAGAGGGTTTTCCGGAGATCGTGCACAAGACCTTTCCCCTGGCGGCAACGCCGGTGACCGGGTTCGTCGGGCGGCTGCTCCAGGGAGAAAATTGTCAACTGGTCTTCTCGGAGTTCAACGAGGATTTTCAGGCGCCGCCCCATCAACACGCCGTGCACTGAGGCTTGATCCTGGAGGGGGAGGCGGAGATGACCATCAACGGCGAAACCCAGATCTATCGGGCTGGGGAATACTATATCGTGCCGGAGGGCGCCATCCATTCCGCCAAGATCAAGAAGGGCACGAAGTCGATCGACGTCTGGTTTCAGAAAGATTATCTCACGCCCCAGGGGTGAGCGAGTACGAGCGCCAGCGCTCAATCAAGAGAGAGGAGGCAGCATATGCACTTTACCCGTGCTGAAGCCAAGAAATGGGCTCTGCAGCAGATCCGCGATCTCTATATGTGCCCGCTGACACCGACGACCAGGGAGCGCGTCTTCGATGAGGACGGCATCCGCGAGAACATCGAGGCTTACATCGCCATGGGGCTCAACGGCTTGGTCGTGGGCGGTTTTCTGGCGGAGTGCTGGAATGTGAAGTTGTCCGACTGGTTTCGCTATCACCAGGTGGTGGCCGAGGCAGCGCGCGGACGCATTGACTTGTGGACGATTATCCTCGATCCCAGCGTGCAGCAAGCGCTGGAGAAGATGGCGTTTGTGGAAAAGCTTGGCTTCTCCGGCGCCGAAGTAATCAACCCGGTCGTGCAGTTGCGCACGGATGACGAAATCTACGACTTTTTCAAATATCTGACCGACCACTCCAATTTGGCGATTTGTCTCTACCGCACGCCGGTGTCAGGGAAGGTACTCGGCTTTGACCTGATGCAGCGCCTGGCGGATATCGACACGATCGTGGCGGTGAAGCAGGGCAACTTCAGTCGCGCCGAGACCCTGAAGCTGCGCCGGCTGCTACGCAACGATTTTATTGTGTCCGATCCTTCGGAGTATTTCTATCTCGACGACCTGCGCCATGGGGGGCAGGTCGTATGGGGCGAACTGTCGTACATCTTGTACGGCAAAAAACGCCATCTCATGCGCGAGTATATCGACCTGGCGCGCGCTGGGCAGTGGGAGGCGGCGTACGCGAAATGGCAGGCGTTGGCCCCAGTGCGCAATTTGTACGAGGATTTGTTCGTGTGGGAAATCGCCCGCACGGCGACCTACGCGTCCGCGCTCGCCTGGATGAAAGCCTGGTATGGCGTGATCGGGTTGCGGACGGGACCTATGCTGCCGCCGGTGCGGGATCTCGACCCAGGGAAGACGGAGTGGCTGGCCGGCCAATTGCGCGACTTGGGTGTAGCATGAAGAGGCGCAGCGGCGTGCGGGAAAGGAGACAGCCGTGCGGATCTGTATTCTGGGCGCCGGTGGGCTGGGGTCGTTAATCGGCGGCTATCTGGCGCGCACCGGCGTTGACGTGACGCTCATTGGACGCCCCGCGCATGTCGAGGCCATTCGCCAGCACGGGTTGCATATTAGCGGCATTCGCGGTGAATATGTCGTGCGCGAGCATCTCACGGCGGTGACCCGTCCACAGGAGGCGGAGGGGACGTTCGATTATTTCATCTTGTTGGTCAAGGGGAAAGACACCCACACGGCCCTGCAGCAGGCGGAGGGCTTACGTGCGCGGGTGGCAACGGTGTTGTCACTGCAGAACAGTATCGAGAAGGATGGCCTCCTGGCACGGTGGGCAGGGGCAGAGAAAGTGGTCGGGGCAATGACGATCGAGGGGGCCACCCTGGTGGAGCCGGGGCATGTACGGAATCATGTGACCACGCCCACCACCGCCTACTTCGGCGAAGTGGACGGACGCCTCACCCCACGCGTCGAGGCGCTCGCCGCCACTTTCCAGCAAGCCGGGCTCGGCAGCAAAGCGGTGACCAATATCGTGCAGGTAGAGTGGGAGAAGCTCACGCAGATCGCTACGGCTTCGGGCTGGTCGGTGACGACCCTCGCCGCCCTGCCGGACCTGACCTTTGCCGACGGCTGGGTGGTGCGCGAAGGGGCGGAGCACTACGTGCAGCTCAGCAAAGAACTGCTCTCGGTCTATAAAGCCCTGGGCTACACGCCGCAGAACTTCTTTGCCCCCCTGTCGCGCCTCCAGGAACTCGACGTCTTGGATTTTGCAGAGGCGGTAGCGATGGTTCAAGAAATGGGCCGAAGCATGAAGGCGCAAGGAACACGAGCGCGCACTTCGATGCACGAAGATGTCTTGCGCCGGCGTAAGACCGAGGTAGAGGAGATTCTCAAGCCGTTTCTGGAGAAAGGCGCTTCTTTGGGGCTCCCTCTGCCCACTGTGACGGCGGTGTATCGCGTCATTCGCACTCTTGATTGCTATCTCAACGCCTGACGAGTAGCGAAAGGAGTTCGACGATGAAAGCCCAGGCCATGCACGCAGCAGGCAACGGCAGTACACTGGATGTTGCGACGTTGGTCAACGAGGAGGAAGGCTGGGCGAGCCACCGCATCTTCACCGATCCTGATATTTATGCGCTGGAGGTCGAACGGATCTTCAACCGCTGCTGGTTGTTCCTGGCGCACGACACCGAGATTCCCCATCCCGGCGACTATGTGTTGCGTCGCATGAGCGATGAGCAGGTGCTTGTCGTGCGCGGGGAAGATGGGACGGTGCGCGCTTTTCTCAACAGTTGCCGCCATCGCGGCGCGGCGGTGTGTCGCGCCGACGCCGGCAATGCCAAACGCTTTAGCTGTCCGTACCACGCCTGGACCTATGACACCCAGGGGCGGCTGCTGGGGACGTCGTTCGATCAATTCTATAACCGGGCAGATTTCGCCACCTTGGGGCTCATCCCGGTCGCTCAGCTCGACACTTACGCCGGCCTTATTTTCGCCACCTGGGATCCCCAGGCGCCGTCGTTGCGCGAGTATTTAGGCGACTACGCCTGGTATCTCGATATCTTTTTCCGCCGCACGCCTGGGGGGATGGAGGTGTTAGGACCGCCGCAGCGCTGGGTGGTGGAGACCAACTGGAAGATTCCCGCACTGAATTTTGGGACGGACACTCAGCACGCGGTGCGGGCGCACTACGGTCCGCTGGCGATTGGGGAGAGATACGGCGGGATCTCTACCGCTGCCTTGATGCAGCTCTGTCAATACGCTCCCCAGGTCAGTTGCGCCCATGGCCACGGCTGTATCCTGATTCCCTTTCCCGCAGAGATGCCTGATTTCTGCGGCTTTCCCGCTGAGCTGGCGCCGCTCTACCGCCAGACGTTGCAACCGGCGCAGTATGAGTTCCTCCGCCGTATGTTCACCGCCGTGGGCACGATCTTTCCTTACACCTCGTGGATCCAACCGGTGTTGGCCACAGTGCCGGACAAGCCGCCGGCGGTGTTCGTTAGTCTGCGCACCTGGCAGCCGTTGGGGCCGCACAAGATCGAGGTGTGGAGCTGGTATCTGGCGGAACGCGAGGCGCCGATGGAGTGGAAACGCGAGGCGCGCAAGACCGCCTTGCAGACATTTTCCATGTCAGGCCTGTTTGAGGAGGATGATGCAGAAATCTGGGCGTCGATCACGCAGGCTACCAAAGGGTCGATCGCCCGCCATTTGCCGGCTGACTTTCGTGCCGGTTTTGCCACGGCGCCGCTCGCTGATTTCCCCGGACCGGGAACGGCGTATCCTGGTCTCATTCCGGAGTGTGAGCAATTCAACTTGCTGCGCTACTGGAAACGACTGATGTGCCAGACGGCGTGAAACGCAGCAGGAAGGACAGCCTATGACCACATCGCTCTCATCGTCCCGAGCAGTCACTGACCGTGAATACCGTCAGATCGTCGAGTTTCTCTACCATGAGGCGCAGTTGCTCGACGCCCGTCAACTCGACGCCTGGCTGGAGCTGCTGAGCGACGACATCGAGTATCGCATCGTCGCCCCCACTGTCGCCAGTGCCGGGGCGTCACCCCCGCCGTCACTGGTGACATTCATGGAAGAAGATAAGGGGTCGCTGCGGACCCGCGTGCTGCAACTGACTACCCCCGCCTATACGGTGGCGGAAAATCCGCCGTCGTTCACCCGCCGGTTTGTCGCGAACGTTGTGGCGACAGGGGAAGGCGAGGCTGGCCAGTACGCCGTGTGCTCGAACGTGTTGGTGTATCGCAGCCGCGGCGCCGCGCTGCCGCCCTACCTGTTCTGCGCTCAGCGACAGGATACGCTGCGGCTGGTAGAGGGTCGATGGCGCATCGCCCGCCGGCTGGTGACGTTGGATGAGGCGGTCTTGGGAACACGGAACCTGAGTCTCTTCTTTTAACGTGGCAAAGGAGGACACTATGACATTACCCCGTCTCCGTGTGGAAGACGTACGAGGAATCTACGCTATTATTCCCACTCCGGCCAAACCTGGGGCGGAGTCATGGCAAGCGCAGGATACGGTTGACACTGACGAAATCGTCCGTGTGGTCGATCGCTTAATTCGGGACGGCGTCAATGGCATCCTGGCGTTGGGGACCCTAGGCGAGTGTGCGACGGTCACCTGGGACGAACACCAGAAGGTCATTGCCGCGATCGTGGAAGGGGCGCGCCGGCGTGTGCCGGTTATCACCGGCACGACCAGTTTGAACACACGTGACACCATTATGAAAACCCGCTATGCCCGCGACGTCGGCGCCGACGGAGTGATGAACGGGGCGCCGATGTGGTGCGCGCCGTCCGAAGACACCATCGTGCGCTATTATCAAGATTTGGCCGAGGCCTGTCCGGACATGGCCATTGTCGTCTATGACAACCCTCAGGCGTTCAAGTTTAATCTCACGCCGCCCATTTGGGCGCGGTTGGCAGAGATCCCCCAGGTGGTCGCGGCCAAGTTCAGTCTGAATCTCAACGGCTATCTCCCGATTCTCAAGGCTGTGCGCGGCCGCATCCGCATCATGCCGATCGACATGCAGATGTACCCGAGCTGGCGGCTGGCGCCGGAAGAGACGGTCGCGTGTTGGTCGAGTAGCGCCAGTTGCGGGCCGGCGCCGGTCTTGGCCCTCTGCGATGCCTTACGCCGCAGCGATGACGCGCAGGCCAAGGCGATTCATGAAGACATTGTCTGGGCCTGTCAGACCTTGTTGCCGGGCGGCAACTTTGAAGTATTTTCCATGTATAACATCCCGCTGGAGAAGATTCGCATGAACGAGGCTGGGTATGTCAAGGCCGGGCCCTGCCGTCCGCCCTATTTTGTCATTCCCGAGGCGTTTGCTGAGGGGGCGCGCGAGGCTGGACGACGGTGGGCACAAATCGCGCGCAAATACGCCGGGAGGGAATGACAATGAAGACCGTCGATTTTTACTTCGATTTTATGAGCCCCTATGCTTACCTGGCCGCTACCCAGCTCCCACGCCTCACCGCTCAGTATCCGATCCAGCTCGTCTTGCATCCGATCGATCTGGTGGCGGCGCGGCGGGCTGCTGGCAATACTGGGCCGTTTAATCGTGATATCCCTCCGAAGATGAGGTATCTCATGGCCGACCTGCAACGCTGGGCGAAGCGGTACACCGTTCCCTTCACTATGCCCAAAGGGCTGGATACGGCGCGGCTCAATCGCGGTGTCTTATGGGCCAGAACGCAGAACGCGGAAGCCGAGCGACGCTATTTCCACGCCGCCTATACTGCCGTGTGGGGGCGTGGCGGCGATCCGGCCGATGCCGACCTGCTGCGTGCGGTGGCGCAGGAAGCCGGGCTGGCGGCAGAGGCCTGCCTGTCCGGGGTAGACAGCGAACCGATCGTGCGGGCATACGCGCAGGAGAATCAGGCAGCACAGGCACGAGGCGTATTTGGGGTGCCAATCTTCATTGTTGACGAGCAGATGTATTGGGGCAATGATCGTATCGAGTTTCTCGAGGAGTATCTCCGCAGTCAGCCCTAACGACAGGAGGAAATACTATGCCACCCGCTGTTGACTCCATCTCCCCTGCTCCGTCCATCGCCTGGCCACGCAGTGAGGGGGTGCGCGTCCCCTACCAGGTGTTTCTTGATCCCGCAATCTACGCGCAGGAGCAGGACCGCATCTTTCGTGGGCCGACCTGGAATTATGTCGCCTTAGAAGCCGAGCTGCCGCGGCCAGGGGATTTCAAAGCGACCTTTGTTGGGGATACGCCGGTGGTCGTGACCCGTGATCGTACAGGCGACCTGCACGCCTTTGTCAACCGCTGCGCCCACCGCGGAGCGTTGGTGTGCCGCGAGCCGCGCGGCAACCGCCTGCGCCATACCTGCGTGTATCACCAGTGGACCTACGACGCCCAAGGCAATCTGGTCGGGGTGCCCTTTCGCAGCGGGATCGACGGCAAAGGAGGCTATCCGCCCGACTTCGACCCCAGACAGCACGGCTTACACAAGCTGCGCGTCGCCACCTCCCATGGGCTGATATTCGCCTCCTTTGCGTCAACGGTGGAGCCGTTGGAGGAGTATCTAGGGCCGACGATGCGCCAGTGGTTGGATCGCCTCTTCACCCGGCCCATTCGCCTCCTCGGCCACACCCGTCAGTTTGTCCATGCCAACTGGAAGCTCTATGCCGAAAACGTGCGCGACCCCTATCACGCCAGCCTCCTCCATCTCTTCCACGCCACCTTCGGTCTCTATCGCTCCACCCAAGGCGGTGGGGTGTGGCTCGATCGACTGGGTCGTCACAGTGTGTTGCATTCGTATCGGCGCGATGCCGAGACCGAAGCCGCTGCCTATCAACAAGCCGGGCTGCGCAGCTATCAAGCACAGTACACCCTTGCCGATCCTTCCCTGCTCGCCGGTCGCCAGGAGTTTCCTGGCCTCGTGATTCAGACGATCTTCCCCTCGCTGGTCGTGCAGCAGATCCAAAATACCCTGGCCGTACGCCAGATTCTCCCCAAAGCGGTGGATGCTTTTGAGCTGATCTTCACGTTCTTTGGCTATGAAGATGACGACGAGGAGATGCTGCAGATTCGGCGCAAACAGGCCAATCTGGTGGGACCGGCAGGGCTCATTTCCATGGAAGACGGGCACGCCACGGAGATCGTGCAGCAGGCGATCGTGCGTGACCATGCCGCTTCGTCCCTGGTAGAGATGGGCGGGCGGACGGTCGAAGATCAGGAGAATTTGGTGACCGAGACCGGTATCCGCGGGTTCTGGCGCTATTATGGCGCGCTGATGGGGTTCACGGACCTGCCGACGGAGGTCGCTCATGGATAAATACCTGCTTCGTGGTGCGGTCGAGGAGCTGCTGGCCGCCTATGCGCAGTGCCTGGACACCGACAAATTGGAGGAGTGGCCCGACTTCTTTACCGATCCCTGCCTCTACCAGGTGATCCCGCGGGAGAATGACGCGCAAGGCTTGCCGATCGCGCTGATATATTGTGACAGTCGGGGCATGTTGCGCGACCGCGTCGTAGCCCATCGCCAGGCCAACATCTACGGACCCCACGCCTACCGACACCTCATCAGTAGTGTGCGTGTGCGAGAAGAGTCCGAGGGGAAGGTGATTGTACACGCGACCTACGCGGTGTTGCGCACGCTGCTCGATCCCGTACACTACGGCCGTACCGAGGTCTATAGCGCCGGCGAGTATCGCGACGTGCTGGTATGGGTCGATGGGCAGCTCAAGGTGCGCGAGAAAACCGTCGTGGTCGATACCTGCCGCATCGACTCGTTATTGGTCACCCCATTGTGAAGGAGGAAGAGATGACGACTGTGTGGGTGGAGCTGTTAGGGCTCTCGTTTGCGCAAACCTACTACAACGCCGCCGGGGTGCGCACGCGCTGTCTGGAAGCGGGGCAGGGCGAGGCGCTCATTTTGCTGCACGGCACGGGCGGGCACGCGGAGACCTATGTGCGTAATCTCGCTGCGCACGCCCCCTATTTCCGCACGTTGGCGATCGACATGATCGGTCACGGGTTTACCGATAAACCCAACCGACCGTACACCATCCCTGTGTACGTGCAACACGTCCTTGACTTCATGGACGCCGTCGGCATCGAGAAGGCGCATTTCTCGGGAGAATCGCTGGGTGGCTGGGTCGCCGCCTGGCTGGCCAGCGCGCATCCCCAACGGGTGGGGAAGCTGGTGTTGAACACGGCTGGCGGTCTCATTGCCGATCCCCAGGTGATGGAGCGCATTCGGACGTTGAGCCGTGCGGCGGTCGAGAATCCCAGTCGTGACGCAGTGCGCAAACGGCTGGAGTTTTTGATGTACGATCCCGCCACGGTGACGGACGAGTTGGTGGAGATTCGCTACCGCATCTATACGCAACCGGAGATGCGGCAGGCCATGGAGAACATTTTATGTCTCCAAGAGATGGAGACCCGTCAACAGAACCTCCTCACCCCTGAGCAGCTACGGCGCATTACTGCGCCTACTCTGGTGGTGTGGACAACCCACGATCCCACCGCGCCGCCGGAGGTGGGACGGCGGTTCTGCGAATACATCCCGAACAGCCGCTTCCATGTACTGGAGCGGTGTGGCCACTGGCCGCAGTTTGAGAGCGCCGAGGAGTTCAACCGCTTGCATCTGGACTTCTTACGGTCGTAACCGCACACCGCAGAGAAAAGGGGGAGAGAAGCTATGCCGCGGAAAACACCTGTGGCGATTCTGGGGTCCGGTAATATCGGCACGGATTTGCTCTACAAGTTGAAACGCTCGGCCGTCCTCGAGCCCGTGCTCATGGTCGGCATTATTCCCGAGTCCGAGGGATTGGCGCGCGCCCGGCACATGGGGCTGCAGACCAGCGCCGCTGGCATCGACGGGTTTCTGCAGTATGCCGACGCGGTGGAAATCGTCTTTGATGCGACGAGCGCTGGTGCGCATGAGCAGGCGGCGCCGGTCTTGCGCCGGGCGGGGAAGCGGATTGTCGATCTCACGCCGGCAGCGCTAGGTCCCTATGTCGTGCCGCCCGTCAACCTGCGTGCCCACCTGGACGCGCAGGAGGTCAACCTGGTCACCTGCGGCGGTCAGGCGACTGCGCCCATCGTGGCAGCCTTGAGCAGAGTGACGGCAGTGGAGTATGCCGAGATTGTCTCGACCGTGGCGAGCCAGAGTGCCGGCCCCGGTACCCGTCAGAATATCGATGAGTTCACCGCAACCACCGCCCGCTCGCTGGAGACGATTGGCGGCGCCGCCAAAGGCAAGGCGATCATCCTGCTCAATCCTGCCGAACCGCCCATTCTCATGCGCAACACCGTCTATGCCCTGGTGGACACCGTGGATCGAGAGGCGATTACCGCCTCAGTGCTCGAGATGGTGCGCACTGTGCAGCAATACGTGCCCGGTTATCGCTTGAAAGCAGGGCCGTTGTTTGATGACCATCGCGTCACGGTGTTGTTGGAAGTCACGGGAGCAGGCGACTTTCTGCCACCCTATGCCGGCAATCTGGATATCATGACTGCAGCGGCGGTGCGCGTGGGTGAAGAGCTTGCCCGCTATCTGCAGGCACGCTCCCACCGGGAAGCAGCAACCTCGCCGGCGTGAGTGGTACACAGCACAGGAGAGGAACAATGCGCGTCTATGTTACTGATGTCACGTTACGCGATGGCGATCATGCGATGGGCCATCAGTTTTCCTTGCAGCAGATCGACACCATTGCCCGCGGCTTGGACGCTGCTGGAGTGGATATAATCGAGTGTTCGCACGGCGACGGCCTGGCGGGCTCGTCCATCCAGTATGGGATGAGCCGGGAGCAAGAAGAGGATATGTTACGCACAGCCGCCGCCGCCCTGACCCGTGCCAAGCTGGCCGTTTTGTTGTTGCCGGGGATCGGCACCAAGCACGATCTGAAGCGCGCGGCCCAGCTCGGAGCGCGTGTGGCGCGCATTGCTACGCATTGCACCGAGGCGGACATCGCGCAGCAGCATATCGGGTTGGCCAAGGCGTTAGGTATGCGGGTTGTGGGGTTCTTGATGATGGCGCATATGGCGCCTCCCGAGAAGCTGGTGGAACAGGCGCGTTTGATGGAGTCCTATGGAGCAGACTGTGTGTATGTGGTCGATTCGGCCGGCGCTATGGTAACGCCGGAGGCGCGCGAGCGGGTGCGGGCGTTGCGGCAGGCGCTGCAGTGTGAGGTGGGTTTTCATGCCCACAATAATTTGTCCCTCGCAGTGGCGAATAGTGTGGCCGCCATCGAAGAAGGGGCGACACATATCGACGCCTCGACTTGCGGGTTAGGGGCCGGCGCCGGCAATACACAGACCGAGGTGCTGGCAGCCGTGCTCGCCCGCCTCGGTTACGAGACCAATATCGATCTATCGCGCTTGATGGATGTGGCCGAGGAGCTGGTCAAACCGATCATGCTCCGTCCGCAAATCATCGACCGCGATAGCCTGACCATCGGCTACGCCGGTGTCTACTCTACCTTCTTGCTACATGCCAAGCGTGCAGCCAAACAATTCGGTGTTGACTCCCAGGCGTTACTGGCTGAGCTAGGACGGCGCAAAATGGTCGGCGGACAAGAGGATATGATTATCGACGTGGCGGTCGAAATGGCTGAGGCCAAGCAACACGCCGGCAACACGGCGGTCTCTTGAAAGGAGTGGTGCATATGGAAATGTCGGCATTAGAAGCAGGAGCGTATGTTGAGGTCAAGGGCATCAAGACATTTTACCACCATGCGGGCAGCGGCAAGCCGGTAGTGCTGATTCACGGATCTGGACCAGGGGTGTCGGCCTGGGCCAACTGGCGCTTGGTACTGCCCGAGCTATCACGGCACTTTGCTGCTTACGCCTTGGATGTCATCGGCTTCGGCAAAACCGACAAACCGGCAGACTGCGCCTTTACTCATGACGACCGGGTCAACCACGTCATTAACTTCATCGACACCCTGCGTCTAGGGCCGGTATGTCTCATTGGCAACTCCATGGGCGGTGCATTGGCGCTGGCTGTC
>Ga0308420_1000777_pt1 | contig 16323 bp, 15 predicted proteins | sample HotsprSampleMS55_FD_203802 | JGI IMG/M metagenome (GOLD analysis project Ga0308420, IMG submission 203802) | Hot spring phototrophic mat microbial communities from Mushroom Spring, Yellowstone National Park, Wyoming, United States - 20090730_MS55 ... | reverse complement strand
AACTAACTACGGTTGAGTCTATAGGAAAGAGCATCTTGCCTATGGTGGGATGATTACGCATTAACTGCTGTCTTAGTTCAGTATAAATCCGCTGAAAGTATCGGTCGCACCGTGGTTTACAGGCTTTGGAGAAAGTAGAGATGTCAACGGTAATACCGCTACGGTTTAGGAGATATAGCTAAGCATACAAAGGTTGGCATGATATGGGTCGCTGGGCGTAGCCCCACATTGGTTTCCCAGAATCTTAAGGCGACAACCTTAACCTACCTAGCTATAGAACAAGTCTCGCATACTGGTTAGACTCTTATCTAAAATGAAGGTGAGCCAGATTTGGAAGAACAGGCATGAGTGCAATACAGGGTAGTCGTTCTTTGGGAGATGCTTCAAGATTTGCTTGACAATGTTAGAGAATGAGCGTAGCATGATGTTACTATTTTTTAATTTCAAGGGGTGAGATTATCCGATTTTAGCCTCTTCTTTTGTCCGTTAAACTACCTTTCAACACTTCTGGATTTCAGCTCCTTTTTTTGTCCATCAACCTATCTTTCAACACTTCTGCTACGAATCTTCTTCATCAAAATAAGAATCATCCTCAGATTGATTTGTCTGCTCAAGACCAGTAACCGTAGGAATATACTGCCTATCTCCCAAGTACCTCATGTCCAAGGTTTCCATCAAAGCTCTAATGTACAAGCGTATCGGTTGATTACCCTGCCTTTCAACAACATCAGGGATGTTTATATCAGGAATCCAGCCGTAGCTAATACCGTGAATTTCAGAAATTTTGGTGAGTAGTTCAATTAAACTATTTTTATCCATTCTTCCAACAGTAGGACAAATTTCATCATCTTGAGCATACTGGAAAAATCTAATCATATCTTGTTGAGATTCGGTTCCACACTTTTCAAGGGCTAAGTTGGTAATTATATCAATATCACTTTGTTGATTTTTCCCTTTAATTTCAGACCATAGAGCAATGGTACTGTCAGTAATTGCACCTACAGTGTAAATAGGGAATGTTTGGGATTCTGACCAGTTGAGTAACCAGTAAAAGTTTTGGTATGCCTTTAGTTTACTCTGCTTAGAAAGACGATAAGTTAACTCAATCTCATCTATCAAAATAACCCACCCATGATAGCCGCACCACCTTAAAACATCAGCCATTGTCTGGAAATATGCCTTAGAATGCTTGGCAGGAGTAAATTTCTCAGTAAACTTTGGAATTGCTGATCCAAAGCATTGTCTATAAATATCTCTAAGTGTTGTGGAAGGAATACTACAACCTAGAAGAGCACCATAGAGTAAATCTTGATCTTCAGCAGGAGCACAAAGATAAGTTTCCAATATTATTGCTGGCAAACGATGAATGTATCTATCAACATCATGAATTGGCGAGTTTAGTAAATCGCTACTTTTTTTCTTGTCTAGCACATGACGGATTCCAAACAGCTTTGACTGTGGCGTACGAATTGAAGCCGCTAGTTTACTATAAAGACTATCCATTCTTTGCCCAGATAGCTGGCGGTTGAGAGTAACTCTACTAACGGCAAAACCCCGATCAAGTGCTGTGTGCTCAAGTGAGATTAGTTCATGAGTTTTACCTTGACCAAATCCTCCACGAATCAAATGTCCTTTAGGAACATGATTAGATGTTGCTATCAGTGTTAAGTCATCATTAAATCTTCTGTGTATGCGGCTGGGAGAACTGATCAGATTTCGCGTAGACTCTCTTGTTGGAATCCCTGATCGCAGAGATTCAATAATTCTAGTTGCCAAATCCTGATTCATCTCTTCCTTACTCCATCATGGACTGCATCAATAACAATTTTTTGTAACTCACTTGCTGATGCTCTGGAGTCAGTGGCTGGAATAGTCTCGAGCTTTTGGTCAGCAACTAATTCCTTAATGCGCTCAAAAATAGTCACCAGAAAGCGATCACTCGATGCTAGATGTTTATCTATATCTACCAAATCAGCAAAAGGATTAAACTTCCTATATTCTGCTAAACCAGTTTGTAACCTAGCCCACAGAGCATCATAGGAACGAAAGCTACGATTATTATCCTCAATAATGCTTTTTCTGCCACTCAAGAGGAACATACATCCACTTAAAAGCTCGGTATCGTCAATTAGCTGACGCACCAACTCACAGATATCAAGTGCTTGATTTTTTGTAAATATATATTTGCGATCAGACTTCTCCATGATTACTTCTAGATCATCAATAGCCACTATTAAACCACTGTATCCTGCGAGTTTGCAAAGCAAAATCAAAGAATTTAACCAGTCTCTAGAATTACTCCTATTAAGACTACCGTAAAGAAAGAGCTCTTTCCTATGTCTAGTAACTTCACGATCAGCAGGAATACCTCTTAACCAATCACAAGCTATTTCTATATTTGATGTAGATGAGCTGATCATTCTACTATTGGTTACTACATAACCAAAAGTCTTGAAGTTTTCATTCAAATCGGTATCTCTAAAGTAGTTTGCAATCTCTTTCCTAATCCTACTTTCAGCCATCTTAGGGGAATGGAACTCATCATAGATAAAACGAGGAAATGAATCTGAGCCGTCGTAATCAGTATCTTTAATTTTTTGTGCAACTTGGCGACATAATCCTCTGACTAATTCTTCCCCAACACATTTTTCTGCGATTTCTCTGTACAAAGCAGGTAGATCACTAAGTCTACAAGAGCGAGCAGATAGATACACAGTTTTGTATCTAAGCTCTTTTGCATCAGCAAGCACTAATCTTAAAAGATGAGTTTTTCCTGTCCCCTTTTCCCCCACCAGTAGCTTAACTTTGCTACCACCTTTGGCTATGTAGTTCCTCAGATAGCGTTCACAGATATAATCAACCCATAGTTCTCTACCTACAGTTATTAACCTTAGCAAATCTTCACTCTCTGGAGGCTTGCCTTCACTCAATAAATATAAATCTGTGGGCGTTATAGACATAAACTAGTTCTCTACTTTGCGAATAGTTATATTACCAACTGTTTTCTCTATTCCATGCCTATTAACTACTGTATAATTTTTCGTTGACTGCTTGTGGGGAGTAAATTCAAAAACATACTCAATATTTTCGTCTTTCTCATCTCTATACTTAATATCGTATTGATCTAACAACCGGCTCAGATCAAAAATGTAGCGGGTCTCTGGGTACGCTTCCCTAGCTTCTGGTTTGATTGTTAAGAGTCTATATATATCTTTAACAAGTACTGGATTTCCCCATTTCTCTCCACTGATATACTTGTAAGCGATAGTCAGCTCTTTACATAGTTGTTCAAAGCTGAATTTACTATTTATCAAACTTTCATATTTTTTACTAACCCACTCAGCTACTAAGTGTGGGGCAAGGTTTCTGCTTTGTTCTCTTTTCCTGCCCATGCTCAGTTTAGCCAAACACCCATCAATATCAATTGACAATCTAAAAGGGGGGATGTCATAGTTTGGAAATGCACCCGAAAAAGGAATCCCTATTTTTCTCAAAGCAGACTCTAGACTAACTCGGTATTCTGGTTCACTAATCTTATTTTGCAAGGCTGTGACATCAGTTTCTTGTTGCTCTATGTATCTCCTCCAAGTTTGCTCTATCTGTTCATAGTGTTGGCGTAAATCTCTTATGGCTTTGGATACACCATGTAAGTTCATTTTGTCTTTAGCTGATTTCAGCTTTCTGTGATCTGTGCCTAGTCGCTTGATAATTTTGCTTGGTTCAGGCACTGCATACTCAATGGAACTGAGAGTGTCGGGTGAGTCAGTCATCTAGCCAGTAGCTTTTTAGGTCAATACTAGAGTATTTCTAGGACAATGTAAAGATTAGATTGGAAAAGGCAAGATTGGGTATCAACTCCAAAAAGCCTAGGATAGTAGAACGCTCCTCAAGGAGAGGGCGGTTTGTGGCAAAAACTTAGGTATTTATACCTGTAGCCAAAACTGTCGCCAAAAGTGCTGTCTAAACCTGTCTAAAAGTGTCTGAAACAGTGCGATTAGACTTAGCCAATTTGTCTGAAAGTGTCTATATATAATATAAGGATCAAAGTCAATGGACGCAACTGGATTTGAACCAGTGACCCCCACCGTGTCAAGGTGGTGCGCTACCCCTACGCTATGCGTCCCTATTGCTTCCAAACTATACCACAAAACATTATTTAAGTTCCCTTCTGCCCTCAAGGGCTTTGGCTAGGGTGATTTCATCGGCGTATTCCAAGTCGCCACCCATAGGGATACCAAAAGCGATACGGGTTACTTTGGTGAAATTTTTCACTAGACCGCCGACATAGAGAGTGGTGGTTTCCCCTTCTACGGTGGGGCTGATTGCCATGATTACTTCTTTGACATTGTCCAAGCGGTTGAGCAGACTTTTGATATTCAACTGCTCGGCACCGATGCCGTCCATAGGAGACAACACCCCTCCCAAAACATGATACAGACCTTTGTATTCCCGAGTTTTTTCAAGGGCGATGACATCTCGGGAATCTGTAACTACGCAAATGGTAGAGCGATCGCGACGGGGGTCAGCACAAATTTCACAGATAGGCTCAGCCGATAGGTGATGGCAAATTTGACAAGTGCCCACCTGTTGTTTGGCATTGAGGATAGCTTGCGCTAGGGCTTCTACCTCCGCCTCTGGGCGTTTCAGAATGTACAGAGCTAGTCGCTGGGCAGTTTTGTTACCAATTCCAGGTAGCTTCTGGAGTTGCTCAATTAAGTTGGCAAGGGGCTTGGTGTACAAAGCTATCTGTTTAGAACTATCTGCGAACTACAGGGAGCGTAGGCGACTGGTCAGTACCCTCCCCAAATTCTTGTAGTCTTCTAGGACTTTGCCTGCTCCTAACACTACACAGTTTAGGGGGGCAGGGGCAACATGGGTTACAATACCAGTTTCGTGGCTAATCAATGTGTCAATGCCGTTGAGCAGTGCGCCGCCGCCTGCCAACACGATGCCGCGCTCAATAATATCTGCCGCCAGTTCAGGGGGGGTTTTTTCCAGAGTGCGCTTCACCGCATCTACAATTTGCGAGAGCGGCTCGGTCATACTTTCACGAATTTCGGGAGCTTTGACTGTAACTGTGCGGGGTAAACCAGAAATTAGGTGCAAGCCGCGCACTTCCATACTCGGCTCGTCAGTGGTCGGGTAGGCAGAACCGATTTTAATTTTGATCTCTTCCGCAGTGCGCTCCCCCACCACTAGGTTGTGTACACTTTTCATGTATTTCTGGATGGACTCGCTGAGTTCATCTCCTGCGGTACGCACTGACTCGCTGAGGACAATCCCTTGCAAACTCATCACTGCCACTTCGGTAGTGCCACCACCGATGTCGACAATCATGTTCCCTGTGGCTTCGGTCACTGGCAGTCCTGCCCCGATCGCCGCCGCAATTGGTTCATCGATGGGGAATACTTCACTGGCTCCTGCGCGCCGTGCCGCATCCATCACCGCTCGCCACTCCACACCTGTAACCCCACTGGGAATGCCAATAGCAATGCGGGGGTTAAAGATGCCATGCTTTACCCTTTGAATGAAAGCCCGCAACATCATCTCTGCGGAGTCAAAGTCGGCAATCACCCCGTCTTTGAGAGGACGCACTGCCACAATGTCCCCTGGGGTACGCCCAATCATCTTGTTGGCTTCTTCCCCTACGGCATAGACAGTGTGATCCCGCTGATCAATGGCAACCACGGAAGGTTCCTGTAGGACAATACCTTCCCCAGATACATAGATCAGGGTGTTGGCTGTACCTAGATCAATGCCAATGTCCCTAGTGAAGTGTCTTAACAGTCCCACAGTGTAACCTCCTCCTAGTCAAGTGAATTAAGGGCAGATTCTAGTACAACCCTAATTGGTATTCTAGTGTTTCTGGAATATCTTAAGAAGCACAATGCAGGGAAATGGCTCCTGAAAGAATTACCAGATTGGGTTGGCAGGGTGGACTAGAGCGTTGTAATATAGTTTAACCATGCTGAAACAAAGTGTAACAGAAAAATTTACCCGTGCTGACTGGCTAGGGGGCTACCGCTCTCTGAAGCAGGAATTTAGCTATTGGATTGAAGAGATAGAAGGCACTCTACCTGAAGATTTGACGGGGACTGTGTTTCGCAATGGCCCTGGCTTGCTGGATGTGGGTGGTGAGCCTTACTTGCACCCTTTTGATGGGGATGGCATGATCTGCCGCCTGTCGTTTGTGGGTGGCAGGGCGCATTTTGCCAATAGCTATGTCAAAACACCAGAGTATTTAGCTGAACAAAAGGCACAAAAGATTCTCTATCGAGGGGTGTTTGGCACGCAGAAAACAGGAGGGTGGCTGGCTAATGCCTTCGATCTGCGCCGTAAAAATGTCGCCAATACCAATGTGATCTACAACAACGGTAAGGTTTTGGCGCTGTGGGAAGCGGATCGTCCCTATGCCCTTGATCCCCGTACTTTGGCGACTGTGGGCATAGAGGATTTCGGCAGGCGACTGCCTGCAGGCAAGGTGTTTTCAGCCCACCCGCGTCTTGACCCCAATTCTGGTGACATTTGGTCGTTCGGGGTGGAGCCTGGGCTGAGGTCTAGGATTACTATCTACTGCCTGAAACCGAGCGGTGAACTACAGATTGTCAGTGAAACGCGGGTGGCAGGCTTTTGTTTTCTCCATGATTTTGCTTGGACAGAGGAGTATGCCATTTTTATCCAAAATCCCATTCAGTTTAATCCCTTCCCGTTTGTGTTGGGCTGGCAGACGGCGGGAGCCTGCATTGATCTCAAACCAGATACCCCTTCGCAAATTTTGCTGATAGACCGCCAAGGACAAGCTCGCACCTATCCCACTGAGACTTGTTTTGTGTTTCACCACGGCAACGCCTACCGCGTGGGTAATCAGCTCATCCTAGATTCAGTTACCTATGCCGATTATCCCAAGCTGGAGGCAAATAGCGATTTCCGCCAAGTGGATTTTAGCAGGGTGATTCCAGGGCAGTTGTCCCGCTTTGTGCTGGACTTGACCACGGGAGCTGTGGAGCGCCGTACTTTGTTTCCCTATTCCTGCGAGTTTCCCAGCCTGCACCCCCGCTGGGTGGGGCGTCCCCATCGCTATTTGTATTTGGCGACGATCGCTGAGGCTTGTCGGGACGATGGCAATGCTCCCTTACAGGCGATCGCCAAGATTGATACAGCAACGGCTGAAGTGCAAATCTACAGTTTTGCGCCGCGGGGGTTTGTGGGTGAGCCGCTGTTTATTCCTAGGGATTCCGATCCCCACAGTCCTGAAGATCACGGGTGGGTGATGACTATGGTTTACAATGCGGAACGGGGTTGTTCCGATGTGGTGCTTCTCAATGCCTGTGACCTGAGCCACCAAGCTACTCTGCATCTGAAGCACCATGTTCCCTACGGTTTGCATGGCAGTTTTGTCCAGGAGACTTTTGTGGACTAGATGAAGTGTTGAAAGGATTGGTGTACTTGCAGTTGGGAGAGGTTGCTCTGGTGGCAGGGAACTATTTCACCAATGATCTGGGCGGTTGGCAGTTGGGAGAGGAGCTGTTGGGCTAAATCTGGGGCAAGGCACAGCAGTAATTCGAAGTCCTCGCCGCCGTAGAGCACCCAGTTTAGAGCTTCTGCTCCTGCCAGAGAGGGCAAGTCGGGGTGGATAGCGATGGCGGCTAGGTCTATGACTGCACCTACGCCACTGGCGGCGCAAACTTGGAGAATGGCATCGGCTAAGCCGTCGCTGGTGTCCATGCCTGCTATGCGTAGGGGGGCGTTGGCGGCTATCTGTCTCAGCTTTGCCACCACATCGAGACGAGGGTGGGGGCGTTGGTGGCATTGAATCAGGAATTGGGCGTTGGGTGGGGGAAGCAACTCTTGCAAGTGAGGATGGAGTAAAAGTTCTAACCCTGCCCGAGAGAGACCATGAGGACCTGTGCTGAGAATGGCATCGCCTATACAGGCTTGGTGGCGGTGGATGATCTGATGGCTGGGGACTTGCCCTACGGCTGTGATGCTGAGAATGGGCACTGGCGATCGCACCGTATCTCCACCAACTATGGCAGTGTCATACTGTTTGGCGCAATCCGCTAAACCCTGATACACCTGCTCTACCCACCGTACTGGCGTATCTGCAGGTATGCCCAAAGCTACAGTGATACCCCAAGGGTCGGCTCCCATGGCGGCAAGATCAGAGAGATTGGCGGTACCTGCCCGCCAGCCCACATCGTAAGCACTGGTAGTTTGGGGGCTGAAGTGTACTCCCTGCACCAGCATATCGGTAGTTATGACCATTTCCCAGCCAGGGGAAGTAGCACCCATGACTGCGCCGTCATCCCCTAGGCGATCGCTACAGTAGTTAGCTATGAGTTGCAGTAATCTGCGTTCTCCAATCTGCCCCACCCGCATTACTGAATAACTGTGTAGTCGCTGTGGTCTGCTGTAAATCTAGCTCGCCTTTGCAAGATAGTGGTCTCTTGGCTGGCCCATTCGGGATCAACTTGGCGCAACACCTCTGCGGCGTAGGGGGAGCTGATGCGTTTCAACGCTCTGATCGCAGAACTGCGCACAGCCCGATCCCCATCTCTAATGGCATAGCTGAGGTAGTACACTGCTCGATCACCCCCCAGTTCTCCCAGAGCTTGAGCGGCATCACTGCGCACATAGGGGAAGGGATCGTGGAACAGCAGAGAGGCAATGTCATCTATTACTTCTTCACAGCCTAGCTGGGCAAGGGTGCGGATTGCCATACTGCGGGTGTGACTGGAGGGACTCTGGAGCATGGCAGTTATGGCGGGTAGGGCGGCACTGCCAATGTTTTTCAAGGCTTGGGCAGACTGACTGTGTATGCCTAGATCGCTATCGGTTAAGCATTCCGCTAAAGGGGCGATCGCCAAGGGCGAGCGAATCTGTCCCAATGCCCATATCGCCTCAGCCCGAATCTGCCTAGAGGGGTGCTTAAGCAGATTGATCAGGTCAGGTACTGCCAAGGGGGAGCCGATCTGCCCCAAGGAGTGGGCGGCATGGAGTTTTACCAAATCGTCCTTGTATCGCACAGCTTCCATCAGGGGCGTTATCGCCACTGCACCACATTTCCCCAAGGCTTTGGCGGCTGAGGCTTGCAGTTGTACAGAAGAAGGGTGGTTCAGCAGTTGGATCAGATACTCCACTGCTTGGCTATTACCAATCTCAGCTATGGCGGCAGTGGCTTGCCAATAGATGGGACGGCGCAGGTTCAGGGCAGACTTTACCAGCGGCAGTAGGGCTTGGGGGGAGCGCAGATACCCCAAGGCGATCGCCGCCTTTTTGGCTAGGGTGAGGTCTGTTCCTTGCAGACGCTCCAGCAAATCTGGCACTAGATTTTGGTGACAAAGGAGCACCTTGCGCAGAGCGCCACGGAATGCCGCTTCATTGCTGGCACGGTCAAACTCCGCCAGAATCGCTATCTTGCCCCCCAAGGTGGGGGCTGTAGTGGTTCTAACTAGCACGGTTGGTTCAAGGGAGTTCAACTTATTATATGCTTGGAGGGGTAATTTCCAGACAGACCTAGGGGCTATCTTGGGGAGTAATGAAAATCGCAGTGTTTGCGGCAGGTGTGGCTGGGGCAGGAGGTATAGCTGTCCTGTCTGTCAGTCTATGGTACTACCTTAGCCCCAAGACAGAAGGAGTCTTTAGTCAGTATGGGCAACGCTCCACCCCTACCCTAGCGCAGATCAACGAAAAATTAGTTAGGCAGTTACTCGATGAAATAACCGCCTGCGTCCAAGCCAAGTCGGGCAATCTTCTCACTTCAGGCTTTGATCTGACAAAAATCCACAGCACGGCGGCTAACTGTTTGTTCTCAGTAGTTTTGTTAGATCGAGATGGCAGGGTACGCCCGAATGGGGAAGCGAGATTGGAAGCCATTGTGAGCTTTCTAGGAATTACTGTTCCCCCGCCGCAAGTGTCAGGGCAAGCTGTGGTAAAGATAACCCCTGTGCCAGAATCACGGGTGTTTACCGTGCCAGTGAAAGTGGCGGGCAAGTCCCACCAGTTCTTGCTGGATACGGGAGCTTCTTCTTCCATTCTCCAAGAGACTACCGCCAAGGGGTTGGGATTGCAGGGTCTGCCTGTGCCCAGTGAAATACTGCGCTACTCAGTAGTGGGGGACGACTGCGATCGCATCAGGGCGACGATTATCAACCTGCCTCCTCTGCAAGTGGATCAGGCGAAAGTAGCTGGGCTGTCGGGCATGGGGTTGAACGAAATACCCGCAGACTTGGCTGGAGTGTTGGGCATGGATTTTCTCAGCGCATACAATCTCTATCTCCACCCTCAGCGAGGGACGATGAAGCTACTGCCCCGCACCCCGCCTCCTGAAGACAAAGACTTACTGCCCCTAGTGGGCAAACTGGGGGTGATGACCATCTTGGCCAACATCAATGACAAGGGGAACAGCCCCTTTCTCTTGGATACAGGAGCTGATGTGATGGTGATTGCAGAATCTGAGGCGGTGGGGTTGGGCATTGCCCTAACAGAGGCGGAACCAACGGAAGTGCTGGGCTTCTGCGGGGTAGAAAGCGCTAAGCGGGTCAAACTCAGGTCGGTGCAGATCGGCAGGCATCGTCTCACCAATTTGGAGGCGGTGGTGATCAAGGGTGATATTCTCAAACTGCTGGGGGTCAAGGGGATAGTGGGACAGAACTATCTCAACCGTTTTGAGCAGTATTGGTATTTCGGCGATCGCAACGCTCTAGGCTATCCCACCAGTGGCTTCCTATCCCTAACTCCCATCCTTCCTTAGGGCTGGCTGTTGCTGAGTGATACAGTGAAATGCCCCTCCTCCCAGCAAAATGTGCCATGCTGGCAATCCCACCGTCTGGCGATTGCCAAAAAACTTGGCAATTTCTGCCACCGCTTGGCGATCGTGTGCCACTCCATAGGTAGGCACAATCACTGCCTCATTGGCAATGTAGAAATTCAGGTAACTAGCAGGTAATAGCTCCCCCCTGTCATCGAGCACTGTGTGGGGCGACGGAATTGTAACTACCCGCAACGGGGTATCGGTGGCATCTCGCAACCCCCGCAGTTGTTCATGGATGTCTCGCAGTACTCGGTAGTTGGGATCAGTGCGGTCGTCAGTCAGCATACACATTACCGTGTGAGGAGCTACAAATCTGGCAATGGTATCAATGTGTCCGTCGGTGTGATCATTTCTCAGCCCAGCTTCCAGCCAGAGTACATGGCTTACCCCCAAAGCAGTGCGCAGTTTCTGCTCGATTTCTGCCTGACTGAGATGGGGGTTGCGATTGGGATTGAGCAGGCATTGCTTGGTGGTCAGACAAGTGCCCAGACCATCCACTTCCACAGCTCCTCCTTCTAAGACAAAGTCAAACCGCACTAGGGGAACCCCCGCCAATTGTGCCACCGCTTGAGCCACTCCCTCATCCCCTGGAAGCAGATACTTGTGTCCCCAACCGTTCCACTGGAAAGCGTGGGCGGCGATCGCCCCTTTGCTGGGATCGGTTACAAAAATCGGCGCTATGTCCCGCATCCAAATATCGCCAAAAGGCACCACAAAAAACTGCACAGGCAAAGGCAGTAGCTCCTGCGCCAACTTCAAGTGCAGAGTATCAGGCACCAACACACACACCTGCTCCGACTTACAAATGGTGCGCACTAACTCCCTAAATTCAGCTTGGGCACAGGCTAAGTGGGCTCCCCACAGCTCTTGGGAGTAGGGAAACGCCAGCCAGCAGTGGGAGTGCGGTTGCCATTCCGCAGGTTGAGAGTAGCTCGGTTTTGCCACAGTGAGGGGAAAATTGTAGAATCTAAATGATACTAGGGCAAAAGACCATGGCTGAAAACACAACCCCAGAGGCACTCAATCCCCAAGAAGACGAGACCATCTCTCTAGCGGACAAAGTAGTTCGTGGCGGTGCAGAGCACAATTTCTACACCTACAAAAAAGGGGACGAATATATGCAAATCATTGATGAGGGAGGCACTAACATCCTCATTTTGCAGGACATTCACTCCAACGAAATCGCTGTAAAAAAGCGTCAAGACGGCTTCTATGTGGTTCTACTCGACTCCATGCCCATTGTGGAGTTCCAAGGCATTGAATACATTCAAGCCACCGATGGATGCTATAACATTACCACCCGTTGGGGAGCCTAGTTCAAAGAGCTTGGAGCATGGGAACCCATAGGGGAGTACCCTACAGGTTCCAAACTGTCTATTTGATGGAAACCTTGGCTCCAGCTTCTTCCAACTGCTTCTTAGCGGCTTCCGCATCTGCTTTAGGCATACCTTCCTTCACAGCCTTAGGAGCAGACTCCACCAAATCCTTGGCATCCTTAAGCCCCAAGCCAGTGATTTCCCGCACCACCTTGAGAATGGCAATTTTCTTGTCAGCAGGAACTTCTTCCAACACCAGATCAAAGGCGGTTTTTTCTTCCACTGGTTCTGCGGGAGCCGCTTCTGCTGTAGGAGCCGCCGTCGCCACAGGAGCCGCCATCACCATACCGCCTACGGGAGCCGCCGCTGAGATACCCAGCTTTTCTTCCATCATCTTGACTAGCTCTGCCGCTTCCAAAATGCTCAGGCTAGTGATCATTTCAAAGGCTTGTTCCACTTTAGACATGAGAGTTTCTCCTTATTTTGAGTGAAGGTTTAGTGAATAGAATTAGTTGGCACTGGCTTTTTGTTCTTGCACAGCTTTGATAGCTCTTGCCAGAGAGGCAGGAACTTCGTTGATTGCTCTGCCGAGAGCTTGGGGCACTCCATTGATACTGCCTGCCAAACGACTGGGGATGGCATTGACCAAACCAGCGATTTTTGCCAACAGTTGCTCCCGTGGGGGCAATTCGGCAACGGCTCTGATCTGGTCTGGGGCGAAGGCTTTACCGTCAAATACCCCGCCGCGCAGTTCCGTTTTTTTGATTTCCTTTTGGAATGCCTGATAGGCTTTGAGGGTTCCCGCAATGTCTGACTCGACAAATAGACAGGCGGAAGCACCTTTGAGCATATCGCCGATGGGTTGCCATTTGGCTTCATTGGCGATCGCCTTTTTCATCAGGGTATTTTTCGTGGTTTTACAGTAGGTGCCCAAGGGGCGCAACTGCCTGCGGAGCTTAGTAATCTCCGCTACCGACAGCCCTGTGTAATCAATCACCATCACCATCTGCGCCTTGCTCAGGGCAGACTGCAAATCAGCCACTACCTTTTGCTTTTCCGCTAGGGTTTTCCCCATGGATTTTCTCTCCTAGTTGGTTGAATTGCCAAACAAAAAACCCCGTCTAACCCTAGACAAGACGAGGTAGGCAGATAGATTACCGAAAGCACACTGCAAGGACAGCGAGCCTGTAAACCTATCGCGCTAGACCTCGGCAGGAAATTAAGCTAAAAAGCACCTGCTGTCTCTGGTTTTCGCTCTAGGTAGTCAGGGAAGTGACGCCTCCCGACTCTCCCTCATCCTTGTTGAGTAAACACAACATAACTTGCGCCACCTTTCGGATCGAGAGAGTGCGGGCTTCACGCTTCATAGACTTGTCTATACAGAGGTCTCTGCGTGCTGACACCGTGCGTCCCACGGCGGGGACAAAACTTGTCCATAGACTACTTATTGTAGCATAAGCGGCTTTCATCCCAACACTGTTCCGAAGGTGGCGCAAGCCATTTTGCTCTTTAGCAAACACAATTCACAAATGCGGGGCTTCCCGCCGATTTGGCTAACTGACCGCAAACCAATTTGGGACACCAGCTAGTTGATAACTCCCCCTAGAGCTGGGAAACTACCATACCCTCCAGTCCTGCCAGTCCAGATTGAAAATGGAAGTATTGGGAAAGGCAATGGGGTTCTGATTGGCTGTAATTCGCTTTTGTAATTCATAGAGCAGGGGATTGAATCGGGGCAAATTCTCCGTTAGTTGATAGGGAAAAATATCTTTCTCCAGAGCAAAGGTAGCGGTAATGCCCACAGCCGCACCCGATGACCACTCAAAAGGATGCACGCGGTAAGCGGCGGCGGCAATGGTACTGGTGGCAATGCTTTTCCCTGCTACCAAGAGATTGTCAATCTTCTGGGGAATTAGAGCGCGCAGGGGAATCTGGGCAGGGTAGGCTGGTCCATGGGCTTGGCGCACTCCCTGCCGTTCCGAATTGCCTCTTTTTTCCGCTGGATATTCTGCTAAACAGGGATGGAAATCAATGGCATACTGGGCAACGCCCACACTGTCAGGATAGATACGGGAGCGACTGCGCTGGTTGACTTGATCGATGCTCAATTCCCCCCGAATTACCCTAATGGTGTCTAATCCTGCCAATGCCACCCAGAGACTGCGATACTGGGCTGGAGATAGGTTTTGGCGATAGAAATCACTGCGAAAGTCCTGGCGGGAAATGTCTATTTCTGTGATCATGAAGCCGTCGGGGTAGCCGTAGCTAGGTCTGCCGATAATTCTTCTGGATTCGCGAATGTAGGGAAATTTGGAAAGACCGTGGGCGGTTCCCATGGGAGAATCCAGGCCTGTGAGAAGGCGATTGTTGGGATTGGGAATGATTTGGCGATGGGGCACTTGGGAGTCGGTAGTGCCTGCCACTAGCCAGTAGTAAAAGCCTAGGGCTGTTTCTTCTGCCTTTCTTAGGGCATCGACTCGCAAACCACCTAGCCACTGTCCCCGCTCTAACTGCCCCAACTCCTGTAGTTGTCTGCGAGAATAGATGAGATTGTCTTGAGCAGTGCCAGGGCGGTAGTCATTGCCCCATGTCCAGTTCTGCATGGAAATATCCCCTGCTCTGGGCAGTCCCACTTGAAAGGGAGGAAAGGGAATGCGTGGCTGGTTGGGATTGCGCCAGAGGCGGCGGTAGGTGAACACATTGTTGAAATCGGCAATGCGGGGATTGGTGTCGTAGCTGTAGTTGTTGAGATATTGCTCGTAGAACGGTGGTTTTACCTGTGGTTGAGGGGTTTCTGTATGTTCCATGGCAAAGGTGTAGGTGAATCCCTGCGTGCAGTAGTTGTCATTTTCTAAAGTGGGAGAGGAAGGATTGTGGTGCGATCGCAAATCTAAACCCAAGCGATAGGGCACATCTGCTAGAGCAATGATTTCCCCCGTTTCTGTAGCTTCAATCACATACCACTGAGCCGCTTGGCGGGAGGGGTTGCTTTTGGGCTGGAATTGAATGATGATCTTCTGTAGGCGTGGTGAGTTGTGGTAGCTGTAAATGTCTTGGTAAATCTGAGACAGGAAATCCGTATTCAGAGGTGGTGTATTGGGCTGGGGTTGGTGCTTGATGGCGATCGCCCTAGTAATTTGCTTGCCATCAGTGCTAAAATCCAACTCCTTAATTACCGTATTAGGAAAGAATTGCAGTTGCCCCTGTCCCTGTTGTTCTGCCTCGTGTAGCATCCGCCACAAAATCTCATGACCATCGCGGGGCATAAAGCAGGATACGCTCACCCAGCAGTCCCCTGGGTTTAGGGTGCCATATTTTTCTTGGATTCTCTGGCGCAGGAGATTGTAGCCTCTGGGAAACCACAACAGCGATCGCATCTTTTTTGCCTCGTCCAGCGCTGACGTGCCCTGACTGGAAAGTTGCCCTCCCACCCAGTCGGTCATCTCGGTCATACACACCGTTCTCCCTGCCAGTAGTGCTTCATAGGCTGAGGCGGTGCCCGCCAGTCCACCGCCCACAATCAGCAGTTCACAGTCTACCACTTGACTAACTTGAGGGCGCGCTAGGACAGTCTCGCAAGTAACTGGGTTGATTGCCAACAAAATGCCCCCTAGGACACTAAGCTGGGAGTAACTGTTGGAATTCTTTGTCATACTTAGCCAATTGCCAATTCACTGCTGAAACAACTTGACTGGGGGTGAGATTGATTGCCCCTGAAAAATCTGCCCCTGCTAGATTAGCTCTAGTAAAATTAGCATCCTTAAGATTAGCACCAGTAAAGCAGGTAGATTGTAAATTAGCATTGCGCAAGTCCACATTGGTCAGGTCTGCCTGAGCAAAATTAGCATTACTGGCATCCACCCCCATTAACTTTGCACCCACAAATAGGGAAAACACTAGCGATGACCCGTACAGGTTGCCAGCACTCATGTTGGCACCAGTTAGATCAGCCGCCAGCATTTTGGCATAGGACATTCTGGTAGCGATTAAGCGCGCCCCTACCAAACTTACACCAATCAAATTTGCTCCCTGCAAATCGGTGCCGCTGAGGTCTGCCTGATCTAGAATCGCCCCAATTAAAATGGCATTGCTCAAGTTGGCAAATGCAAAATTTGTTCTGGACAGATCGGCATTGGCAAGATTGGCATTGGCATAAAACGCCCCACGCCAATTTTCTCCTCGAAAAATGCGATC
>Ga0308420_1000766_pt1 | contig 16464 bp, 10 predicted proteins | sample HotsprSampleMS55_FD_203802 | JGI IMG/M metagenome (GOLD analysis project Ga0308420, IMG submission 203802) | Hot spring phototrophic mat microbial communities from Mushroom Spring, Yellowstone National Park, Wyoming, United States - 20090730_MS55 ... | reverse complement strand
TTACAGTTATGTAAAGCTAAAGTTAGTACTAACGATTGGGTAAAATTTTCATTAAATTACATATGAAATTAGCAACCGAAAATTTGAACGCTTCCTAATCTTATTATTTGAATTTCTTTTGTCTATTTATGAATTTTGCAATTTTTCAGAACATTCGTAGCCAGTTAAAAATTTGTTCAACAATTAGATTATTAAAAAATTATCAAAATCATTTAACACAATTTAAGATTTAGGGTAACTATAACAAACTATATTGCTCAGTCCACATTCAATTTAAACTCTATATTTTGAATAACTAATTTTTAAGATATTATTAAATAAAATTATAGTTTTCCAAAGTGTCTGAAATAACTACAAATATATTTTTACTCACTGGCGACTGGTTTGATTACAATGGCAGAAATTATTTGAGACTATATGGAAAATCAAATGATATTGGTGCTGTTCAGGTAATTATAAAAAACAATAAGCCAGTTTTTTTCATAAAAAGAGATTCTTATGTGCTTCATTCAGGTATAAGTTTTTACAGAAAACAGGTAAATTTGAAAAATTTCGATGGAGAGTTTGTTGATGCACTTTATTTTAATACATATAGAGAATCCAAAAAAGCAATTGATTATCTTGAAAAATATGGAATTAAGACTTATGAATCTGATGTAGATCCATTAAAGAGATTTTTAATGGAGCGTTTAATTTTTATGCAAATGAAGTTAACAGGTGAAGCTATAAAAGAAAATAATATTACAAAATTTATAAATCCCAAAATTGCGCCATGTGAAATAAATCCCGATTTACTAATTGCTTCATTAGACATTGAAACATCTGGAAATGGTAATGATATTTACTCTATTGCACTTCATATCTGGAATAGTGAATATGAAATTAAAAAGGTCTTTATTATAGGTCAAAAGACTAAAAATTTTCCGGAATATATTTCATTCTGCAAAAGTGAAATAGAACTAATAACTTCTTTTATTGACTGGTTTAATAAGATTGATCCTGATATAATTATTGGGTGGCACATTGTCGGATTTGATTTGCTTTATTTAGAAAAAAAATGTAACGAACTAAATTTGAATTTTAACCTGGGTAGAAATGCAGGTAGGTTATCAATAATTAAAAAAGAACAACGGGGTTATTTTGCCTCTTTACCTGGAAGGGTTATTATTGATGGACCAACAGCACTTAGAACATCATTTTTTAATTTTGAGGATTATAAACTCGAAACAGTTGCTCAAGAACTTTTAGGAATGGGTAAAAACATCTCTTCAGATGAAAATAAAGTTAAAGAAATTGAAAGATTATTTATTGAAGATAAAATATTATTAGCAGAATATAATTTACAAGATGCTTTATTAGTTTCTGAAATCTTCAAAAAGGTTGATTTAATTGGCTTATATGTGAAGAGAGCTCAAATTTCGGGTCTTTTTATGGACCAACTTGGAATGATGACCGCAGCTTTTGATCACTTTTATTTACCTCAACTTCATAAAAAAGGGTTTGTTGCTCCTAATGTAAAAGATATCATTACAACTGAACACGCTGAAGGCGGTTATGTATTAGAACCTGAACCAGGAATTTATGAAAACATTGTTGTTCTCGATTTCAAAAGTTTGTATCCATCTATCATTAGAACTTTTAAGATAGATCCATATTCTCTTTTAATGAAAGCGAAAAATACTGTTTTAACCCCCAACGGCTATAAATTTTCTTTTACTGATAACATACTACCTGATTACATTGATAAACTTTTAGAAAATAGGAAAGAAGCTATTTTCAAGGGTGATAAACAATTATCTCAAGCAATAAAGATTCTAATGAATAGTTTTTACGGAGTTATGGGTTCATTTGGATGTAGATTTTTCCATCCTGATTTACCAAGAGCTATAACTGGCACTGGTCATAAATTACTAATTGGTAGTAAAGATTATCTTGAAACCTTAGGCTACAAAGTTATTTATGGTGATACCGACTCTTTATTTATAAAATTAAAAGATGTTTTTTATTCTGAAGGTGAAAATCAAGGAATTAAGTTAGCAGAGGTCTTGAATAATTATTGGAAAGAAAAACTTAAAAATGATTTTAATGTTCAATCTTATCTTGAATTGGAGTTTGAAAAATTTTATGAAAAGTTTGTAATTACGCCTGCTCGTGGTTCCGAAACTGGGGCTAAAAAAAGATATGTTGGACTGATAAACAATAATGGAAATAAAAAAATTGAGTTTGTTGGTATGGAATTCGTTCGTTCTGATTGGACAAAACTAGCCAAAGAGTTTCAAGAAGAACTTTATATGAAAATCTTTCAGGATGAGGAGATAGATGAGTTCATTAGAAATACAATTAGAAATTTAAAGGAAGGAAAATTTGACAACAAACTGATTTACCGTAAACGATTAAGAAAAGATATAGATAACTATACTAAAAATATTCCACCTCACGTTCGTGCAGCAAAAATGTTACGAGAACCAGGTGATGTTGTTTATTATGTAATTACAGAAAGAGGTCCTATACCTGTTCAATTTAAATATAACGATTTGGACTACAATCATTATATTGAAAAACAACTTAAACCTATTGCTGAAGCTGTTCTAAGTCTACTTGGAAAATCTTTTGATTCAATTGTTATTTCTGACCAGATGAGAATTTTTTAAAATGAATTTAAATCCCGAAAAAATCGATTATTGTAATAATAATTTCTCTAATATTTAGGATTGAATTAATTTGAAAATAGAATTTATTGGCGGAGCGCGCAGTGTAACTGGCTCTATGCTTTTACTTAATATTAAAGATAAAAAAATTCTTCTTGAATGCGGAATTTTTCAGGGCAGAAGAAAAGATACTCATGATAAGAATAAAAATTTTAGATTTAATCCAGAAGAAATTGATGTCTTATTACTATCGCATGCACACATTGACCATAGTGGTAATATCCCAAATCTTGTAAAATCTGGTTTAAAAGGAAATATTTATGCTACTTCAGCAACCTTAGATTTGTGTCAAATAATGCTAAAAGATTCTGCTCACCTTCAAGAAATGGATATTGCATTTCTTAATAAAAAATTGAAAAAGAAAGGTGAACCATTATTTGAACCATTGTATGAATTGGAAGATGTTGAAATTGCCATGTCTCATTTTGTTGGAATTCAATATAATCGACAATTCGAATTATTCCCAGGAATAAATGTTACTTTTAGAGATGCTGGGCATATTTTAGGTTCTGCTGGAATTCAACTTGATATAGAAGAAGCAGGTAGGAAAACAAGATTTGGTTTCTCTGGTGATATTGGTAGATCTAATTCGCCAGTGATTAGAGCGCCAGATGTTTTAAGAGATTTAGATATTTTAGTTATGGAATCTACTTATGGAAACAAACTTCATTCAGAAGTTGTAGAGATAGAGGAAGAGATTTCACAAATCATAAAAGAAGTATTTTCTCGAAATGGGAAAATCATTGTTCCTGCTTTTGCAATTGGTAGAACACAATCTTTAGTTTATTTACTTCATAAACTTTTCAATCAGAATAGTATTCCGGAAATACCAATTTATGTTGATAGTCCTCTTGCATTTAATGCAACCAATGTTTTTCGTTCACATCCAGAATGTATGGATAGGGAAACCCACAGGATTTTTTTAAAAGACGGTTCTGACCCTTTCGGTTTTGAAAGATTGATTTATACTAAAACAGTTGAAGAATCTAAAAGATTAAATAATATGAAAGAACCAATGATTATAATTTCGGCTTCAGGTATGGCAGAAGGTGGCAGAATTTTACATCATTTAGCGAATAATATTGAAGATACGAAGAATCTTATACTTTTTGTTGGATATGCCGCAAAAAATACTCTTGCAAGAAAAATTATCGATGGTGAAAAAGTGGTTAAAATTTTGGGTGAAACTTATAATCTAAACTGTGATGTCAAAGTTTTCGATTATTTCTCGGCACATGCTGATAAAAAAGAGTTATTGGATTATATGAAATTTAATCCACCCAATAAATTGAAAAATTTGTTTCTTGTCCATGGGGAAGAAGAACAGGCAATTTCCTTTATATCGGAACTTAAGTCAATTGGATATCAAAATGTTAATTATCCTGACTCTGGAGAAATTTATGAAATTTGACAAGTGAAAATTTTTTCTCTTTTATAAGAAAAAAATTATGATATTTTAGTAGTTTACTTGCGTAAATAGAACTATTTACTAACAAATAAGGAGTTGAAACTCAATTGAAAATCACAAAGCAATTCACCAACAGAGAAAGCAAATCTTTGGATCAATATCTCCAGGAAATTGGCAAGGTCGAGCTTCTGACTCCTGAAGATGAGATAGAATTAGCAATAAGAATAAAAAAAGGAGATCAGAAAGCTAAGGAGAAATTGGTCAAAGCAAATTTGCGTTTTGTAGTCAGTGTTGCTAAACAATTTCAAAATCAAGGTTTGTCCCTCGGTGATTTAATAAATGAGGGAAATATCGGCTTAATTAAAGCCGCTGAAAGGTTTGATGAAACCAGAGGTTTCAAATTTATTTCTTACGCTGTTTGGTGGGTTAGGCAATCAATTATGCAAGCAATTGCAGACCAATCAAGAGTGGTTAGACTACCGTTAAATAGAGTCGGTAATCTTACTAAAATAAGTAAAGCTTATCGAGACCTTGAACAAGAATTTGAAAGAAAACCAACAACTGAAGAACTTGCCAAAATGCTTGATATGAGCTCAGATGAAGTTGCTTATGCCCTTCAGATTGCTGGTAGACAGGTTTCAATGGATGCTCCACTTAAAGAAGGAGATGATGGCAAAAATTCTCTGGTTGATATTTTACCAAATGATGAAATGCCAAATCCAGACCAAAAATTAATGATTGAATCATTAAAAAAAGAAGTTGCTAATGTTCTTTCTACTCTAACTGAAAGAGAAAGAGAAGTAATTAAACTCTATTTTGGAATAGATTCTGACCATTCAGCAACTTTGGAAGAGATTGGTGAAAGATTTAATTTAACCCGTGAACGAGTCAGACAAATTAAAGAAAAAGCCTTAAGAAATCTCAAAGCCTCCAAAAAGTGCACAAGATTAAAAGCCTACTTGGGATAATTAAAATTTTAGTAAATTTATTTAAAACTCAAAAGTAAAACATTTTAGGGGTCATAAATAGACCCCTTTATTTTTATTTAACTTTAATTTTAAAAATTGATCTAATTTACTTCTATAATCACAAACTTGGATTAAGGTATTGATAAGCCCTAACTATGGTTTTCTCGATACTCATTTCGCTTTTCTGAATGTTACTCTAAAACCTGATTTACATATGTCTTCAAGTAACAAACTTTAGTTCTTGTATCAAGAAAACCTACTAGAATGTTTTTCTCGGTATATTTTGGCTGACGCAAAAGTTACTCGAAAACTTGTTTTGGACTAATGTTTGAGTAGATTAGTGTATGGAAAACAGCGATATGAAAATTAGTTTAGTTGCTGGCTTAAGTATAAATATATTTTTGTCAACCTGTCCTAATTAATCGAGATAAAGTTCTCATTTTCCTTAAAAATCCAAACATTAGATTCCTTATCCAAATTTTTATTCGGTACGAAATGATATCTATACAAAAGCTTTATTAAGAGCGATATGTTTATAGAAAGAAAGTAATGCAACAAAATATTAAAGTCAATTAAGATGATTTATTGTTATTTTGTTAAACTCAAAGCCCTCAAAGTCCACACAAGCACATATTTTCCCACTAATGCAAAAATCACCGCAAATTGTTGATTTTAATGATTAAGTCGATTTTCAGATTGAGCCTTTTTACTATCTTCCAAGATTGACTACATTAAATTCAAATATCGCTTTAGCATTAAGAGATTATGACTACGAATTCAATCAAACAACTTTCAGGGCGATAATCAAAAATTGGACAGATTCCCCAATGTTTGTTACTTTCACCTTTTTACTTTTATATTCAATTTACTTTAAAACTTTAAGTTCTTTTTCCTTAAAGTTTACTTTCATTATTTCCCACTGACTTTGTAGTTGTAACCTAATACTCATATTTAATTACATAACATTTGAATTTGTTATTTTGACAAAAAAATATCTAATCTCTTTCACACAATTTGCATTAAAACCAAAATCTTTTGATTCAGTTCTTTGTTAGTATTATTACCTATAATAGTTTAATTCAACGAAAGAAAAGTAATAAATCCTCAATCAAATCAATTAAGTTAAATGATTGAAAATCATCTTAATTATATAAAAAAGAGTTATTGATTTTATTCAAAGAACTTTATGATTTTTAATATAATAAAATGTTTGTTGATTATATTTTGAGTTATGATAAAAAAATACTTATCAAACCTATTCAAAACATATCAAAAAGGTGATGCAAGAGAAGAATCTTATTATGAACATCTTGCAGATTTTCTAAAAGACTATTCCCAAATTCAAAGGAAAAAAGAAATAGATGTAACTATTCTCCCTAAAAAAACTGAGGCTGGTAATCCTGATTTTAGAATTTGGGACGATAAACAAAAAATAATTGGTTACATCGAAGCGAAAGATTTAGGAGTTGATCTCGATAAAGTTGAAGATTCAGAACAACTTGAAAGATATTTAGTAACCTTCCCAAACGTTATTTTAACAAATTTCACCGAGTTTCGTTTATTTAGAAACGGTGAAAGAATAGAAAAAATATCAATCGCTCGTCCCTTTGTTATTAAAAAACTATCTTCAGTTCCTCCGATTGAAAACGAAGATAAACTATTTGAATTGCTTGAAAGATTTTTTGACTTTTCTTTGCCCAAAACCTATACCGCTAAAACTCTTGCAGTTGAACTTGCCAAAAGAACAAAGTTTTTAAAGGATGAAATTGTAACTGAAGAATTAAAACTCGGTACAAAATCTATTCACGGTTTTTATGAAGCGTTCAAAGAGTTTTTAATTGCCGGAATAAGTGAAACTGAATTTGCCGATCTTTATTCGCAGACAATTACTTATGGATTATTTGCTGCTCGCCTTCGTGCAGAAAAAGATTTTAACAGGAAACTTGCATATTCATATATTCCCAAATCTATAGGAATTCTCAGGGATGTTTTCAAATTTATTTCTTTAGAAGATCTGCCTCAGCAAATGGAAGTAATAATTGATGATATTGCGGAAGTTCTTAATGTTGCAGATGCAAAAAAGATTCTTGATCAATATTATCACGACGGAAAAGGAAACGATCCAGTTTTACATTTCTATGAAACTTTTCTTTCTGTTTATGATCCTCAGACAAGAGAAAAACGTGGAGTTTATTATACTCCGGAACCCGTTGTTTCATTTATAGTTCGCTCAATTCATCAGATACTGAAAGATAAGTTTAATATTTGGGACGGACTTGCGTCTACTAATGTAACATTGCTCGACCCAGCTGGTGGTACACTTAGTTTTTTAGCAAAAGCAATCGAAACAGCTGTTGAAGATACTAAAAACAAATATGGTAAAGGTTTAGTAAGATCATTAATCAAAGAACATATACTTGAAAATTTTTATGCTTTTGAATTGATGATGGCTCCTTATGCAATTGGACATATGAAAATGTCTTTCCTTTTGGAAGAGCTTGGATACAGAATGAATGATAACGAGCGTTTTAAATGTTACCTAACAAACACACTTGAAATGAAAGAGCTTGATGAATCCAAATTTCCAGGGATGTCATCACTTTCTAATGAGAGCCACGAAGCAGGAAAAGTTAAAAAGCAGTTTCCTATTCTTGTTATACTTGGCAATCCGCCTTATTCCGGGCATTCATCTAATACGGGTGAGTGGATATCTGATGTAATAAAAGAATACTATCAAGTAGATGGTAAACCGCTCGGTGAGAAGAATCCGAAATGGCTTCAAGATGATTACGTAAAATTCATTCGGTTTGCTCAATGGAAAATTGATCAAGCCGGTGAAGGTGTATTGGGATTTATCACTAATCATAGTTATTTAGATAATCCAACATTTAGAGGAATGCGGCAATCATTAATGAACAGCTTTGATGAAATTTATATTCTCGATTTACATGGAAATAGCTTAAAAAAAGAAAAAGCACCAGATGGAAACAAAGACGAAAATGTTTTTGATATTATGCAAGGTGTGGCTATTGCATTTTTTATTAAGCATAAAACAATCAAATCAAAGTCAGTTTTTCATCAAGAAATTTATGGTTTAAGAGAAGCTAAATACGATTGGCTGAATAAACACAATATTAAAAATGTTAAGTGGAAAAGGATTATTCCACATCCTGATTTTTATCTTTTTATACCAACTGATAATAAACTTGCAAACCATTATTACTCGTTTGAAAAAATAAATGAAATCTTTCCTGTTAATTCTGTCGGCATTGTAACTGCGAGAGATAATTTTGTGATTGATTTTGATAAAAAGAAATTAGAGAGAAGAATAGAAGATTTCCGCAATTTGAAAATTGATGATGAAATAATAAAACAGACTTATTACCTAAACGAAAACCAAAGTTGGAAAATAAAAGAGCAACGTGAAAAACTTAAAAAAGATTTTGATTGGAAAGATTCTATTACAAAAATTCTTTACCGCCCATTTGATGAAAGATGGATTTTATATCACGATGAAATGATTGAACGCTCCAGAAAAGAAGTTATGCACCATATGTTGAAAGAGAATGTTGGATTAATTTTATCACGCCAATTAGACAAGTCGGGCATCCTGCCAGCTTTTATAACTTATCAAATAATTGATGCTCATTCTATAACCTCTGCTGTCTCAATAAGCTATTTATTTCCACTTTATCTTTATTATGAACAAAAGCAAAAGAAATCTAATCCTTTTATGCAAATGATGATATTTGAACCAGAATCAAAATATTATTCTAAGCAGCCAAACATAAAGCAGGAATTGTTTGAAGAATTAAGCAAGAGTTTCAAAAAAGAAGTAACTCCCGAAGAAATATTTTATTACATTTATGCTGTTCTCTACAGTAATATCTATCGCACAAAATATGCAGAGTTTTTAAAGATTGATTTTCCGCGTATTCCTTTTACAAAGAATTATAAACTTTTTATTCAACTTGGGAAACTTGGCAAACAGCTTGCGGATTTACATTTGCTAAAAAGTTCAGAACTTGAAAAAACAATTCTAAAATTTCCGATTGAAGGAAACGTCAAAGTAGAAAAGCCACGCTTCGATAACGGAAAAATTTGGATAAACAAAAAACAATTTTTTGACGGTGTTAGAAAAGAAGTCTAGCAATATAAAATTGGTGGCTATCAGGTTTGTGAGAAATGGTTAAAGGATAGAAAAGATATAATACTGACTTTAGATGATTTCAAAACATACTCAAAAATCGTAATGGCTTTATCAAAAACAATAGATTTACAAAAACAAATAGATAAATACTTCAAAGTGCTAAATAAAAAATAGATATATATTTATTTTGAATAAAGATAGACCAATCATACCCGCTCAATCAATAAACTAAATAGTTACAATGTCCATAATAGAATAAACTATATCTATATAATTAATTAGAGAATAATTTTGTAACAAACTTATAAGTAACCAAATTTTTAGAAAAATCAATTGAAAAACTTTTTGATTAGAGGTAGAAAATTAAGGATATATTTTTCAGTTAAACCGACAAACAAATAAACACTTAAAGCAGCAAAAAGCGAGATGATATAACCTAATTCAACATTAAAAATATAATGAGCAATAAACCAAATAATTGAACCTGTCAGAACAGTAGAGATAGCACTAACACCATTACCAAACTTACTAATCAATCCAAAAATGAAGACAATAAAAATTCCACTACTTCCAAAAGCAGAAGCATCTTTGACTAAATTGTAAACACCTTCAGCTTTTGTAGCCAATAAGTAAGAGATTACTCCAAAAATTATAACATTTAATCTTGATATTTTTAATTTCTTATTTTCATCATTGATTTTAAAGGTAGGGAAGATAATGTTGTGAGACATTAAAGCTGAGGAAGCGAGTAATGTGCTATCTACTGTTGAAAGAATTGCAGAGATTAAAGCCCCAGCAAAAATTATATATAGAACTGGTGAGAAAAATTTCTGTGCAATTAGAGGTAGAATTTGTTCAGGATGTTCTAAGTTTGGAAAAATTTTATAACCGATCAAACCAAGACTGAGTGGTATAAGACCAATTAGGATGTAAAGAGACCCTGCCATTATTGATGAACGTTTTGCTACTTTATACGATTTAGCGGAGAATACTCTTGAAACCATTTCTTGAGCAATTAAAGAACCGCAAATTGGAATAGCCCATAATTCTAATGTTTGTAGGAAATTCAATGTCAACGAGCTCTCAGATGAGCTGTTCAAATTTGATTTTTCAAGTGCAATAAATTGGAAAACATTTTGAATTTCGTTACTACTTGAAAAAACAAAATACGCAAGAAGCATCAACCCAAAAATCAGAATAGTTCCTTGAATTAAATCAGTGTAAGCATCAGCAAGTAACCCTCCAAATGCAGTATATGTAATTACTATAATTGCGGATATTAGGATAGATATTTCAACGGTTAAATTTGATGTTGAAGATAATATCAATCCAAAAGCACGGATTTGAGCGGCTGCCCAAAGAATTGAAGTTGGAAGCATTATAAATGCAACTATTCGTGAAGTTGAATCAGAAAATCTTTTACTAAAAAAATCAGCAATTGTAGTTAAGTTCATTTTATAAAGAGGAATGGCAAAAAACAATCCCATTAATAAAAGGACTACACCATAGCCAAATGGATCAGCTGTAACGCCTGCAAGCCCTGATTGATACGCAGCACCAGCTGTTCCTATACAGGATTCAGCACCAAACCATGTTGCAAATATTGAAAATGTTGTAAGAAAATATCCAAGTTTTCTACCCCCTAAAAGATAATCTTCTTCAGATTTTATGAATCTTGAAATGTAAATACCTAAAAAGAGTTGTAAAAGAATGTATGCTAATATGCCAATCAAAATCAAATTCAATTCTGCTGATAATCCTCCGAATTCTTAATTGTAAATTTTATTGCAAATTTATTAAGCAAGAAAAATTTATCAAATGTTTTTCTTTAACTTTTGTTAATAAATTAATTAAAAACATAATTCTTGCTAATACAAATATTTATTATCTAAATTAATTTCAAAAAGAAATACAGTTAAAATTAATTGTTTCTTAAATTTTTTAAATTTAATTGAAATTGATGACTAATTATTGAGAAATGAACTTATGTCATTTAAAGCTAAATTTTTACAAATAGTAACAACACTTTAAAGTTTTTTACAAATTATAAAACCACTTTTAAGTATTCATTAAAATCTTTTTAAAGATTTTTTAATTGAATAAAACATTTGATAAAATATAAGTGCACTATTCTTAAATTTTAATATATTTTGTGCAGATTGAAGTAAATTTTATTCATTCATTAAATTAAAGTAAACTTTTCATCAAAGTTTTGAAAATGGCGATGGCAAAAGGGAACAACAACGAACATTTGAAAAAATCTGAAAGAAATCTATTTATTACAATAGGTCTTAATTTATTTATTACGGTTATTCAAGTAGTTGGTGGAATTATATCTGGTAGTTTGTCACTTATATCTGACGCGATGCATAATTTAAGTGATGCGGCTGCAATTATAATTACTTACATATCATTAAGATTAAGTAAAAAACCAAAAACTACAAAGTACACTTTTGGATTAAAAAGAGCTGAGATTCTTGCCGCCGTTATAAATTCAAGCACTTTAATTATCATTAGTTTTTTCTTAATTAAGGAAGCAATTGATAGATTAAATGAACCTACTCAAATCGCTGGAAGTTTGATGTTGATTGTTGCTATTGTTGGATTTATTCCAAATGTTATTGGTGCATCGTTATTAAAAAAGGGTTCGGAAAAGAATAATAATATTAGAGCAGCATATTTTCATTTAGTTAGCGATGCAATATCAAGTGTAGCTATAATAATTGGAGCAATATTCATTATAACATACAAAGTATATTGGATTGATCCCATTTTAACAATTTTAATTGCTTTTTACATTTTAGTAGAAACTTACAAAATATTGAAAGAGTCAGTTGATATTCTTATGATGTCTAATACAGAAAAAATTAATCTTGATGAGATCAAACTTTTTGTTGAGAAAATTCCAGGAGTTAAAAATATTCATCACATCCATTTATGGAAACTAAATGATAATGATACACATTTTGAAGCTCACATTGAAGTTGAAGATATGAAAGTAAGTAGAACTACCGAAATCCAAAAAATTATTTCAAAAGAGTTGCATAATCGTTATGAGATAAATCATACCACCTTACAATTTGAATGTGAAGTTTGTGGTGAATTTAATGTTCTTGAGCAAAGAGAGTAGAATTGAGGAACTTAATAATTTTATAATCAAATAGAATATTGTTAATTAAAATTTAAAATGCTCTTAATAAATCTTATACAATTCATAAGAGCTTATCATTCTTCTAAATTGTATGACATTTCATTCACTTCATTATGAAAGTGTATTGAATCATTTCTCTTTTTCAATTCTAATTAAGACCCGAAATTTGAGTTTTAAAGTATATCATTACTTTAAAGTGAAATTTTAAATTTTTTATATCAACTACTATTTTAATTATTCTTAGTAAATCTTTAAATAATCTTAAACTTGGAAGTTTAAATTTTGTTCCTGCGTGTCATAATACCTTTTAATCATTAACACTAATAAACAGCGTTCACAGGTTTTTATTAAAATTCTTTAATAAACAGGAATTTTATAATATATATCCTTTACATCAACAAAAATTCTTTATAAATAAACTTCTTCAGCCAATTCATTTATATATCTTTAATTACCGGGAGTTACAAATTTATAAGTTTTGTTTACCTAATTTTATATTCTAAAAACTTGTTTTAATTTATTGACAAAATTGAAAGGTAAGGTTACTAATTTAAATATGAAAAAAGGATAACCAATTTCTTCTATATGCAAAATAACTATTTGTGAATGAAGTCTTTTTATTTTCTTAATATAGATAGTTAAGAAATACAGTAAATAATTTACTTACTTATATTTTATTCTTTTTGAGTATTCAATAAATGAAAAATTTGCGAAATAATTTTATATATAATTTCTGCGGATTTTTTCTCATCTAATTCCTTTTTAGCAACATTCATTGCTTGAAACAGCGCCTTTTCCCTTTCAGATTTTTTCCTTGATGTTAAAATTTTCATTACATTATCAGCTAAATCAAAAGCCCAGATAAACATATCTTTCTCTATTTCAGCCAATTCAGTCTTACCCATAATGATTTTTCTAAATCTTTCAAATGGCAGTCCATAAGCCTCTAATGGAAGTCCAATAAATGGATATAAAAATAATTTATCATTAGAGATGAAAGGAAATATTGTTGAAAGCGTGTTGTGAATTTCTCTGAGGGTAATTTCGAGTCTATTTTCAGTTTCTTCATCAATTTGTTCGGAATAGAAGTCAATATTTATAGATTTAAAGAATTCTTTCTTTTCTAATTCAGCTTTAAATCTATCAATTTCTGATATAACACTGGTTTGAAATTTATTTCTTATTTTTTGTAAGACATGGAACCTTTCAATTGTGTCGCTGAAATCAGTTTTATTAAATGTTTTTAAGTATTTATTTATCTGAATTTTTTGAAACAATTTGTAATTTTCAATTAAGTTTTTAGTAACATTCATAAATGTAACACTCCAAGATTAATTAAAATAAACCAGAATAAAGTTTATCACTTTAGATTTCATTAAGAATTAAAATTAAATTTTTTTAATACTTATGGGATTTATATAATTAAAAATTTTCAGGTAAACCATTTATACAATTATGATAAAATATAATTCATAATTTATCGTAACAGATTAACTTAAAGAACTTTGCATTGCAATGTAATTAAATCATCTAATGCGGCAAAAAGTTTATCACCTTTATTAACTTTTGAAACACCTTGAGGTGTTCCTGTGAAAATTATATCACCATATTCAAGTGTTAAAATTGATGAAAGATATTCAACAATTTCTGCTGGTTTAAATATCATCTTACTTAACTTATCCTTTTGACGAATTTCATCATTTACCTTAAGTAATATCTCCTCATTATAAGTTAATTGATAATCTTTTTTAAGAATAAAATCAGATATAACAGCTGAAGTATCAAAACACTTAGCCAAAGTCCACGGGTATCCTTTCTTTTTCATTTCATTTTGAACATCACGCAAAGTCATATCCAGCCCCAAACCATATCCAAGTATTGAATCTTCAGCCTCTTGAATACTAACATTCTTTATTTTTTTACCGATTAGTATTAATAATTCTACTTCATGATGCATATCTTCAGAGTAAGATGGATAGATAATGTCATCATTATTGAATATCACAGAACTATTAGGTTTAAGAAATACGATTGGTTTTTCTGGTATCTGATTTCCCAATTCTTCAATATGTTCAACATAATTTCTGCCGATACAAACGATTTTATTTATTGGAATTTTTTCGTTTGAACCTTTTATTGTTAAATGTTCATTCATTTAATATTACTTTTTTAATTTTTTATAGGTAGTTCCGCTTTTAGAATCTTGTAGAATTATGCCTATTTTGTTTAGTTCATCTCTTATTTTATCAGAGAGGGCATAATTTTTTTCATTTTTTGCTTGATTTCTGATTTTGATAAGAATTTCTAATAATTTTTCTTCTAATGAAGATGATGATAAATCTAAATCAGATTTAATTAAACCAAAAACACCTTCAACAACAGTATCAAAGAAACTTTTTGCATTAATTAAAAATTGTTCATTAAAATTATCATCATCAATTACTTTATTAATTTCTCTTGCAAAATCAAAAATTAGTGCGATAGCATTTGAAGTATTAAAATCATCATCCATAGCCTGTTCAAATTTTTCGTACCATAGATTAAAATTAAAATTAATTTCATTTTGTGAGAATTTTTTCCTGTTAAGTTCTTCAATTATCCGATCGTAAGAATTTTTAATTTTCTCTGTACCTTTTTCCGCAGCCTTAATTAAATCTTCACTAAAATTAAGTGGGCCACGATAATGAGCTTGAGAGAAAAATAATCTTATTGCTTCAGCAGAATATTGTTTTAGAATATCTCTTGCTGTAAAAAAGTTACCGAGAGATTTAGACATTTTTTCTTCATTAATATTTAAGAATCCAAAATGTATCCAATATTTAACAAAAGGCTTGTTATTAGCTGCTTCACTTTGTGCTATTTCATTTTCGTGATGCGGGAAAATTAAATCATTACCGCCAGCGTGAATATCAAATGAATGACCAAGAAGACTACAACTCATTGCGGAGCACTCAATATGCCATCCAGGTCTACCTTTACTCCAAGGACTATCCCAGTAAGGTTCTCCTTCTTTTGCTTTTTTCCATAGTGCAAAATCAAGTGGATGTTTCTTTTCCTCATTTATTTCTACTCTGGAACCTGCTTCAAGTTCACTTATATTTTTACCACTTAATTTTCCATACTCTGTAAATTTAGAGACATCATAAAAAACATTTCCGTTTACATTATATGCAATTCCCTTTTGTTCAAGCTTTTTTATCATTTCAATCATCTCTTTCATAAATTCTGTGGCCTTAGGATAAGTATCAGCTTTTTTTATTTTCAGATTTTCTATATCTCTGAAAAATTCTTTAATGTAAAATTCAGAGACATCTTTTGCAGTTTTATTTTCTTCAATAGATTTTTTAATTATTTTGTCGTCGATATCAGTTATATTCATTACGAAAGTAACTTTGTATCCTTTGTATTCAAGATATCTTCTAATAATATCAGACATTATGAACGAACGGGCATTACCAATATGGAAATAATCATAAACTGTCGGACCGCACATATACATCTTCACAATTGGTGGATTTAGCGGAACAAACTCTTCTTTTTGTTTTGTAAGCGTATTGTAAATTTTTAACATTTTTATATCAAAATAATTTTAATGCAAATATAAAAAGTTATTATAACTTTTCAGGATTTCTAATTTCAATCTATAGAAAAGACAATGTTAATCAAAAGACATACAATAGATTTGGTTATTTGCATTTATAGTTTAATAATTGTCTAACTTTTTCTTTAATCGTCAATTAAGAAAAATTACCTACTACGCATTTATGATTTTTTTTAGCGAAACACTAAATAGACTCATTTTAAAGATTGAAAGACTAAAATTAAATATTTCTAATAATCCTAAATTAAATTTTTTAGGTGTCTCTTTAAGTAAAATGATAATAAACTAGATAGTAATTAAATTTTTACAATAATTTATTTTCTAAGAACGGAAAAGTTTACTTTAATAACAACATCTTTTTTGTGAAGACTAAATTGTTTTTCGAACTATTTAATGGAGGGACAATTTTTAATTGGTAAAAATAGACGCCAGATGGTAATGTAGAATTTATAATGTAAAATTTAGAATGATTACCCGC
>Ga0308420_1000764_pt1 | contig 16470 bp, 15 predicted proteins | sample HotsprSampleMS55_FD_203802 | JGI IMG/M metagenome (GOLD analysis project Ga0308420, IMG submission 203802) | Hot spring phototrophic mat microbial communities from Mushroom Spring, Yellowstone National Park, Wyoming, United States - 20090730_MS55 ... | reverse complement strand
CTCGCGATTTCGGCGATCCGGGGATAGCCGCCGGTCGTCTGGCGGTCGGCCATCAGCACGATCGGCTGGCCGTTCGCGGGGACCTGCACGGTTCCGAGACAGACCGGCTCGGAGTGTATCTCGACCGCATCGGCGCGCGCCAGAGGCGGTCCCGAAAGCCGGAAACCCATGCGATTGGAATCGGCCGACACCGTCCACTCGACCTCGAAGAAGGCGCGGCGCGAGGCGGCGTCGAAGAGCGGGTGATGGCGGCCCGCGACCGCGCGCACCGTGACCGGTTCGGGTCCGCTCGCAGCGAGCGGCGGTACCGCCCATCCGACGGAGCGCACCGCGCCCGCGAGCGAGCGGCGTCCGGCGAGCGCGGCGTAGCGGCGCACGGACAGTTCGGCCGCATCGGGCGCGAGCGGGACGAGGTCGCCCGCACGTAGGGGGCGACCGGCCAGACCGCCGAAGCCGGTGGGAAGATGCGTGCTGCGGCTGCCGAGCACCGGTGCGACCGCGATCCCTCCGGCGACCGAGAGCCAGGCCCGGCAGCCGGCGCGCGCGCGGCCGAAGGCGAGCCGCGCGCCCTTTTTTGCGAGCACCGGACGGCCGAGCGGAAGCGGCGTGCCGTCGAGCGTCGCGTCGAACGCGGCTCCGCAGAGTGCAAGGAGCAGGTCCGCGCCGAGCTCCAGCTCCGGCCCGAGGAGCGTGATCTCGAGCGCCGCTTGCTCCGGGGCGTTGCCGACCAGCGCGTTGGCGAGTGCGAGCGTGTAAGGATCCATCGCACCGGCGGGTCCGACGCCGAGGTGCTGCAGCCCGTAGCGGCCCGCATCCTGCACGGTGCTGAGCAGCCCCGGACGGAGCACGCGCAGCCAGGCGTTCATCGCAGCCGCTCGAACTCGGGGGCGCCGATCGGCACAAAGCGCACGCGATCTCCAGGCGCGAGGAGGCTCGGCGGCTCGCGCGAGGGATCGAAGAGCAAAAGCGGTGTGCGGCCGATGACGTTCCAGCCGCCCGGCGTCTCGAAGGAGTAGATCGCGGTCTGGAGGTTGGCGATCGCGACCGAGCCTGCGGGCACGCGCGTGCGCGGGCTCGCCCGGCGTGCGAGCGCGAGCTTCGGGTCGAGACCGCCGAGATAGGGCTGCCCGGGCGCAAAACCGATCGCGAGCACCGGGTACTCTCGCCTCGCGTGCAGGCGGACGACCTCCGCGGCCGAAAGCCCGGTCCTCGCCGCGACCTCCTCGAGATCGGGGCCGAACGGCGCTTCGTAGCAGACCGGAATCTCGACGAGCCGGCCGCAATCCTCGAATCTCCGGGCGTCCTCGGCGCATTCGGAAAGGAGCGCGGCGCAGCGCTCGAGCGCCTGTTCCGGGAGCTCCGGGTGCGCGACGTCGAAATGGATCGCCAGGCCGGTGAGCGCCGGCACGACGTCGCGGACCCACGGCAGCCTGCGCGCGCGCAGCGCGTTGGCGAGCGCCTGCAGCATGCGGTTCGCTTCGGGGTCGGGTGCACCGGCCATCTCGGCGAACGCGGCCCCATCGCCGAGCGGCTCGATGCGCAGCCGTTCGAGAAGCTTTTTCAGACGGCCTTCGGGACCGCGACCCCGATCAGCGCATCGCGCGTGACGAGCGAGGCGAGCCGCTCCTCGCTCCAGCCTTCGGTGCCGGCGGGCCGCATCGGCAGCACCATGTAGCGCATGTCCGCGGTCGAATCGTGGACCCGTATCTCGACCGACTCGGGGAGCACCAGACCGAACTCGGCCAGCACCGCACGCGGCTCGCGCACCATGCGCGAGCGGTAGGCGCGCGACTTGTACCAGTCGGGCGGCAGCCCCAGCAGCATGCGCGGATAGCACGAGCAAAGCGTGCAGACGATCGCGTTGTGCACTGCCGGCGTGTTCTCGACGACCACCAGGCGCAGCGCCGGCATGTCGAGGCCGAGCTCCTCGCAGGCGCGCGTGCCGTCGGCAAGAAGCCGCGTGCGGAAGGCGGGATCGGTCCAGGCACGCGCGACCACGCGCGCGCCGCGCTCCGGTCCCCGCGCCCGCATGTCCTCGACCGCGGCCTCCACCTCCGCATCGGTGAGGATCCCCTTCTCCACCAGAAGCTCGCGCAGGCTCGCCTCCATCGCCTGGAAGTACGCGAGCGGCCGGTAGTTTCCGCGCTCTTCGTTCACGCCGGCTCCAGCCAGTGCTGGTAGATCTCGACTTCGAGCGTGTCGTCGCCGGCTCCCCGGTAATCGGGCCAGAGATCTTTCTGCCGGAAGCGCACCCGGTATAGCGGCTGCCGCGGTTCACCCGGACGTCCGTGCGCGAGCTCTTCCGGATTGCCGAAGCTGCCGCAACAGCGCTCGATCACGCCGGTGGCGCCGCGCACGTAGTAGGGCGTGCGCACATGGCCGAGCGGAAAGGCGACGCGCACACGAACGCGATCGCCGGGCGAAAACTGGGGCGGCGGTTCGCCGCCCGCGAGCTGCGGCGGATCGCGCGCATCCCTGGTCCACCCCTCTTTCTCCGCCATGCGGCGCGCGAGCTCGTCGGCGCGGATCACGCCGCGCTGGATCAGGGTCTGCGCGATCGCGGTGACCCAGCGCTCGTAGTAACCCATGCGATCGTAGGCTTCCGGCGGGAGCGCCTCGATGTTCCTGCGCAGCTCGTCCACCGTCATCAGACGCCGGCCGCCGCGGACGCCCGAGAGCAGCACCATCAGCGCGTCCACCCGTCGCTCCCACTCGGCGTAGTCGTGCTCGCTTTTCTCGACCGGGCCGGCGGCGAGCCCGCCGATGTCGTGATGGCCGCGGCGCAGAAGAGCGGCGACCGCCTGCCGGTCTTCGTCCCTCATGCCACCCACTCGGACACCGGTGCACGCGCCTCGTGCAGCGGCTGGCAGACGATGTCCACCAAAGAGGGCCCGGCGTGCGCCAGCGCCGCGCCGAGCGCTCCGGCGAGCTTCGCGGGATCGGCGACACGCCAACTGCGCACGCCGAACGCCTCGGCGACACGCGCGTGGTCGGTGAGGCTGAAGTCCACCGAAAAGTAGCGCGCGCCGTAGCCCGCACGCTGGCCCGCCTTGATCCAGCCGTAGCCGGCGTTCGCGAGCACGACGAAGGTGATCGGCAGCCCGAGCCGGACCGCGGTCTCGAGCTCTCCGGCGCACATGCCGAAGCTGCCGTCGCCCATCACCGCCACCGTCTTCACCGCCGGGCGCGCGAAGTGCGCGCCGATCGCGGCCGCGAGCGCGTAGCCGAGCGCACCGTGCGCCCGGTTGGAGAAGATGCGCCGTCCGGTGGCCCGCACCGGGTAATAGGCGGAAAAATACGGGCACGGCGTGCCGGGGTCGAGCACGAGGATCGCGTTGGCGTCGAGCGCGCGCGCCATCTCGGCGACCACCCGCTCCGGGCGCACCGGCGCATCCTCCGAGCCCGCGAGCTGCCGGAACCTCGCGAACTTCGCCTCGCGCGCCTTGCTCACCGCGCCCGCTTCCAGAGGCCGGCGCAGCCCGTCGAGTGCCGCGTCGAGCGCCGCGAGCCCGAGCTTCGCGTCGGCGACGATCGCGGCGTCGGTCGGGTAGTTCGCGCCGATCGCGCGCGCATCCACGTCGAGGTGCACGACCTTCGTGCGACCGGGCGCCGGATGGCGCCAGCGCTCGGTGGTGACCGATCCGGCACGACAGCCGACGAAGAACACGAGATCGGCGCGGTCCACGATCGCGCGCGTCTCCGGGGTACCGCCATTGGAGCCCACCACGCCCACCGCGAGCGGGTGCTCGTCCGCGATCGCGCCTTGTCCGCTCACGCTGGTGGCCACCGGGGCCGAAAGCCGCTCGGCGAGCCGCGCGAGCTCCGCCTCCGCACCCGCGATCACCACCCCGCCGCCGCAGACGATGACCGGCCGTTCGGCTGCGCACAAGAGCCGCGCCGCAGCCTCCACCGCCGCCGGATCCGGCGCGATGCGCCGGGAGCCCGTGCGCCCGAGCGCCGCGTCGGCCCAGATCTCGGTGCGCTCGACCGGACCGTTCTGCACGTCGAACGGCAGGACCAGGTGCGCCGCCCCCGGCCGTCCGCTGGTCGCCGCGTGGAAAGCCGCGCGCAAAAGACGGGGCACGTCCTGCGAGCGATCGGCCACCGCGTTCCACTTGGTCAGCGGGCGCATCAGCGCTTTCTGGTCGAGCTCGGTGAGCGCAAAGCGCCCGCGCGAACCCACCGCGATGTCGGTGTTGATCGCCACCATCGGCACCGAGGATTCGTTCGCCTCGACCAGGCCCGGCAGGAGATAGGTCGCGCCGCCGCCCGACGGACCCTCGCACACGCCCACTCGCCCGGAGACACGCGCGTAGCCGTCGGCCATGTACGCCGCGTGGCGCTCGTCGCGCGCGAGCACGTGCCGCATGCCGTGCCCGAGGCGGGCGAGCGCGTCGTAGAAGGGAAGGCTCGTGTCCCCGCACAGGCCGAAGATCACCTCGACCCCGTGCGCCCGGAGCATCTCGACCGCAGCCTCGGCACCGCTCAGCGTCACCGCCTGTGGGTCGATCGCTCGGTTCATGCGGTTACGATTATAGGCGTGCGCGCGCCACTTCCTTCGCCGGGCGAGCTCTTTCTCGATCACGTTTCGCACTTCGTTCCCGATCTCGGCGCCGCAGCCCGCGCGCTCGAAGCGCTCGGCTTCGCGCCGACGCCCGAATCCGCGCAGCGCAGCGCGCACGGGCTGCTGGGTACCGCCAACGTGTGCGCGATGCTCGAGCAGGGCTATCTCGAATTCCTCGCCCCGGTCGCCGATACGCCGGCCGCCGCGCATCTGCGCGCGGCGATGGCCCGCTACGCCGGCGTGCACCTCGCCTGCTTCGGCACGCCGGTCGCCGACGAGGAGCACGCCCGGCTGGGCGCACACGGCTTCGCAGCCGAGCTCCTGCAGCTCGAACGCGACACGCCCGCAGGCCGCGCGCGCTTCAGGGTCGTACGCCCGGCGCCGGAGGCGATGCCCGAAGGCCGCGTGCAGTTCGTCGAGCACCTCGCCCCCGAAGCGATCTGGCATGCACGCTGGATGGGCCACGCGAACGGCGTCCACGCTCTCGCCTGCGTGTTCGCGGTCGCCGCCGATCCGGTCGAAGCCGGAGCGCGCTGGGCCGAGTTCACCGCGCTCCTTCCGCGTCCTGCGCGCGGCTTCGTTCACCTCGCGGCCGACCGCGGTCATGTGCTGATCGGAACGCGCGAGCGCTGGCAGGCGTTGCTCGGTACCGCGGTGCCCGAGGCGCCCGCGCTCGCGGGCTGCGCGCTCGAATGCCGCGACCCGGATGCGCTCGCGCGACGCGCGCAGCGCGCCGGCTGCACCGTGCACCGCCTGCGCCGCGCGCTGCACGCGATCGCGCTTCCCGCCGCGCTCGGCGGCGTCTGGGTGATCGGTACCCGCGCATCCCTCGCCATGGATCGCTGACGATGGACCCCTGTTCGCTCACCGCGACCGAACTCCTGCGGCTCTACCGGACGAAAAGGCTCTCGCCGGTGGAGGCGACGCGCGCGGTGCTCGATCGCATCGCGCAGCTCGACACGGTCGTGAACGCCTTTTGTCTGGTCGGCGCGGAGCAGGCGCTCGCCGCGGCGCGCGAATCGGAGGCGCGTTGGCAAAAAGGCGCGCCCCGCGGTCTGCTCGACGGCGTTCCGGTCTCGATCAAGGACCTCCTGCTCACCCGCGGCTGGCCGACGCTGCGCGGCTCGAAGACGATCGATGCGCGGGGGCCGTGGACCGACGATGCACCGGCAGTCGCGCGGCTGCGCGAGCACGGCGCGGTGCTCCTCGGCAAGACCACCACGCCGGAATTCGGCTGGAAGGCTGTCACCGACAGCCCGCTCACCGGCATCACGCGCAACCCCTGGAATCCCCGTCGCACGCCGGGCGGATCTTCGGGCGGCGCCGCAGCCGCGGTCGCCTGCGGCATGGGTCCGCTCGGGATCGGCACCGACGGCGGCGGCTCGATCCGCATTCCCTGCGCCTTCACCGGCATCTTCGGTCTGAAGCCGTCCTTCGGCCGCGTGCCCGCCTGGCCGCTTTCCCCGATGGGGACGCTCGCGCACGTGGGTCCGATGACGCGCAGCGTCGCGGACGCCGCGCTGCTGATGAACGTGATCGCGCTGCCGGACGCGCGCGACTGGCACGCGCTTCCGCACGACGCACGCGACTGGCGCGTCGGCCTGGAAGACGGGGTGCGCGGACTTCGCATCGCCTGGTCCGCCGATCTCGGCTACGCGCCGGTGGATGCGGAGGTGGCGCGCATCACCGCACGGGCAGTGCGCACCTTCGAGGACCTCGGCGCGCGGCTCGAGGCCGCCGATCCCGGTTTCGCGAATCCGCTCGAGATCTTCACCACGCACTGGTTCGCAGGTGCGGCGGCCCTCGTGCGCGCGGTGCCGGCGGGCCGGCGCCGCTGGATGGACCCAGGGCTGCTCCAGATCGCGCGCGAGGGCGGGAAGGTGCGCACCGCCGCCTACCTCGAGGCGGTCCGAGCGCGCGGCGCGCTCGGCGAGGCGATGAACCGCTTTCACGAACGCTACGACCTGCTGGTCACCCCCGCGCTGCCGCTCGCCGCCTTCGAGGCGGGACGCGAAGTGGCGCACGTGCTGCGCGAGCGCCGGTGGACCGACTGGACGCCTTTCACATACCCGTTCAATCTCACCCAGCAGCCAGCGGCGAGCGTGCCCTGCGGGTGGACGCAGGCGGGCCTTCCGGTCGCGCTCCAGATCGTGGGCCCGCGCCACGCCGACGCGCTCGTGCTGCGCGCAGCGCGCGCCTTCGAGGCTGCGCACCCGATCCGCATGCCCGATCTCGCGCGGCTGCGAAGGACGGCGAACGCACCGCGCCGCTGACGCTTGGAGAGCGCGCCCGCTCGACTTCGGCTGGCGCGGAACAGGGACTACGGTTCGACGGCGACCAAGCGCGCCGCCGGAATCCGGACGGGTGCCCACACCGTCCGCGCGCCGCACACCGAAGGGCATTCGACCGGCGCACCGATCACTTCCAGCGGACCGCCTTCGGCGCTCACGATCCAGGTGCGCTCGGCGTGCAGCGCGGCCGGGCCGGCGCCGAAGCTCTCGAGCGGCGTGACGCGGCAATCGACCGCGCTGTAGAAAAGCGCATCGTGCGCCAACGCGATCCGCGTCCCGGGTTTCAGCGGCCAGGGCGCCTGCGCGATCGAGGGCGCAGCCGGCCGCCAGGCACCCTCGCTCCTGCGCCCGAAATAGAGCCAGCCCTCGACGCCCTCCTGCGTCGCTGCCGCGCCAGGCGCCCGCGGCTGCGCCCGGGTCCCGTCGCCCGCCGAGGCAAGGAGCGCGAGCGCCAGCACCCCGGCCGAAGCTCCCTTCATGCGGCGTCGTCTAAGCCCGTGCGATCGGCGTAGCATTACGCCTCGCGCAGCAACCGGACCACCGAGAAAGGATCCCGACATGGTTCTCACCGAAGCGACGACCACTCACCCGCTCGGCTGGAAGGCGGCGCCGTTCGACCTCCTGGGTGTGGACGGCAGGCGCCACACCCTCGCGAGCGCGCGCGGCCCGAACGGCCTGCTGGTGATGTTCATCTGCAACCACTGCCCGTACGTCAAGGCGGTGATCGATCGCATCGTGCGCGACTGCACCGAGCTCGCGCAGCACGGCGTGGGCTCGATCGGCATCATGTCGAACGACCCGGCGGACTATCCGGAGGATTCGTTCGACAACATGAAGCGCGTCGCGCGCGACAAGGGCTTCCCTTTCCCGTACGTGCTCGACGACACGCAGGAGGTCGCCCGGGCCTACGGCGCGGTGTGCACGCCGGAGTTCTTCGGCTTCAACGCGAATCTCGAGCTTCAGTACCACGGCCGGCTGGACGCCTCGCGCAAGGATCCGGTGCCGAACGCCCGGCGCGAGCTCTTCGAGGCGATGGTCGAGATCGCGCGCACCGGCAAGGGACCGCGCGAGCAGATCCCTTCGATCGGCTGCTCGATCAAGTGGAAAAAATAGCGCGCCAGCGCTCGGCGCGGCGTGCGTCGAGCGCGCCGTCGTAGGCGACGAGCTACAGCGCGAGCGCCCACGATTCGCCCGCGCCGAGCGCGATCGCGCGCTGACCGGTCGGATTCCAGAGCGCAAGGCCGTAATCGCGCACGAACCAGGGCAGCGCCGGGTCGTCGCCGAAAAGCGTAAGCCCGAAGCGAGGCTCTCCGCCCGCCTCGAAAGCGACGAAGTCCGAGGGCTTGCCGTGCGCGACTTCGGCGCCCCCGCGCGCGCCGCCGGCGGCGAGAACGCAGGCGCCGAGGTCGGGGGCGAGCCGCGGGTCGAGCCGCACCGCGATGCCGCCGAACTTCGTCGGCGGAAACTCGACCGGTCCCCAGGCCGCGCGCTTGCAGCTCGCGACCGTGCAGAGCACCGCATCGTCGACGCGTCGCACCTCGATGCGCCTCTGTTCCTCGAGCAGCGGTTCGTCGCGCTCGTCGTGCCAGAGGCAGCGCAGGACGAGCCGTACGCCGCCATCGGCGAGCGCTTCGCGGCCGATCGCGGGCTCGGTCTCGACGCGCCCGAGGCGAACGAAAACCGGATCGTGCCGGGTGCGCTCGGGGGGCACGGCCCAGAAGTTCGCCTCGCCGCGCGCGCTGCGCACCGGGTGCTGGCCGACGAAGCAGCCGTTGTGGAAGGGGTGATCGGGCGGAAATTCGCGCAGTACCGGCACGCCGGCCGGCGTGCACAGCGGATGGAGCCACGGACGGTAGCGGTTCCATCCGACACCGGCCAAGAGACGCCCGCTCGCAGGCTCGAAGGCGAACAGCGACTGCGGGCCGGCGCGGACCTCGAGGCCGCCGATCGGGCCAGCGTTAGCGTGCGCCACCGAAGGCCACGCGGTAACGCGCCGATCCGGCGACGCGGACCGTACGCCCCGTTTTCACCGCCTCGATCGCGGCGTACACCAGCGCCAGTACGCGCAGGTTGTTGCGCCCGCTGAACGGCGGCTCCGGCCCGCCTTCGAGCCAGGCGCGCCAGCGCGCGAAGAATTCACCCCACGGGCTGACGGCCCCGATCGCGGCATCCAGCTCGACCGGTGCGAACGCGCCGCCGCGAGGCGCGAACTCGTAGCGCATCGCGTCCACCGACATGTGGATCCCGCGGCAGCGCAGCACCCCGCGCGTGCCCTCGAGCCTGAGCTCGTAGCAGTCGGCCTGCGCCGAGAATCCGGCGTGGTAGAGCACGTGCACGCCGCCGTGGCAGCGGATGAGCGCGTTCACCATGCAGGGGCCACGGTACGCCGACCAGCTCGGCCGCCAGCCGTCGGCGGCGATCGCCTCGGGCCGCGCGCGCGGCAGGATCGCGTCGAGCGCGTCGAACTGATGGCAGGACATCTCGAGGAGCGCCGGCTGTTCGAGCGCCCCGAGGTTGAGCGGCACCGGCCGCGGCTTGCTGTTGAGGAAATGCACGATCTCGACGCGGCCGAGGCGGCCGGAGGCGACGAACGCCCCGACAGCGCGGTAATGGCGGTTGAAACGGATCTGCTGGCCGACGGCGAGCGTGCGCCTTCGTGCGTGGGCGAGAGCGACGAGCCGCAGCGCCTCGGAGAAGCGGTGCGCGAGCGGTTTCGCGACGAGAACGTGCAGGCCGCGTTCGAGGGCGGCACGCGCCTGCGCGGCGTGGAGTTCCGAAGGCGTGTGGACGAGCACCGCGTCGGCGTCGGCCCGTCGCAGCATCTCGTCGTAGTCCGCGAAGAGCGCTTGCCGGGGAAGCCCGAGCGCGCGGCGCGCCGACTCCCGCGCCGCAGGTCTCGGGTCGGCGACGGCGACGATCCGGCACCAGGGCTCGGCGCCGAGCAGGCGCCCGAGCCCCGCCCCGAGCTGTCCGTACCCCGCGAACGCCAGCCGCCAGGCCGTCTTTCTCACCGCGACCCCGGGCACCGGTGAGCGAACCTACGCCGTTGCCTTCACAATCCCGCCCACGTCCGGCTGCGCTCCGACGAGAGCGCCTCGAAGCGCAATCGCCTGCTTCGCGCATGCGCGAAGGCGGCCGCGAGCTCCGCGCGCGAGGGCCAGCGGGCGAGCGGCCGGTAGCGCTCGCGGAACAGAGGGCTTCCCGGATCGCAGGCGTGCTCCGGCCGGTACTGGTCCATGATGTTGACCGGCGCCTCGGGCATCTCCTGCGCGATCCAGTCGAGCACCGGGATGGTGCAGCACTCGACGTGTGCCGGCATCACCAGGTGGCGGATCGTGAAGTCCTCGCCCCACTCGCGAAGCCGCAGGAGGTTCTGTGTCACCGTCTCCCAGTAGGCGCCGGTGCGCGCGAGCTCGAGCGCGCAGCGCCCCGGGCCGAATTTGAAGTCCGGAAGCCAGACGTCCATCGTGAGGCGAAGCAGTTTCATCGCCTCGGCGCTCATGTAGAAGTTCGAGTTCCACAGCATCGGCGCGTTGAACGCGCCGTCGTCGCAGGCCGCCTCCGGCCGCAGCGCGAAGCGCGCGAAACCGGCCGCCTTGGTCGCGCGCGCGGAGCCGAGGTCTTCGGACCGTGGCCTGTCGCGCGCAAGCCACGCGATCGCCTCCAGGATCGTGTGCAGATGAACGGTCGGATCGCCGCCCACCCAGTTGATGTTGTGGCAGCCCTCGGTACGCAGCAGCCACGCCATCGCCGCCAGTGTGCGTGCGCTCGCGGGCTCGCCGTTCCAGCGGTCGGTCGAGATGTCGCCGTTCTGGCAGAACGCGCAGCGCATGTTGCACGAGGTGAAGAAGATCGTTCCGGAGCCTTCGCGGCCGCGGTAGACGAGCTCCTCGCCGTGGTGGTGAAACCAGGCGGAGACGCGCGTCTCGGAACCGAGCTTGCAGACGCCGAGCTTCGCGCCGCGCGTGCGGTCCACCCGGCAGTCCCAGCGGCAGAAGTTGCAGTGCGCGAGCATCCTGCGACCGAGCTCGGCGACCAGATCGAGCGCGCTGGGCGGCCGCGCCGCAGCCGCGAGGGCGGCCTCGCCCGAGCGGATGCGCTCGCGCAACGGGAGAAACTCGCCGGTTGCGGCATCGAGCGCCTGCCAGAGCTCGGGCTCCGGAGCGTCGAGCGCGCAGCGCGCCGGAAGGCTCGCGAGGATGCGGAACTTCGCCGGCAGGCGGTTCGCGGCGACCGCACGGTACCACCCGAGCGAGCCGCGAAAATCGGCTGCGCGCCAGACCGAAAGCGCATCGAACGCGCCCATGGTGCGAGTATAGGACTACAATCGGCGCATGCGCGACGCGTGCCTCGTCGTGGTGGACGTGCAAAACGACTTCGTTCCCGGCGGCGCGCTCGCGGTGCCGCGCGGCGACGAGGTGGTGCCGATCGTCAACCGACTCGCCGCGCGCTTCGAGAACGTCGTCCTCACCCAGGACTGGCATCCTCCAGCTCACGCCTCGTTCGCGAGCTCGCACCCCGGTCGCAGGCCCTTCGAGACGGTAACCCTCGCCTACGGGCCGCAGGTGCTCTGGCCCGATCATTGCGTGCAGGGCAGCGCCGGGGCGGCGCTGCACGCGGGGCTCGACATCCCGCACGCGCAACTCGTGCTGCGCAAAGGCCACCACCGCGACATCGACAGCTACTCGGCGTTCCTGGAGGCGGACCGCAGGACTCCCACCGGACTCGCGGGCTATCTGCGCGAGCGCGGGATCGCACGGCTCTACGTCTGCGGACTCGCGACCGACTTCTGCGTCGCCTGGACTGCGCTCGATGCGCGCGCCGCAGGCTTCGAAACCACCGTCCTCGAGGACGCCTGCCGCGCGATCGATCTCGAGGGCTCGCTCGCGAAAGCCTGGGCCGAGATGCAGGCAGCCGGCGTGCGCCGCGCCGCCTCCACCGCCTTCTAGGCGCTGCCCTTGGCGCGGCGCGCCGCCTCGAGCAGCGGCGAAAGCAAATCCATCGGCACCGGGAAGACGATCGTCGAGGACTTGTCGCCCGCCACCGTGGTGAGCGTCTGCAGGTAACGGAGCTGCATCGCCTCCGGGCGCTGGGAGAGCATCTCCGCCGCCTGCAGGAGTTTCTCCGCCGCCTGCAGCTCGCCCTCGGCATGGATCACCTTCGCGCGGCGCGCGCGCTCGGCTTCCGCCTGCTGCGCGATCGCGCGCACCATGGACTCGTTCAGATCCACGTGCTTGATCTCGACGTTCGAGACCTTGACGCCCCAGGCGTCGGTCTGCGCGTCGAGCACCTGCTGGATGTCGAGGTTGAGTTTCTCGCGCTCGGCGAGCATCTCGTCGAGCTCGTGCTTGCCGAGCACCGCGCGCAGCGTCGTCTGCGCGAGCTGGCTCGTCGCGTCGAGGTAGTTCGCGACCTGGATAATCGCCTTCTGCGGATCGACCACCCGGAAGTAGACCACCGCGTTCACCTTCACCGAGACGTTGTCGCGCGAGATCACGTCCTGGCTCGGCACATCGAACACCATCGTGCGCAGGTCCACGCGCACGAACTGCTGGATCACCGGGACGACGACGATCAGGCCGGGGCCTTTGACGCGCCAGAAACGCCCGAGCAGGAACACCACGCCACGCTCGTACTCGCGCAGCACCTTGAGCGAGGTCGCCAGAAAGACGACAACGAGGATCACCACGCCCAGCCAGAAATTCACCATGCTCAGCCTCCCGGGTCCGATTCCTTCACCACCTCGAGCACGAGGCCGTCCATCGCGGTGACGCGCACGCGATCGCCGCGGCGCAGCGCGCTCGCGCTACGCACCCGCCAGTTCTCGCCGTGCACCCGTGCCCAGCCTTCCCGCTCGAAGTCCTCGAGCACCTCGCCGCGGGCGCCGATCATCTCCTCGCGGCCGCTCACCACCGGGCGCCGGCGTCCGCGCGCGAGCATGCCCATCACGAAAATCAGGAACACCGCGCTCGCGGCGGCGAACCCGCCGACGAGCCCGAGCGGGATCTCGAATTCCGGCACGTCCTCGGCGTCGATCAGGATCACCGAGCCGATGACGAACGCCACGAGCCCCCCGATGCCGAGCGCCCCGTAGGCGGGAAAGAACGCCTCGCCCACCATGAACGCGATGCCGAGCAGCAGGAGCGCCAGCCCGGCGTAGTTGACCGGAAGGAGATGGAAGGCGTAGAGCGCGAGCAGAACGCAGATCGCGCCGACGACGCCCGGCAGGATGAGGCCCGGGTTCGAGAACTCGAAGAGAAGCGCGTAGATACCGAGCAGCACCAGGATGTAGGCGATGCTCGGGTCGGTGAGGACGGCGAGAAAGCGCGTGCGCCAGTCGCGCTCGACCGCGACCGCGGACGCCTGCGCGGTCGAGAGCACCCGCTCGACGCCGCCCGCCGCGAGCTTGCGCGACTCGAGCGCGCGCAGCAGCGCCGGCACATCCTCGGCGACGAGATCGATGACCTTGAGCTTGAGCGCCTCCTCCGCCGAAAGGCTCACCGCCTCCCGCACCGCGCGCTCGGCCCACTCCGCGTTGCGGCCCCGAAGCTGCGCGAGCCCCCGGATGTACGCGGCCGCGTCGTGCGTCTGTTTGCGCATCAGCGTCTCGGTCTGCGTCGGCGCGCGCTCCTCGCCCTTTTTCCTGTCCTCGCCCTTGTCGGGCGCCCCGATCGCGACCGGGGAGGCGGCGCCGAGGTTGGTCGCCGGCGCCATCGCCGCGACGTGCGCCGCATAGAGGATGAAGGTGCCCGCGCTTGCCGCGCGCGCGCCCGCGGGTGCGACCCAGACCGCGACCGGAACCGGCGAGGCGAGGATGTCCTTGATGATCGCGCGCATCGAGGTGTCGAGTCCGCCGGGCGTGTCGGTGCGCAGGATGACGAGCTGCGCGCCGTCTTTCTTCGCGCGCTCGAGCGTGCGTGCGACGAAATCCGCGCTCGCGGGTCCGATCGGCCCCTCGAGCGGCGCCACCAGCACCGGAGCCGGCGAGCCCGGCGGCGGCACGGCCACCGCCGGCTGCGGCCCGAGGCCGAGAACCGCAAGCGAGAGGAGCAGTGCTGCGCGCGTCATCGGCGCGGTCCCATGCCTCGCACTATAGATCACTCGCGCCGCCGCAGGACGAGGCTCTGGATCGCGCGGCCGACGAGGCCATCGGCGTCGTAGATTCGCGCCTCGGCGAGCCCGCTCGAGCGCGGCCCGAGGTAGGTCTGCGCCTCGATGCACACCCACTCGCCTTCCGCCGGGCGCAGCAGGTGGATCGTGAGGTCGCAGTTGACGAAGCTATGGCGCCGGAAGTCGAGGATCGCGCTGATGCCGTTCGCCGAATCGGCCGCGACCGCGACGCGCTCGATCGGCGCCGGGGTCTCGCCGGCGACCAGCGGGTATCGCAGCCGGAACCAGATCGCCGAAGGTCCGTCGAACATCCTCCCCTCCGCGACCCGCGTTTCGACGAGTTCCGGATAGCCCGGCTCGCCTTGCAGGAACGGAAAGACCGCGGGAGGGGAGTCCTCCGGCGGCCGCGCGGCGCGCGGCAGTGCATGGCCCGCGAGCTCCGCAGGCAGCGCGAACTCTGTGTCGCGCAGCGCGAGCGCGCTCAGGCGCGCAAGTTCCTTGTTGTCGCCGGCGAGCTGAGCCGAGTAGTGCGCCGCGGTTCTGCCGACGTAGTCCTCCTGCACGGACACCTCCAGCTCCGCGATCGGAATCGGTCGCAGCAGATTCGCGGTGATCCGGGCGAGGTGCGCGAAGCCGCGCGCCGCAGCGGCCCGCGCGATCGCGCGCGCGGCGAGCGCGACCGGCGGTCCTGCGTGCTGGTGCTCCGGATGCCAAGGGCCTCGCGTGAGCGCGGTCGCCCGCCAGCGCCCTTCCCCCAGCGCCACGAACGCGCTCGCAGGCGCTGGAGCAGGCCGCGCAGCCGCGCGGGCATCCTCCGTCACCGGCTCTGTCCCCCGAAACGCGTGCCGCGCGCGAGCATGCGTGCGCTCCTTGTCCTCGGCTCCCGCCGCTACTATATCGCGCCGTGCAGGCACCCCACCTCCGGCACTGGCCGCCGAACCTCGCGCGCAGCCTTGCGCCTGCGCGCGAGACGCTCGCCGCGGTGTTCGAACGCACCGCAAGGCGCTTCGCCGGCAAGCCCGCGACCATCCACCGCGGCGAGGGGCTCAGCTGGGCCGAAGTCGGCCGGCGCGCGCTCGGTCTCGCCGGGCACCTGCGCCATGCCTGCGGCGTGAAGCCCGGCGACCGCGTCGCGCTCTGCATGCAGAACGGCCCGGATTTCGTGGTCGCCTTTTTCGCGGTCCTGCGCGCCGATGCGGTGGCGGTGCCGCTCGCGCCGATGCATCTCGCGCACGAACTCGCGCACACCCTTGCCGACAGCGGGGCGCGCGTGGCGATCACCGAGCCCGAGACCGCGGATCGATTCACCGGCCTCGCGCTCGAACATCTCGTCGTCATCGGCGAGACGCCGATCCGGGCCTCGGACCCGGGGCCGAGCGTCGCGCGGCCGGACGATCTCTGCCTGCTGGCCTACACCTCCGGCAGCACCGGCCGGCCGAAAGGCTGCATGCATACCCACGTCACCGTGCTCCACAACGTCGTCGGCGCGGCCCTCTGGAAACGCGTCACCGAGGACGCGGTCGCGCTCGCCACCGCGCCGTTCTTTCACGTCACCGGGCTGGTGCACAGCTTCCTCGCCCCGGCGTGGGCGGGCGGAACGATCGTGATCCAGCGCCGCTGGGAGCCGGTCGAGGCGGCGCGGCTCGTCGAGGCGCACCGCTGTACGCACTGGGACAACGTGCCGACGATGGTGGTAGACCTACTCTCCGACCGGCAGGCGCTGCGCCACGACCTCTCGTCGCTGAAGTGGATCTTCGGCGGCGGCGCGGCGATGCCCGAAGCGATCGCGCAGAAGCTCTTCGAGGTCTGCGGCGTGCACTACCTCGAGGGCTACGGGCTCACCGAGACGATTTCGCAGACCCATCTCAACCCGCCGCAGAATCCGAAGAAGCAGTGCCTCGGCATTCCCACCTTCGACACCGAGGCGCTCGTCGTGCACCCGGAGCGCCTGGAGCCGCTGCCGGCCGGCGAGCCGGGCGAGATCGTGGTGCGGGGCCCGCAGCTCCTCCGGGGGTACTGGAAGAACGAGCGCAGTTACCGCGAATCCTGGGTGAATGTCGGTGGACGGGCGTACTTCCGAACCGGCGATCTCGGCCGCACCGACGAGGACGGCTACTTCTACATCGCGGACCGCCTCAAACGCATGATCAACGCCGCCGGCTACAAGGTCTGGCCGGCGGAGGTGGAAGCGGCGATGTATCGCCATCCGGCGATCCAGGAATGCTGCGTCATCGCCTCGCCCGACGAGCGCCGCGGCGAGACCGTGAAGGCGGTGGTGGTGCTGAAACCCGGCGCGCGGGCGAGCGGGGAGGAGATCCTCGCCTGGGCGAGGACCGAAATGGCCGCCTACAAGGCGCCGCGCAGGATCGAGTTCGTCCCCGCGCTGCCGCGCACCGGTTCCGGCAAGATCCAGTGGCGCGCGCTGCAGGATCGCGAGTTCGGACGCTGAAGGTCTGCCCTTCCCGTTGCCGCATTCGCACCGGGCCTCGATTCCGGGGTGCTCGC
>Ga0308420_1000758_pt1 | contig 16545 bp, 5 predicted proteins | sample HotsprSampleMS55_FD_203802 | JGI IMG/M metagenome (GOLD analysis project Ga0308420, IMG submission 203802) | Hot spring phototrophic mat microbial communities from Mushroom Spring, Yellowstone National Park, Wyoming, United States - 20090730_MS55 ... | reverse complement strand
AGGCTTCCCGAACCATCCCGCGGAGGCGGGACAGGCCGCCGTAAATTCCGAAAATGCGATCGCTGCTGCTTCGGGACAACCGGACGGCGCAGCCAATCTCGGCCTCTCCGAATTCGTAGCGACGTTCCACAGCGAGCGAGGATTGGCGGATCTCCCCCGCGCTGACGACCGTTGTTCCTTCCAGGCGCGCCTCCGGATGCTCACTGTTCGCGGAGACGAACGGCAGACCGTCGGCCGTTTCGCCCACCAGCGCATGGAGATGGAAGTTTCGCCACTGCGAAACGTGCATCCCCGCGCCATAATCGCCGTTGAGCGTGGAAGCCAGGACCTGCCCTTTTCCCGGAATGTGAAGCTGACAGAGTATGCCGCCGCTGTAGCCGATCTGTCCGTGAAAGCCCTCGCCCAGCCATGTCGGCGTGATGCGGCCATGGTAGGTTACCGCATAGTAGCCGGGACGACGGGCTGCAAAGAATTCCCGGCCTTCGTTCACCGAAAGGGTGAAGGATGGCCCGCCATATCCTTTCCAGCGGTAGGGACCCTCCTGGTCGGGATTGTACCGGGCCGGGGCCAGATGCGTCCGGGAACTCCACGGTGCCGCCGTATCGCCCTGGCTGGCCACATAACTGTAGAGCGTGTGAATCCGATCGTACGCCGCCCGAAAGCGTTCGTCGCCCAGATCCCGCAGCACGGCCCGCCACCCGCTGAGCACATAGGTGCCATAGTGCATGTCATACCCGTAGCCCTCCTGGATACCCCCGGAGGGACCGATTCCGACCCGATCGCCGAAACCGCCGTGGGCGAACCGGTCCCAATAGACATCAAACAAATGGCGAAGAAGACGATCGTCCGTCGCTTCCACCAGGTACCGCAACCCTTGGACGAGGCTGGCCAGCGAGTTGCCGTTGACCAGTTCGATGCCCCGGCAGAACGCCAGGCGGTCCCCGATCTGAATCGCAAACTCACGGATCGGCCCTTTCGCCTCGTCCGGGGCGTCGGTCTGCTGGAGAATCCGCCCCGCCGGCCGGTGATAGAAGAAGCTGTAACAGCCCATCTCGTAGGCAAGATTCCGCCCATGCATCACATGGTCGTTGGGACCGATCAGGCGCATGCCTTCGAGCATCTCCCGGATGGCCGCCATCAAGGCCCGGCGATCCTGATGAAGGTCGTAGCTCTCCATGATCACGTCCGCCGCCCCGGGGCGCGGCTCGCGAAGCGTCGAATCGGTGAAACGGCGCATGGGCGTTTCGTGGGAACCGACGGAGACAAAATCTTTTCGCTGCGGAAGGCCGGCGGGCAGGGTCATCTCGTCGGGCGGTATCCCTTGAAGCCACTCCCACAATCGGAGGGCATAGCCGTTCCAGAACAGTTCTCCACCGCGAACCCAGGCGCCGTTTTGGATGGCCCGGGCAGTCTCCGGATCGCCGCAGAGAACCGCGGACACGCGCGGGGCACCCCGCCAATTCCGCTGTTCCCGCGGAAAGAGGAAATCCACGGCAAAGAGATAATCATTCGACCCCGGCTCGACCTCGAATACCAGGATCTGCCCTTCAAACGCTGCCGGCGCCGGAAACTCGCCGGTCACGGTGGTGTAACCGCCCCGGCCGTCCAGGGTCATCTCAACGGGCGATTCCCCAGTGACCGCTCCGCCCCTGTCCCGGTGAACCCGACGGAGCACCAGCGGTTTTCCCTCCAACGTTCGGAGTGCGCAGGCTCGTCCCCGGGGGCGGTCGAGTTCCAGCAGGCCCAAGGAGAGGCCCGAGGCTCCCTTCGGCACACACAGGAAATGGCGGCGAAACTGGTCGCCAGAACCATGACGCCAGTCCGGCCCGCCGTTGCTTCCGAACGGCGACACGGGATCCGTCTGGACCTGCACGAGAAGATCGGAACTTCCTGCCAGCACCAGACGATAGACGCCCGGAGGAGCATCGGACAACCGAAATGTCCACTGGCGCTCCGGGAGTGCGGCAATCCGATCGGGGCGGTCCAGAATGCTCCATCGAACCAGCGGATCCAGTCCTCGGGAATAACAGGTCTCGTAGTACCATGCCACATGATCCCAGCCCGCCAGGGTCGGTCCCCCGTTCCTGGGGTTCACGCCATCGTCCGGTAACACCTCCCGTAGGATCAGGCGCCCCTGGGGATCGTACAGATGAACCATCAACTCGCTCGGACCACAGGCCAACCGATTCAAATCCCGGACGGTCAGCCGCAAAACAAAGGATCCGCCCTTGGCGTGGACAAAAAACAGAGCTAGGTCATCATAGAGCCGATAGATGGGAGCCTCCTCGCTCATGGCGACGAATGAGCCGACTGCCTCCCATAAAAACAACACACCCAGTAGCGTGCGACGCATCGCCTGCTCCTTCATCAGCGGATCGAGATTATTGTCCCTGTCATCGCCGGTCGTTCTTCCCAGTAAATCGTCCCAGCATCCCCTTCGTAGCCGGTCTTCGCCCGGCCTCCCTGGGCGGAAAGCGTTCCCCCGAAATCGGCCCGTTTGGGGCCTATGACCGCGATCCGTCCGCCACCACCCGATCCGCACGTATAGGTGGTTCGGGCCCGCCCGCCATCGGCCCAGAAGGCACCCGTTCCTTCGATGCGTCGGCATTGCACCCAAATCCCGCCCCCGGCGCCGGCGCCGGGGCGTCGGGCACCTCCGTCGGGATCCGTGCCAATACCGCCGGTGGCGTTCAGCTGCCCATAGAGCACGAGCCGATTCGTGATCTCGAGCCATATCAAACCCCCACCGCTTCCACCGGCGTAGGCATAGCTCGTTGTCGTTCCCTCGCGACCGCCACCGCTACCGCAGTGGACAGGGGCATTGGAGACACCATAGGCAGGGCCGCCGGTCGTCGGATGACCTCCGCGTCCCCCATATCCTCCTCCTCCCTGGTCGCCGCCACCACCGGGACCGTACCCCTTTTGGCGGTTCCCGCCACCGCCCCGGAACCCTCCCTGAACCGCCCAGAATCCACAGTTTGTTCCGGTCGGGGGAAGACCGACGATGATGTTCTGGGCTCGAAAGAGCGGAGAGCCGCCATTCGTGGGATTGGATACGGGCAAAATCCAACTGGTATGGTATACCCGAATATCTCCCCCGACCTCCACCAGGGCGCCAATGGGAACAGCGTCGTTCGTCGGTCCGCTGAACACGCGCAAAAACGCACCATTGGTCACGATCAAATCGCCTCCGCAACGGAGGATACTTGATGCCTCGCTGTACACCACACGACCCAGCATGGTCGTTCCCGATCCTTCGCCCTGCATTTCGGGCGTATAGGAAAGATAACCGCCCAGGCTGCGGTCCAGCAGGGAGCCTCCCCCCATCTCCAATCGGCCATTGGAGCCGATGACGACGATATGGTTGGAAACGGAAAGGACAAAATGTTTTTCCGCGAATCGCACCCGCACATTGGAGACCACCAGTGAATTGGGCGTCCAACTGGTCGGGCCGTAGATCTGCCCTTCCACTCCCGTGATCACTTCGGGAAGGAGCTGAGCGTCCGGCAGATAGATGGAGCCGAGATCGGCGGTATAGCCGGAGTATAAGGCTCCGCGCGAGGCCAGAAGGCGGATATCCACCGGGGGCGCCGACGCCTGGGCCACGGGGTCGTAATGGATCGCGATGCGCCCTCCGCTTCCGCCGGCACCACTGCCTCCCGAATAGCCGGTATCGCCCCCGATGGCCCGGATCGTGCCTCCCGTGGCGGCAAAGACGCGGCAGGAGATCCAGATGCTTCCGCCGGAGCCCCCGCCGCGAATGGATCCTCCGATATTGCCATTGGCACTGATGGTGCCGTTGACCACCACCGTCCCTCCATGCGATTCGATGCGAACCGCTCCTCCTCCCGTCCCCCCGGCGGCAGTGCCGCCGTCGTAAGCGCCCGCGCTTCCTGGCAGGGAAGGTTCTGTGATGCTTCCGTAAGGATCTCCCCCACCATCGGCGGCATTTCCGCCATATCCCCCATAACCAGCGCCTGCCCGCGAGTCGCGCCCTCCGCCAGGTCCAGCCGCCGGATAGGTTCCGACCCGGGACACCCACCCCGAGACATCGGCATTGATCGTGCCCGATAGGAAAAAATTCGTGCACACAAAATAGATCCGGCTGTTCACCGGCCATTCCCCGAAGGCGTTGGTCGTCGAGGCATAGTTCGTCTGATGCCGGACCGTCGCGGCCCCCCGAATCCAGATATCGGACGCGACGACACAGGCGTCCCAGCTGTTGGAAAAGAAAAGAGTTCCCCCCTTCATTTCCAGCGAATTGAGGCGGGCGGTGACGTTCGTCAGGAAGACGGTTCCGGTCGCAATCACCACATCGGCTCCCTCAGACGGCACACCGTTGGTCCATTTGGCGTCATCATCCCACAACCCACTTCCTCCCTTCCAGGTGTGGACAGCCCCCTGCCCGACCCCGGCCGCCATCACCGCGAGAATGACGATTCCGAGTTCTCCTGCTCGACCTGGCGTTCTGGTTCTGTTTATGGCGCCCCCCTTCGGAAAGTCAATGATGAGTTACGGTTTCTCCTCCATCTCGGGTTGTATCTTCAACGTCCGTTCAAGCCAAAGGTTCTCATTTTTGGACTCTAGCACATGGGGGCCGGTCTGCAAGAAGGTTTTGATCACACCGGAGGCGCCGTCGTATTCCACGCGTCCCTTCACCAGAGGCGGCCGCAGGCAGTGATCCACCACGACGCAACCCCGTTTCGGCAGCACGACCCGGAATCCTTCCACCGGCGTCTCACGTCCTGCCATCGTCCATTCGCTGGTGGCCACCCCCGTCCGCAACGCCCCCAACGCCCTTCGGCTTGCCAGCGGTTCCCAACGATCCGGCCCGGTCAGGAGATCTACCCGCCACGACTCGTCGCGGGCGGTCTGATACTCGGCCGCAAGGGTCGCGCGGGTGCTCTCGTCATCGGAAGACCGCGCCACCCGTCGCCCCCGAACCTCGATGCGAAGGGTGCCGTCGGGATCGAAATGGACTCTTTTTTGATCACTCTGCCGAGCCGTTCCTTTCGAGAGGGCATCCGCGCGCATGACGGCTGCGGTCGTGGTAGGGGTGCTTTCCCAGATGCCCGATATCCAGGCGGGATGGACCTGTTCATAGAGCCCTCCGAGATTGGGCCACCCCTTCGCCCGCGGATCGTTGGGAACATGCAAAAGGGGCTGCCCCCTCCACCGCAATTGCCGGATTCGCATCCCGAGCGCCGGAGCCACCGTCGCCTCGCAATCGGCCCATGTCAAACGCGCCAGAGGTCCACCCTGGAGCGCCAGAAAATTCAGTTGATAACCCAGATACGGCCCCCACTCGCGCGCGGACGCCTGGCGGGAATAGCGGGAGGCGTGAACAGCCCGGTCATAGGTGTAGGCATCGCCGAGATCCGCCCGGACGAGCCGGTCCTCTTTTTCCTTGAAGGGGCCTGGATGCCAGAGCGCAAACGCCTCGAGACTTGCGGCGGCCTCCTCAACCCGCCGAGCGAAGGGCTCCTGACCCGCCGCACAATGGCGGGCTTCCTCCAGAAAAGCGCGCGCCCGGGCTTCCCGCTCCGGCGTCAGATAGTTCCTGCGCACCCCGTCCCGTTTGACGAACTCATCCAGATGCCGGTTGGTCCATACGGTAGGATCCACGGATCGCTCCAAGTCCAGGACATAATTCAAGAGTGGGGTCGCGGCCGGTCCATAATACCCCTCGCAGAAGGTTTTTGTCAGATCCAGGGGATCCAAGGTCGGATCCCAGAGCAACCGGTGCCACACGTAGTTTTTGAGCACCACCAGATCGCCGCCGGTGGAGACGTAGTTGCCCTGAATCAGAACGCCCCCCACTCCGAGGGCGGCGTAATAGCGAATATTGTCGGCGATGGAGAGGAGAACGGGAAAGGGAAACATGAAGTTATCGCCGAAATTGACGCCATAATCCCAGACATGCACCCGTCCTGGCGCCAATTCGATCCACCGGCGGAGATTCCGGTCGTAAGCCTTGTTCTTTTCGCACTGCCGAACCCCGTGTACGATGCAATGGCGCAGGTGGGGGATCCGGACGTAGACATTCGAGCGGGGAACGGTCATCGTCGGAGGCGCCTCCATGCTCATGTAAGCCATGAATCCCACCTTCACACCGGGATAGCGGGCCTCGAGGATCTCCGCCGTCCGGTTGATCATGCGTAGGTTGGTCCCGCCCATGATGGGATGCCGCTTTCCTTTCGCATCCGTCCATCCCTCCTCCAGGTTGATGGCCTGGCAACGGGGACATTCGCAGCCGCCCCCATACCAGTCGCCCATACCGGCCATGTAAATCACATCGCGGGTATTGCCCTTCCGCCGCTCAATCTCTTTCGCCAGCGCCTCGGCGAGGGCTTCAGCAATCCCCGGCGCGCTGTAACAGAAATGAAGATTATTCGGGGCCCGCTGTCCGGTCTTGGCGTCATAGGGATAGAACTCCCAATTGGTTTGCGCATAAGGCGTAAGCAGGGGATAGAGGGTGTGGCTGCCCGACCATACCTCCGTGGATCGAACGCGGCACTTGTATTCGAAGGCGTTAAGCCGGTTTTGGGCCTCTCGGTTCATGAGAATCGTCTGCGTAAAGATCGCCGCCACGAGGCGGTTCGTCACCGGCACCCGTAAAACCGGCCGGGAGGGAACGTCCTCTTCGTCCACCGACCACCATCGGCACCCGAGCATCTCTTCCAGAAATCCGTAGACCCCAAACCCCGTGGCGGTGGCCGTCGTCCCGGCAATTCGGAGCCGGTTCGTGGAACACGCGATGAGAAAGCTGTCCCCTTTCAGCCCGTCCGATTCGATGGGATCGAGCCGGCTGACGACAATCCCACGGGTCTCGGGAAAGGCGTTGGTAACCATCACGGAAAAGGGATGTCCCGAGATTTGCTTCAGATAGCGGGCCAACCCCTGGGCATGGTCGGCCACCGCGGCTTCCGCCCAGATGGGTGCGGGGGGAGTCGTTTCGTCCACGAGCACCATCTCCTCGGCCGAGGCCCCCCACGCCACCGCGACTCCGCATATCGCCAGGCCAATGCCGACCTTCATGGTGACGCTCCGCGACCCGATGGTTCCCACTCAAATGGAATCAATTCATACGACAAGGTCACCTGCTCGGCCTCGACCGGTTCCGCCGCAACTTGAATCATGATCGTGTCGTTCGCCCCCCTCCGCACCGTTCGTGTTCGATCCAGTCGCAAACGAACGCCGTACCCACCGCGGTCCACGAGGATCTCGTCGGTTTGTACCGGTTCCGTAGTGAGTTCGGCTTCCGCATGGTCGGCTTTCCAATAGGTCACGCGAGTGGGGGCGAACGGGTTACGTCCGCGGGCCGGTGGTTGGACAAAAGGAATCATCTCCCAGGCCTCGCGAACACGTCCTCTCCATCGCGGACGCCCCCCCCAGAGGTCGAACACGGTATCCCCTGTGGCCCGCATGAGGTGCACGTGAGCCACGATGCGATCCTCCCGGAAATCGTATCGCCGGGCGCTGAGCAGCGAGGAATTTCGGATCTCTCCCGAACTGGTCACCACGTTTCCCTCCAGCCGGGCGTCGAGGTGTTCACTATCGGCCGCCACAAAGGGCTGCCCGTCCGGCAGCAGACCGGCCAGGGTGTGGAGATGAAAATTCAGCCACTGAGAGCGGTGCATGCCCGCTCCATAGGATCCCTCGAGCGTTGAGGCCAGCACCGCCCCCCGAGCCGGGACCACCAGGGCGGCGATCATCCCTCCCCCATAGCCGACCTGACCCTGAAAGCCGTCTCCGATCCAGGAGGGGGAAAGGCGGCCATGGTAGGTCAGGAGGTAAAAGCCGCGCCGGCGCGCGGCAAAAAATTCGTGACCGCCGTTGACATCCTCCGTCAGATCGGGCCCGCCGAAGCCTTTCCAGCGAAAACGGGGATCCTGCGGATCGTAGGCGCCTCCCGCGATTCCTCCATGCGTTCGGGAACTCCAGGCGCCCTGACCCGCACCGACGGTATGCGTGTAACTGTAGAGAGTCATCACCCGCTCCCAGGCCGCCTGGAATCGCGGATCGTGAAGGTCGCTCAATACGGCCCGCCAGCCGAGCAATACGTAACTGCCATAGTTGTGGTCGTAGCCGAAACTCTCCTGAATCGCGCCTGAGGGACCGATACCGACCCGATCCCCGAATCCGCCGTTCACGAACCGATTCCAATAGTCGTTGAACAGACGCTCCTGGAGGGGATCCTGCGTCGCCTCGTTGCAATACCGAAGGGCCTGCACAAGACTCGCCAGGGCATTCCCATTGATCAACTCGCCCCCCCGGGCAAAGGCCAACCGGTCGCCCATCATCAGAACGAACTCCCGAATGGGTCCCCTGGCTCCTTCCGGGGCATCGGATTCCCGAAGAATCCGCCAGGCGGGACGGTGGTAGAAAAATCCGTAACAGCCCATCTCGTAGGCCAGATTCTTCAAAGGACCGGTTACCACGTGATCGCCTGGCCCCATGGCATTCAGGCCGTTGGCCATCTCCCGGAGGGCCGCATTCAGAACCTGGGGGTTCCGATGGGCCGGATAATGGTGCATCCAGACGTCGGCCGAATCCTCAGGCGGCCGCGCATGCGATCCGGGCGAGACATATCCCGGACGTCTCGGTAGTCCCGGCGGGATACGGCACTCCTCATCCGTTAACGTTTTCAGCCATTCGGCATAACGAATCTGAAAGCCATGCCAGAACAGACGGCCCTCGTATTCCAGCGATCCTCCCCGAAGAATTCGAGCCGTTTCGGGGTCGGGGGCGAAGACGGCGTTGACCGTATGCCGCATCCGCTTCGAGGGAACCGGCGCCGAGAGGCCGAAACAGGCCGTAAGGAGATACGCATTCGGTCCGTCGCTCACCTCAAGTCGGAGCAATTGGTCGTCATACGCCCCGGGGGCCGGAAAGAATGCCTCCCATTGACCGAACCCCACCGGTGGAGGACGGAATCCGGGCGTCTCTCTCTCGGGGGCATTTCCGGCCGCAGTTTGAAGGGGAATCGGATTTCCCTTCGGATCGAAAAGCGCCACCTGCCGCGAAGCCGGCCGATCCACCTCGAGCAGCAGGAGATCCACTTTCTTCGCTCCGCGGGGAACATACAACCAAGATTGCCGAAACATCTCCGCCGCGCCATACAGCCAGTTCTGCGTACTCAGTTGCCCCACGGAGCGATCTGGCTCGAGTCGAATACGTACCACATGATCCGGAACTCCGGCCAAAAGCAGACGATAGACACCCGCCGTCGCCGGCGCGACATCGAAGGTGAACGTCCGGACCACCAGGCCTTTCAGCCGTTCCGGATCGGCTAGCCGACTCCACGAAATCAGCGGTTCGAGCCCACGGGTGAGAGCCGACTGCAGATACCAGGCCTCGTGATCCCATCCAGCCACGGGAGGGGCCGAAAGCGGCGCCGTCACTCCGTCGTCCGGCAAAACCTCCCGCACCGCCACATGCCCCGTCGGGTCATAGACCTTGACGAGCAGCTCGGCCGGCGCCCGGGAGAGCGTGTTCAGATCCCACACGTCCAGAACGATACGAAACGGGGTGGCCGACCGATTCGGAATATAGAGGACAAGGCCATCATAGAGGCGGGTCGGCCCGATCGGTTGCGCCTGTGCCATCGAAAACCCTAGAAGAATCCCCATCAGAGCTATGGCCATGCGCTGGTCGTAATGATATTGATCCGACATAATTTTGACTATACGCCTTCGTGGGTCTACTGTCAACGACCGAGGATTCACGATCGCGTCCGGTCGCGGTTGACGAACGCGCCCGCAAGATGGTAGGGTCCCGCCATTCCTACCGAACGGCCGAGCCAATGAATGCGCCTCTCAGGAGTTCTCCCCGTCCCCGACTGATTCTGGCATCCGCCTCCGCCGCGCGGGCGGAACTGCTGCGAGCCGCGGGATTCGCGTTCCGACAGGCGCCCACCCATTGCCCGGAACCCCCGTCCCGCCGGGGCGAATCCCCACGCGCGTACGCCCTTCGGCTGGCCCGGCTGAAGGCGAACGCCGCACTCCGCCGGCATCCCCGGTCGCTCATTCTGGCGGCCGACACCATCGTCGTTCATTGCGGCCGCTGTTTGGGGAAACCGGCGGATGCCGCCGAGGCGGTGGCGATGCTCAAACGTCTCGGGGGAGAGACGCACATGATCATGACGGCTCTTTGCCTGATGGCCCAGGGACCCGCCGGACGTCCCTGGCGGTGTGAGGGAACCGCCCTCGCCCGCGTCTCGCTGCGGTCCTGGCCAGCGGAACGGCTCCGCCGTCATGTCTCGGCCGTCCGTCCCTTTTTCTGCGCCGGCGGTTATGCCCTTCAACACGGCGGCAGCGCCCTGATCCGCCGGATCCAGGGCGACCCAACCACCGTCATCGGGCTCCCTTTGGATGTGCTCGACCGGCTCCTGGCCCGGATGCGCGCCCGCGGGGCCATTACAACTCCTCATCCTCGGAACGCAAAATCTGCTGCCACTCGCCATATAAGCGGCCCAGCGCATACCAACCCCGCCACATCACGGCGGCCAGCAGCAACACGCTGACGGCGACGACAGGCCAACTCGGCCATAGGGCAGAACTCAATAGAAAGACAATGACGCCAAGCCCCGCTACGCTCAGGCTCGTGATCCCATTGGCGATCGCCTGCCGGAGCGAATAGACCCACCGCCGACCCGACGGACTCGGCACGCTGAGCTCGGCCGCCAGCATGGCCAGGGCATGGGCCTTTCGAATGACCGTGATATACATCGGCAGACTCACGATCATCGCCAATAGCCAGAACACCGTCGAGGGACCTCCCCACCCGGTCGGCATCCAGCGGAATAGATCCGACCAGCGGGAGGCCCAGGTGGCGAGTCCAAACACCGCCGCCACCAGCAGCAGGTTGAGGAGAATCGTCCAGAACGAACGACGAACAACACGGCCGACCGCACTGTCGAGCCGCTGCCGTCCCATCCAACCCAGCCAACCGGAATACTGACGGACACGTTCGATCCACGAATCCGGCAGACGCTGCGCCATGGTCGGAATGGCCCGTTCCGCCATCCGGCCCACGAGAGGATTGAGCAAAAGGGTGACCAGCACAACACCGGTTGACACCCCCAGAAACGAGGGCGGAAACACATGAAGCGACACGCCCATGGCACCCACCAGGAGCGCAAATTCGCAGACCTGGGCCAGGCGTACTCCCGCGCGAAGCGCCTGCGCCGGCGGCAATCCCACACCTAGTCCTGTGGCCGTATTGATCGTCGCTTTGCCAAACACCGTTAGAAGACTTAAGAGAAGAATCCGGGGAATCTGGGGAACCCAGAGGGAGGGATCCAAGGAAAGTCCGATATAGACGAAAAAAAGAGGCGTGAACAGATACTGCAAGGGGCGGAACAGCGGTTCCCGGCGGCGGGCCGCACGGGGTGACTCGCCGATCACCGCGCCGATCACAAAGGCTCCCAGGGCCAGGCTGAGCTGCAGACGCTGAGCAATATAGGTCACCAGGAAACCCAGGCCGGCCATGGCCAGAAGAAGCGTCTCCTCCTGCCGTATCCGTTCCACCAGCCTCAGAAAACGGGGAACCAAAAGAAATCCGAAGACCACCACTGCCGCCAGAAAAACGGCCAGCTCGTAGACGCGGCGGGCGACCAGATCCGCCTGAACGGTTCGCTGCAACGCCAGACCGTTGAGAAGCGCAATCACACCGATCGTCAGCAAGTCCTCGATCACCGTCACCGCGACCACAAAAGCCGCCAGCCGTCCCTCCCCCTCCGGCTCGTCGCTCCGTTCCTCAAGCCATTTGGCCAACACCACCGTTGAGGAATCGCACAGAACCGCTCCAAGAAACAGGCGTTCGACCGGTCCCCATCCAAAGGCCCGGCCGATCATCCAGCCCAGCCAGAGCATAAAAAGAACATCCAGAAGCGCCACAATGAGCGGACCGTATCCAGCCCGAAAGAGACGCCCGGGATTGAACCGCATGCCGAGCGAGAGCATGAGGAAAATGAGGCCCAATGATCCCAACGTCTGAATCGTTTCGGGGGATCGCACCACAAACAGCGGTGTATGAGGACCGAGACAGATCCCGGCCGCAACATACCCCAGCACGCGTGGGATTCGAAACAGATCGAAGAGTACTCCCGCAACCGCCGCGGCCGCAATGACCAGAGCCAGATCGGTCAAAAACGGCAGAGAATCCATAGCCGATGCGCTCAGCGGTTAAACCGGCCTTCGGCGCTCAAGGGGCTCTTCTGACTGGGATTGATCGCCTGAACCTGCCAGGCGTATTCCCCCTTGGGGAGCTTAACGGGAGAAACCAAGGACGGATTCGGTCCGGCAGATATTGCCCACGCCCACGCCTGGCCTGTCGTCAGGTTTCGCACCGTCACACGGTACGTCCTGGCTCCCGCCACCTCTCGCCACATGAACTCCGGCTTGGTCGGTGCAATTACCCCTTTGAGCGGAGCAACCAGCTTCGGCGCTTTCAACAGCGCATAGCTGAATGCCCGGGGCGGCGTCCAGGCGCCAATGCCCGCCGCATTTCGCGCCCGCACCCGCCAGGTGTAAGCCGCCGCCTGATTGGACAGGCGGATCAGCATCTGAGTGTCAGCGGTCCACGCCGTGTTGGTATAAAGGGCCGTTCCCCTCAGGACCTGCACCTGGTACTCGGCCGCACGGGGAACCGGCGTCCACCGAAATAAGACATTTTTGTATTCATAAAGCGTCCCCGACGGTTCTTCAGAAATTGAGGTCCCAGGAACACCCACTTGAAAGTGGCGGAACGGCTCTGGCGGTGTCCATTCACCACCGCGAAACTCCTGAAGAGACCAACGATAGGAGCCGTTGGGGAACGTCAGCCCATCCGGCACCCACTCGGCAACCGCCGTCTCGCCTGTCCCCATCGCCACCCACTGCCCGTTCGCCAAATTGTAGCGCTCCACCACCACCCGGAAGGCCGTCGCGTCAGGCGTCGGCGTCCACTGAAAACGCTCGATTTCAGCGTTGGCGGGAAGGTCGCCCGCCGGATCCACCCATCGAACCACGCGATAGGTGACCGTCGTAGACCAACCTCCCTGCCCGATCTGGTTTTCGCCCAGCACAAACCAGGTGTAAAGGCCAGGCAGGTAAGGACCCGCAATCGGCCAGTTGGTCTGCGGCCCACTCGTGATTTCGTACGCAAAGGGGTCGCCATCTTTGCCAACCCACACCCGATACTGAAGCGCACGCGGCACACAGGACCATACATAGGTCACCACACCGGTGACCGGAACAATGGCGCCCTCCTCAGGCGCCAGTGGCACCGGAGTCGCCGGCACCTGATTCGGTCGGACCACCAACGTGACCGTGACCGTCACCGCGGGAATAGGAACGGCCGGATCCGAAACGACCAGTCGGCCGGTATACGTTCCATACAGCAGCCAGTCCGCAAGGTATACCACACTGACCTGATCCCATTCGCCCGTACTCGCCCCGAAGGGAGGCACCGGTTGCATCCACCAGGCATCCGACGTCACCTGCCAGTTCAACACACCCGCACCAGCGTTCCGAACCCCAAACAGACCATTGGCCGCATTGACCCCTTCCACCGTGCTTGGGTTCAACGCCAAGGGCTGTACGTCAATCACCGACGGCTCGGCCACATTCGTGTGCCACAGCCAACAAAGCGTCGAATCGTTAGTCAGCACGAAAACCACCCGATTCGAGGAGCCTGTTGCCGGAACGCTTCCGGACCCGACCCAACCGGTGCAGGTGTAGGTGGCAAACCCTTCAACGACCACGGTCTGAACCTCCGAGGTGACCACGCTCCGCCAGCGGTACGCATGGACGCCCACCGGTGGCGTAGGAGCCCCATGGGGCGTTTGGATGGTTAGCGTATTCGTCACGCCAATCGCAAACCGATTAGTCGCGGATCGTGGACCGAATCCCCTGTCGTTCCGTCCTCGAACCGACCATTCGTAAAAACCTGGGGCCCATGCGGCGGCCATGACCGCACTCGTGCCCTGCGCTCCCGGAACGAGAACGTTTGTTGTCCAGCTGCCCGTAGTGTCCGAAACCTCCAATTCGTAAGCGGTGGCGCGCTCGACACCGCTCCAAAGGAACGTGACGGCATTGGTTGGATCAAAACTGGCCTCGTCCTCGGGCCATGCCAAGGTCGGCCGATCGGTAACAGAGAGCGGGATGACACGGAGCACGATCACCAGCGACTGTGGCGAGTTCGAAGCCACCGTCGAGGTCACCACGACGCGGCCCGTATGCCACCCGCCTGGCAGTGCTTCGGTGGCGAACGAGAGAACCATCGGATCCCATTCGCCGGTACTGTTGCCATTGGTGGGCGTCACCGTGATCCATTCAACATCCGAACTCAACACGTACTCCATAGGGCCCTGACCGCTGTTCTGGAGCGAATAGGCGCGCGACGCCGGACGATCCCCTTCGATGCACTCGAGTTCGACGCGGGAATCGGAAAGCCGAATCAAGGGATACGAAGGTGGCTCCCCACCGCCCCCCGGCGGAGGTTCAACCAAAATGAATGAACGCGGCGTGGACCACTCAGACCACCCTTCCCAGGCATCCTGCCCGCGGACACGCCAGTAATACCACGTCTCAACCTCTAACGTCTGAACATCCGCTATGACCTCGCCCAGCGATCGAGTCTCAATGTCGCCACCCTCCGCTACAAGGTTCGTCTGAACCACCCGATCCATAAACGCCGCATCCCGTGCTATTTCGACCTCGTAGGCGATTACCCGATCATGCGCTTGAGTTTCAACGGACGACAGCCACACCAGCGGGACACCGGCATGCCGAAATTCCTGACCACGATCGCTGGGAGCCAAAAGAACCGGCGCCGTCGGCGGAAGATTGGCGCGGTTGACAAAGAAGGTGGCGACCGAGGACCAGGCACTCGTCGTCAGTCCGTCACTGACCCGACACCGCCACCAGTACTGGCGATTGTTGGACAACTCCTGATCGACCTGCCAACTGGTTCCTGCGGAATTCTCCGCGACAGCCGGCACATCAGCCACTTTTTGGGTCAATGCATCATCGGCGTATACTTCAAATTGATACGTCAAGGGATCGCCCTGAAAATCCACGGCATTCCGTACCGTCAGAACCGGAAGCGGGTTCGGAACGGACTCCCCGTTGATGGGGGAGCGCGGCTGAGGAGCGCTGGGCACATCACCGCCAATGCCGATTCGATCCACCTTCACGTCGGCCTGCAACGAGGACGCCGCATGCATATGAAACCGAATCCGCACCAACTTCCCTGTCCACGACCCCAAGTCCACCTGCTTGCGCACCCACCCCGTATTGGCGTTGTAGTCCACGTTCGCCGCCCCCAGCTCCGTCCAATTCACCCCATTCTCCGAAACGTGAACCCGGAAATAACTCCAGTAGGTCAGATACGCCTTCACCCAAAAGACCATCTGCGGATGAACCGCCCCCCGCAAATCCACCCACCCCGCCGGCATCATCCCATACTGCACCTCCGGCCCCGGCCGACTCTCCGGCGGCACCCGCGCCGCCCACATCCCCTCGTACACATCGTTCGAACGAACCGCCCACCCCGCATGCAGCCAGTTCGACCCAAACCCCTCTTCGAAATCCTCATAGTACGGATAAGGCAGCACCTCCGCCGCCAACTCCTCCACCCGGAGCTCGTCCACATTCCACCCATCCCCCACCGTCCCCGCATTCCCGTCCGTCGCCACCCGAAACCGCAGCCGCACATTCGCCTGCCCCTTCCACGGCGACAAATCCACCACCTGCTCCTCCCAGTTCGTCCGTACCCCCTCGTAATACCCGTGCACGTAGGTCCAGTTGTCCCCGTCCGACGAGACCTCCAGCCGCGCCCAGTCCCCCGCCCCCACCTCAAACCGATCCCAAAACCGCAGCACCGGCCACACCGTCCCCCGCAAATCCACCGATATTTGTGCATAGGAGTCTTGCGCCGGCTGATAACTCGAATCGGGGGAGTCGGAAAGGCATCGGATTCCCTGGAAGACCCCGTTGGTGGAGGTGCCCCAGCGGCCGGTCAAAATCCAATTGACGAGCGGTCCCTCAAACGACTCAGCCAACGGAACCGGGTTGCTGAGGGTACGGACCAGCAGTTCGCCGCCGTCTGGCGAGATGGCCCCATAACGGGTCACCTGATAGATGCGATAGTAGTACGTTGTATCCATTTTCAGCAGGGTATCTTCGAATACCGGGGTCCCCTGATCAAAGACCTCGCCGACCAGTGTAGAATCCAGCGAAACGCCGGGCGACTCGGACCGGTAGATACGGTAACATTGAAATTGGAGATGCGAACTGGCAGGCCACGATAGCCGAAGGGCCGAGGACCGCACCTCCTCCGCCACGGGAGTCGGGATGGGGTCCGGCAGTTCGGAAATTGAGATGTCATCCAGATACCAGCCATCGGCCGTGCCGGAACTGTTGCTGCTTAATGAAAGCGAACAAGCACCTGATTGGAATTTGTGTAAGCGGAGAGATCGAACCGTTGCCAGGCCCACCGCCCGGTGACGGCTCCATCCGTGTAGGAACGCAGAATGGTCCAATCGGTTCCGTTGTTCCC
>Ga0308420_1000757_pt1 | contig 16547 bp, 18 predicted proteins | sample HotsprSampleMS55_FD_203802 | JGI IMG/M metagenome (GOLD analysis project Ga0308420, IMG submission 203802) | Hot spring phototrophic mat microbial communities from Mushroom Spring, Yellowstone National Park, Wyoming, United States - 20090730_MS55 ... | reverse complement strand
CGGGAGCTTGCCCCTGCTGTCTCTCGATGAGGGGAGAATTCAACAAGTGCTCGATAATCTTTTAAGCAACGCGGTAAAATTTACGCCGGAAGGGGGGACAATCCAGGTCGTTACTTCCCTCAAGGGGGGAGAGGACGGAGCGCGGAAATGGGTAGAGGTCAGCATTGCCGATTCCGGCATTGGCATTCCGGCAGGAGAAGAAGCACGCATTTTTGAGCGATTTTACCAAAGTCGTCATCGGCAGCGTGAGCACTGGCGCGGAACTGGGCTTGGGCTGGCCATTGCACGGTATGTTGTTGAAGCGCATGGGGGACGGATCTGGGCAGAAAATCGAGCGGGAGGAGGGGCTATCTTTTCTTTCACCCTGCCTGTTGAGGAAAAACATTGCGACGACAAGAAAAATGGGCAGGCGAGTACGCTATTGCCGAACGAGGTTGGATATGCGGCATAGGAGAGGGGACGTTCCCTGGCGACGGTGGGCGCTGCTTCTCCTGTTTCTTTTCCTGACGAGTTGTTCTCGTTTTGTCACACCGGCCGTCCAAACGGCGCTCGTCTCATCGCCATCCTCCGCGTGCTTCCCTCAGGAAGTGTTGCAGCACGGGGATTATGCCGCCTTTCTCGCAGAGAACGAAAAAATGTTGCAGCGGTGTACTGAACGGATAGGCTGTGACGAGGCTCTGTTCAATCTGGGATTCGTCTACGCGTACCCACAGAGCCCCTATCGTGATCGGGCGACAGCTTTGTGGTACTTTGACGAACTCAAGAAGCTCTATCCTCAGAGCCCCTGGGCCTCCCAAGCACGGGTGTGGGTTGCGTTTCTCAATGAGAGCCTGGCGCTGGAGGAGAGCCGGCGTCAGTTGCAAGCTCACCTCCATACGCGCGAGGAAAGAATCCGGACTCTACGTGAGCAGCTGAAAGCGGCCCGGCGAATCGATATCGAAATGGACAAAAAAGAGCGCGAGTTGTTACGTTAGACTTTCCCCTCCAGGGAGAGAGAACAATGGCTGGCGAAAAGATCCTCGTGGTGGACGATGATCAGGGACTCCTTACCTTGATGAAGGTGCGGCTGGAGGCTGCTGGATATCAGGTAATCTTGGCAGCGACAGGAGAAGAAGCGCTGGCGCGAATGGGAAACACGGCGCCCGAATTAGCGGTAGTCGATCTGAAAATGGAAGGTATGAATGGGATCGCCGTCCTCGAACAGCTCTTGCACATGCAATCCAATCTGCCGGTGATCATTCTCACTGCCCACGGTACAATTGCTAGTGCTGTCGAGGCGACCAAGAAAGGGGCCTACGATTACCTCACCAAACCTTTTGACGCGAAGGATTTGCTCCGTCGCATCGAGCGTGCCTTGGAAGTGCGCCGGCTGCGCGGCGAGGTGGAACGGTTGCGTTCCCTTGTGCAAGAGCGATATCACTTTGATCATATCGTAACGGCGAGCGAGAAAATGCAGAAAATCTTGTGCCGGGTCGCGCAGGTGGCTGCGACGGATTCGACGGTGTGCCTTTATGGGGAAAGCGGGACCGGAAAGGAACTGGTTGCCAAAGCCATTCACGTCGCTAGTCGCCGTTGCTCAGGTCCGTTTATTGCCATCAACTGTAGCGCCATCCCGGAAGGGCTATTGGAGAATGAGTTGTTTGGGCATGTCAGAGGAGCGTATACTGGGGCAGAGCAAGGGAAGAGAGGGCTGCTCCAGCAAGCCGACGGCGGAACGTTGTTCCTGGATGAGATCGGTGAACTGCCTCTCTCTCTGCAAGTCAAGCTGTTGCGAGTCTTGCAAGAGCGTGAATTTTATCCCCTCGGAGCTGCCCAGCCGACGCGGGTGGACATCCGCCTCGTGACGGCTACAAATCAGGACTTGGCGAAGCGGGTCGCCGAGGGAAAATTTCGTGCGGATCTGTACTATCGTATTCATGTGGTACCGATCTCTCTGCCACCGCTGCGAGAGCGTCCGGAAGATATCCCTCTGTTAGCTCAACACTTCCTGCAGCGCTTTAGCCGTGAGATGGGCAAAGCACCACAGCGGCTTGCACCAGAAACATTACAGCAGCTCATGCTGTATCATTGGCCGGGCAATGTGCGGGAGCTCGCCAACGTCATTGAACGTGCCGTTGTCTTAGCAACGGACGGGGTGATTACACCAGATCTGCTACTCCTAAGCGGCACCGAAGTGAGTAGCCCGTCGCACGCCCAAAAAGTGCTCACCTTGAGAGAAGCGCGCGAGCAATTTGAGCGGACATACCTCGTGCAGGTTCTGACCTTAACAAAAGGCAACGTGTCACGTGCAGCAGAATTGACCGGCCAGTATCGTGCTGAGTTCTACAAGCTGTTGCGCAAATACGCCCTTGATCCCGGAGAGTTTAAAGCGGAAAGAACGGGGGGGTAGTTCCTTGTTGCTGCAAGCGGGAGAGGCACGGGTGCGCCACCCTCTCCGTTGTGTTCTAGTCATGACCCACTCGCGCCTGTCTGTGTCGTAGAGACTTGCCGGAGAGGAAGCTTGCCGGTAGAATCCTGCCCGGTTCGCGAAGACTGCGCGGTATTATACAAAGACCGAACATTCGCACTGGCAGTGGCTTGCCGCTGCGAAGGAGGGGGTGTGATGAGCGCAAAAGGCTTGCTCTCAGGGTATAAGGTGCTTGATTTTACCCAGATTGTCGCGGGCCCTACCGCAACCAAACTCATGGCTGAGATGGGGGCCGAAGTCATCAAGGTGGAGCAGGCTCCCTATGGCGATCCCGCCCGGCTGAATCCCGTCATTCGCAAAGGGCGCAGTGCCTATTTTATACAGCATAACCTCGGCAAACAGAGCCTCTGTGTGAACCTGAAGATCCAGCAGGGGCGAGACTTAGTCCGCGCTCTCGTCCCACACATGGATGTCGTTGTAGAAAACTATAGCCCCGGCGTCATGGCGCGGATGGGACTGAGTTACGCAGACCTCAAACTGCTAAACCCACGCCTAGTGATGTGTTCGATTTCTGCCTTAGGGCAGACCGGACCCCTCGCACACGTCCCGGGGTACGATTACATTGCTCAGGCCTATGCCGGGGTGACCGAAGTGATGGGGGAGCCTGGTCAGACGCCAGTGATGCCGATGGCGGCGATGGGAGACGTCAGTACCGGCGTGCATGCCCTCGCTGCCATTGCCTGTGCACTGTTGCACCGCGAGCGCACTGGGGAGGGACAATACCTCGATATCTCGCTGCTCGATTCTTACATCCATACGCACGACTTCAGTTTGCAAACGTACAGCGCCAGTCAGGGCCGGTTTGTGCCCACCCGCGGCGGGGCGCATCATACCGGACTTGCGCCGTGCGGGATCTTTCGCGCAGCACAGGGATATATCACCATTGTGGCGGCACTCGATCATCAGTGGAAGGGACTCACGCGCGCCATGGGCCGGCCGGAGCTCTCTGCTGACCCGCGCTTTCGCACGGTCAAAGACCGTCTCAAACATAAGCAAGAACTCATCGACGAGATCGAACGTTGGCTGCTCTCGTTCCCAGATCGGGACACGGCCCTCGCAGCGCTAGAGAAGGAACGTGTCCCCTGTGCCCCCGTCCTCACTATTCCGGAAGTGCTTCGGCATCCTCATCTCGTCGCGCGCGGGACCGTGCGTCCAATCTCCGATCCTCTGCTGGGGGATTTCGTGTTGCCTGGTTTTCCTTTCCGCTTTTCTGCCATGCCCCTGCCTGATGACCTGCACGCTCCAGATCTCGGAGAACATAATTGCAGTGTGCTCAGGCGTTATCTCGGGTACGATGAAGAGCGGATTGCCCAGCTCACTGCTGCGGGGGTGCTCGTCCAACGCCGTACGGGCGAAAGGTAGAATGGTGGCCCCGCAGGGCGTCAGCCAGAAAGACTGTGGCAGCCGTGCGCTGTATTTGCCGAGGAGGAGGGTAAGGATGGGACGCGAGATGGACCTCAGGAGGGATGTTTGTCGCCTGACGAGACGAGTAGGCCTGCTGGTACTCGTGATCCTCGGCACCTGGGGGCAGCCCTGTGCAGCCGGCTTGTTCGATAATTATTGGTCACGATTCGACCGCTATTTGGCAACGTTCGACCCTGCGGGACGTTTTGTGCGCCAGCCCATCGAAAGACAGATCCCTGCCCTCACGTTTAAAGGATTTTATCGGCAGTGGTCGGATATTCTCCTGACTGGTGACCAAGAGGTAGGCTTCCGCCGTAAAGATTTCCGCTTTCTGCAAATGCAGAACTTGCTGGAAATCGAAATGCACTATCAGTTCTCGCCCCATATTGAACTTACTAACGTCAACCATTTTTTGTACGACGGTGTGTATAACTGGCAGCACTCCGAGGGACTCTACGCACCACGGCGGACGGAGACGATGCGGCTCTACCATAACTTTGAACGCATCGTGCGTGAGCTGTACTTGAGTTACCGTACCCACAGCTTTGACGTAGTCCTCGGTAAGCAACAGATCGCGTGGGGGAAAATGGACGGGCGGTTCATCGATGTGATCAATGCCATACTTTGAACAAGATCGTACCCCGGTCTTCGGATCCCCCTGGTTCTCTCCGCGCATCCCTCCGCAGGATACGCTCGTGAAAGCCAACGAGGTCGTCCTCCGCGGGCGGGAAAGCGCGGGCGGGGATACCCTCCGACGGCGAAAGCGGCCGAGCGCTGGCGACTGGGGAGACCACGAGTATGCCGTGCGGCTGGATGTGTCAATGGAGCCGCTCACCTGGGGACTGATTTACTACTACGCCTGGAATAAGAACCCCAACAATTTCATCGTCGGCCGGGAGGTTACTGAGGGGGTGACCCGTTTGGTTTTCCAGCCGCGCCACACACGGCTCCACCACTTTGGAGTCACCGCTGACTATGCGACCTCGTTTTCCGGCATTCCTCTCATTGGAGAGCTTCCGACCGTCCTACGGGCGGAAGGGCTGTGGACGAAGGACGTACGCTTTGCCGACTTTGCGCGTATCCGAGAAGCCCGTAGCGGTAGGCTCAACTCCGGACACGTGACCCGCGATACCCTACGTGCCGCGATCGCTTTGGAATTTGCACTCCCCGGCAATACCTCCGTTATCCTCCAGCCGTCTCTATTTTATACCTTCAACTGGCGTGAGACCTTGGGCGGTGGGTTCGGCGGTGCGATTGGAGATGAATGGAATCTCGTTCCGGTCTTCTTCATCGAACGTCCCTTCCGTTTCACCCGAGATCGCTTGCGTTTAAGTTTTACCGCAACTCCCTTTCTGAGTGGTCCGACACGGGATTGGCAGGGGGTGAAAACTAAGCTTATTGCGAGTTACAACTTCTCGCAGTTCATTACCGGTCGGATTATCTATACCGCCTACAGCGGTGGCGAGCGGACGGATCTCTATGGCCAGTATAACAAATGGGACAATATTGGTTGGGAAGTCAGCTATGAGTTCTGAGGTGTGGAGCAGAGCCCCGCTAAAGCTTTTTACCCGAAAACGCGTTCGCTTCTTCACTATGAGGACTATCGTTGTTTTTATTAGTGTGCTGTTCGTCCTTCTCCATGGATGGAGCCCAGTACGGGCGGACGATGGGGTGAAGACCTGGAAAACAGTGGATGAATTATCCGAGGCGGAAAAGCGCGACCTTGACTTGCGCACGGAGACGCCGCGCGATCCGCGGACTCCCTATTTACCGGCGGAACCATACCCTTTTCAGCCCCCGTACACGGCGGAAGAGATGGGGTACCGTTCGATGGAGTTCCCGCACATCTCACGTTGGTCTCACATCATGGCCGATGCCTATGGGGCGCTGACCAGCAGCGGATATCTCACCCAAGGGATCACTATTGGGATCAACTATTATATACCGGGGAATGGAGTAAGCGGCCAAATTGAGCGTACAGCGCCTGGGCAAGACTACTATCGCATGGTGTTCTACTATACGTACCCGCCCGAAAACTTGGGCACCCAGGAATTGTGGGTGCTCTATCGTACCGATCAGCAGCTGACAACTAAGCTTGACTACTTTACATACGTGCCGTCCTTACGCCGGGTGCGCCGCCAACCGCAACCACGGCGCGGCGAGCGCTTCCCCAATAACGTACAGTCTTTTGATGATATCGTTGGACGGGATGCTTGGGAGTTTTCGTGGCGTATCTTGGGCACCGATGTGCTCTATGAAACGGTGCGGTTTCCCAACACGCGCCCAACCATTGTCCTCGCGCATACCGGCGGGCAGCTCATGGAAGTGTCTACAGCGCAGCTCAGAATGATGGGCGAGACATACCCGTTCTACACCCCTGACGGTGGTATCGACTGTTATGTAGTCGAGGCGGTGACAAAGGAGGAGTGGTTACCCCATTACCCCGCCAGTAAGCTCATCTACTGGCTCGATCGTCACTATTGCTATCCATTGCGCATCGAGCAGTATGATCGCCAGGGCCGGCTCCGCGTCATTGAAGTGCGCACTGCGAAGCAGGAAAACCCGGCTCTGGGAGATCGTGGCTATGCCGCCCTCATTACCCTCTACTACGACCTGTCCCTCGATCTCATGAGCTATAGCATCCACGATGCCCACATGGTGAAAGAGTGGTCGGAAGCAGACCGGAAGGTCATGTTCGGACCAGATTTTATGCGCCGCGGTTGGCTCATGTATCCCCTCAGAACGCAGTCGCTTGTCAGCTCGCCGCAGGAGTTTTTTCTCCGCCCCCTGCTATATGAGGACAAATTCCCGCGCGATCGCAAGATTGAATTAGCGGCGGACGTCGCCGCTCGGATCCGCGCGCAGGAAGCTGCTGGGCATCTGGTGTTTGACCCTGATACCGACCCCGATAGGCTCGCTGCACGTCCGATTCGGTGACGGGGGCGGCCACAAACGTCTTGCGTAGTCGATTTGCTCGTGTGCCCCAAAGGATCCAAGGAGGCTGACCCGACGAACCGTTCATGCATGGACGGTTTGCCAGTGTGACCATGATACGGGATATTACGTGCGAGCCATTGAAGGGGAAGTCCCTACAGTGAAGGGGAAATCTGCGGCCGACGGTCGATGGATGCCGTGCTACGGAGCCCATCGGACGGAGGAACCGGTTAAGTGTCTCTCGATAGTTGGGCACAACCTCACCGATCTATGTGAACTATGTAGGAAGCTCAGTTTCAGGCAGCAATCATGGGGCAGCAACGTAGAGTCTTGGCTGTAGGGGCCGCCACGATCGGTATCACCCTCACTTTGGCCTGTGCGCTCTTCCGCCGCCCTAGGCGGTCCACGGGCAAAGACCCCCATATTGGCGTGGAGATCGGCCGGGTGGCCATTGTGGTCGGGCTCTGCGCTGTAGGTGCATTGGTGATCCTTCCCCACGGTGAGCTGGCGGTTGGCAGTCGATGCCGCTTCGGCGAGACTCTGCGGACTGGGCCTATTCTGGTTTATCGGGCGAGCATGTGGTGCCTGACAATGCTCTTGACAGCCAAGTCGGGTGGGATAGATGAGGAGGGGCGTGTCGAGGGGCGAGCGCAAAGACCAGGTCGCACGACGTGACACGAAGGAGGCAGAGATGATTTACGAGTTACGTACCTATCAGCTAGCTGTGGGGCGGCTCCCGGAGTATCTGGAGGTCGCGCGTACAATGATTTTGCCTGCTGTGGCTGAGTACGGGCTGAGACCCTTAGGCTTTTGGTTTACCGAAGTAGGACCTCTCAACGAGGTGGTGCACCTATGGGCGTATGCGGACTTGAATGAACGCCAGGAAAAGTGGGGGAAATGGGCACGCGACCCGCGTCGGACGGAGATCATGAAGCGGTTACAGGGAGTGATCGTGAGCCAGAGCAACAAGATGTTGTCGCCGACGGATTTTTCCCCTATGCAGTAAGGGAGCGCGATGCCTATGTCTCGTGGAAGTTTTTCTGCCGCTCTGCAGCGAGAGATCGATCCGCTGCAGCGGCGCCTGATCGATCACCCGCTGAACCGCGGCATTTTTACTGGCTCTCTCCCGCTCCCTGTGTTGCGGGAGTACGCGAAACAAGCGTACCTCTGGAAGCGCTATGCCCAAGACTTACTGCCGGTGCTGATCCCGAAAGCTCCGGACGATGTCCGCCGCCTCTTGATTAAAAATCTTGTCAGCGAAGAAGGCCTCGGCGAGGACCCTCCCCACTTGCAACTCTTGATTGAATTCGGTGAAGAGATCGGTATGCGTGCCGAGGACTTCTACACGGCCGAGCCGATCCTCGAGGTTGACGCACTGTGTAACTTCTATGCCCGCGTCTTCTACGGCGGCACCATTGTCGAGGCAGCAGCAGCGTTCAACTTCGCCTTTGAAGGGTTGTTGACACGTGAGTACCCCAAGATTGCTGCTGCACTCCGCCAGCACTACCACTTGGGGCCGAAAGCGCTCCGCTTCTGGGATATTCATGTCGCAGCCGATGCCGAGCATAGCAGCGATGGGGCGATGATTCTCGATAAATACGCGACAACGGCAGAGTTGCAAGCAAAAGCCCGGCGGGCAGCGTTGGTCGGTCTTGAGCATCGCTATGTCGCAATGGATGGGATATTTCGACGGTTTGGCACGGCCTAGGGGGGGAATCATTCTGGCGATTCTACTCGGTGGCTTTGCGTGTCAACCGCCGGCTCCGCCAGAGACAATCAGCGGCCGAGGGGTGGTACAGAAGGTTGTCAAGGCCGACCTGCGGGTGGTGGTGACGCATGAAGAGTTGCCCGGGTTGATGCGGGCCAGGACCTCGGGCTTTACGGTGCGTGACCCCGCCCTGCTGGAACACATGGTCCCTGGGGACCGAATCCGTTTCACGCTGGAGAAAACCGAGCAAACGTTGTATTTGGTGGCGGTGGAGAAGGAAGAGAGGGAGCTGGGGCGATAGAACGAGTCGCCTGACCGCGGTGGCGGGTGGGCGAAGGAACTGGGTGAGGGAGGACAACGTGTATGGCACGAGTGCGCATCGGGTCCGCAATACATAAGGAACTCTTCTGTCGAGCCTTTATCGATACTCACATCCCTTACGAAGTTGCCACACTACCGTGGCCGGATCTGGATGAGCAGAGCCTCGTCCGTCTCCGTGCGCTGCCGTTTTGGGAGGAGGCGATTGCAACGGAACGGGCGACTGCAGCGAAGGTCCAGGCACAGGCGCGCCAGGAAACCGATCCGCTGGTGCGGGAAGCGATCACTTTACAAGGATACGAGGAGGCCCGGCACTCTGCCTTGTTGGAGGCGATGATTGCGCGGTACAACCTTGGGGTAACTCCCCGCCCGCAAGAGCCGCTCCCGGCGGATATCGAATGGTCATTTCTGCGGACCGAGTATGGAGAGTGTTTCGACTCTTTTTTCGCGTTCGGACTGTTTGCTGTCGCGCGGGATTCCGGGTTTTTCCCTCCTGCTTTAGTGACCATGTTTGAACCGATTGTGCAGGAGGAGGCTCGACACATTTTGTTTTTTGTTAACTGGGTAGCGTACCGGCGGGCACAACTTCCCTTGTGGCAACGGCCAACATACATAGGGCGGTGCCTCTTGAGCATGGTGATGCAGGCCTGGAGCCGAGTGCAGACCGCCCGCGGTGTCGGCGAGGGAGATTTTACCCTCACAGGACACCAGGCGATCGAGGTCGATGTTTCCCCGCGGCATTTCCTACAGCTGTGCCTCGAAGAGAACGACCGCCGCCTTGGCTGTTACGACCAGCGGCTCTTGCGTCCGCGCCTAGTCCCGACAATAGCTAGGGCCCTGTATGGGGCCTTAGGGCTGTGGGAAAAAGTAGCGCTACGGGCCGCGCGGGCCTAAAACTCGCATCTCTCAACATCCACCGACTGCAAGTCACGTGTATGGCAGAGGGATGCCGGGCGGTAGCACTTTTTGTTCTTTCGTGCTACCTCTACCAAGACCGTGACAGGGAAGAGGGATAATGACCCCGCTCGTGACATTGGCATTCGGATTTGTGCTCGGCCTCCAGCACGCTTTGGACTCAGACCATCTGATTGCTGTGTCAACTATTGTGACTCGCGAGCGCTCGGTGTGGAGCGCTTTGGCAGCCGGACTCTCCTGGGGGATTGGTCATACCGTGACGCTTTTGTTCGTCGGGCTTCTCGTTCTTGCGTTGAAGCTGCAGATTCCGGCGGCGGTCGAGTCGTCGCTCGAGTGCTGTGTCGGAGTGATGCTCGTTGCCCTTGGGCTGGCCACGCTCTATGACGGGTGGCGAAAGAAGGTGCATATCCACGGCCACGTCCATGGAGGAGAGATACATACCCATTTTCACACCCATGCGGCAACCCCGACCCATCGACATCTGCATCCGCTCCGTCTCGGCGTGCGGCCGTTCCTTGTGGGCATGGTACACGGGCTAGCGGGCAGCGCGGCGCTGATGCTCTTGGTCTTGGCTTCATTGCCCTCCGTCAGCCTTGGCATGATGTACATTGGACTCTTTAGTTGCGGTGCGATTCTGGGGATGGGAGTGGTCAGCTTGCTGCTCGGCCTCTTTGTTGCGTGGACGGCGAGGCGCCTCCACCGTGTGCAGCAAGGACTGCGATGTACGGTTGGCCTGGTAAGCACTGTCTTTGGGGCGTGGATCGTGATCGAAATCGGCGTCACAGGGGGATTGTTCTTCGGGTAGCGGCGTGCTTGGCTGCGCGGTTATGGCAGCGTGCTGCCCCCCAGATAACGTTCTCGCCCTGGTTGGTCGTTGGGGAAGTGCCGAGACCTGCTCGGTTTCCTTATTCCCCCGTATGCGGTAAGAGTAAACGGCATGAAGGTCGCTTATATTGATGCCGCTACGGGACTGAGCGGCGATATGGTTATAGGAGCGCTGCTGCAATTAGGCGCTTCAGTGGAGGCCCTGCAGGCAGAGCTGGCGAAGCTGCCTTTCACCAAGTGTGATATTCACCAGGCTACGTACCGGGTAGGCGAAATCTGCGCGCTGCGGGTTGTGGTGGATGTCGAAGCTGTCAGTGGAGAACTAACGATACAGGCAGCTTCACAGGCCGTGCAGGAGAGCGACCTTAGTCCGTCGGTCAAAGAGTCCGTGTTGCGCATCTTGACCGTCCTGACCGAAGCGGTCAGCCGCGCCTATGGCACGACCTGGAGAGGGGGACGACTTGACGAGTTCCATTTCCCTCGTGCACTTGCTGAGATTGTCGCTATTCCTTGGGTGCTGTGTGAGCTGGGGATTGAGCGGGTGTACGTCGCGACGGTACCTGTGGGCCCGAGTCGGGGCAAGCTGTCGCGGCCGCTGTCCCCTCTGGTGGTGGAACTGTTGAGAGGCTTACTGGTGCAGATCGTAGGGGATGACATCGCCACAGTCACGCCCGCGGCCGCAGCGATACTGAAGGCGCTCGCCCGGCAAGAGCGGGTGCCGCCGTTGCGTTTAACTGGGGTGGGCTATGGTGTAGGAGAGCCGCTCTTTTCCGGCCGCTCCCCGGTCTTGCAGATCCTCGTAGGAGAGGTGGCAGAGGGGATGCGAGAAGAGGAGCTCCTTGTGTTGGAAACGAACATTGACGACCTGAACCCGGAGTTCTACGACTATGTCATGGAGTGTTTGTTCGCCGCAGGTGCGCGCGATGTGTTTCTCCTGCCCATTCAGATGAAAAAAAATCGGCCGGGGGTTCTCTTATGGGTGCTGTGTGACGTGGCTGATCGGGAAAAGCTCACGGATCTCATTTTTTCTGAGACCTCGACGCTGGGGATACGTTCGTACCCTGTCACCCGCGTTGCCTTGCGGCGTGCGCACAAGGAAGTGGCCACACCGTACGGGGTGGTACGGGTGAAGCTTGCCTATGGCCCAGGCGGACAAGTGTGCCTTGCTCCGGAATATGAAGACTGTAAGCGTCTCGCACGAGAAAGCCAGGTGCCTCTCAAGGTGATTTATGACGCGGCGCTCTCTGGCGCCCGGGGCACGTGAGCGCGTACCAGAGCAGGGCGCAGGAAGTCGCCCTCGGGACAACCTGGATTAGGCAGTTAAATCGGCAAGCACCGCGGCCGGATGGCTACGGGGATTGACAGCATCATAAGCTTTGAGGATTTTGCCCTGCTCGTCGATCAGATAGCTGATGCGCTTAGCGTAGCCGGCTTGTGGACTGTCGCATGCATGGTAGGCCAAGCCAACCGCGCGACTAGTATCGCAGAGAAGGGGAAAGGGAAAGTGGAATTTTTGCGCAAACGCCGCATTCTCTGCGACCGTATCAAAACTGATCCCCACGACTTCCACATTCCGTGCACGAAACTCGGCGATCTGGTCACGGAACCCGCGACCTTCGGTCGTTCAGCCTGGTGTGTCTGCTTTCGGGTAAAACCATAAGAGCACCTTTTTCCCGCGCAAACGGGCCAGCGAGAACTCTTTTCCTTCGTGGGTCAGGACCGTGAAGTCAGGAGCAGGATCACCAATCTGCAACATATTGCCTTCCCTCCCTAGTGTGATGCGGCAGCCTGGGCGCTTTATCCCTCGATGCGCAGCAGGGCGTCTTGATTGTAAGTGATCGTCGCTCGTTTCTTCAAGTCGCGCACCAGCGCCTGCAGCACCTCTGCCCGTTTCCGTTGCAGCAGTTCCTCGCGCAGCGAGTCCTTCTGTTTGGCGAAATCTTCGGGCTTGGGTGGAAACTGGTCTTTCAAGACAGCGACAAAGGCGTTGCCCCCCCACGTGTACACCTCGGGGGCGAGAGGCGCTTGCGGGGTAAGGCGGAACGCGGCTTTTTTCAGCTCGGGAAGGCTGCCGATCTTAGGGATATAGCTCCCCTGGCGGCTGAAGGGACCGGTCTCCTCTACCGTGAGACCGTTTGTGGCTGCAACGGCGGCTAGGTCCTGGACTTCTCGCAGCTTCGCCAGGATGGCGTTCGCTCGCTCGCGGGCGAGCTGTTCGGCTTTTTCACTGCGGTAGCGTTTTTCTGCCTCTTCCGCGACTGCGGCAAAATCAGGAATGATGGACGGTGCTTTCTCCTTTGGGGAGACGAGGTACCAGGTGTCCTGGACCTCGACTGGTTCGCTGACCTCGTGCAGGGCGAGAGCCAAGGCAGCTTCCACTAAGGCCGGCTGGTGTCCGAGTTCCGGGATAGTCTCGTCGCGCGCGACCAGAGGGGCTTCGGCAACGGCACGGCCTGCTGCCTGAGCCACCTCGGCGAGGGGGGCACTCGGTCGGACTGTGGCACGATCTGCCTGCGCCTGTTCTTGGGCACGTGTGCGCGCGCGGGCGCGGGTGAGCTCCTGACGGATCTCCTCCTGCACCTCGGCGAGTGGGCGGACCCGTTCCTCCTCTTTCGCTTCGACCTTGATGATGTGGAAACCGAAGGAGGTTTCGATGAGATCACTCACACCGCCCACCGGGAGGGCGAACGCTGCTTCCTCGAAAGGTTTGACCATGCGGCCACGAGCAAAGAACCCCAAGTCCCCTCCGTGCGGTGCGGTAGCAGGATCCTGAGAGTAGGTTTTGGCCAGCACGGCGAAGTCCTCCCCGGCCTTGGCACGTGCCAAGACCTCCATGGCGGTCGTGCGGATCTTGGCCCGTTCTTCTGCCGAGACGTTCGGAGCGAGGGAGAAGAGGATATGGCGCGCATGGACGCGGGCAGGGAGGGTAAAGCGGTCGGCAACATGCTGCGTGTAAAATTCTTCCACCTCTTGCGGGGCGATGGCAACACCGGCCTCGAAGTCCTTTGCCGGATAAGCTACGTAGGTAAACGCGACCCGCTCGGGCTGGCGAAAAGACTCACGGTGAGTGCTATAGTAGGTTTCGACTTCCTCGGGGGACGTGGTCACCTGGTCGACTAGATCCGCTGCGGCCACTTTCACGAATGCGAGATTCACTTGTTCGTTTCGCAGACGGAAGAGGTCTTCCACCTCGGCGTCGGTAACCTGCACCGTGTCTGTAATCAACCGCTCAATTTTCTTGTTGAGTAACTGCGTCCGCTGCCCCTCCTCGAACTCTCCCGGCGTGAGGCGTAAGTACCGCAGGACCCGCAAGTATTGCTCCTGGCTAAACTGACCATCGACGTGGAACGCCGGCATCGCTGCAATCGCTTGACGCACCTCCGCGTCGTCCACCCGAAACCCCAACCGTTGGGCCTCTCGCTCCAGTAAAATAGCCTCGATTAATTGCTCAAGGGTTTGCTCCTTCAGATTCAGTGCCTGCAGCAGCTCTGGCGTAAAACGCTCTTTGTAAGCTTCGCGATAGGCCGATTTGACATTGTCATACGCACGCCGGAATTCTCGCTGGGTAATGACCCGTTCATCTACGCTGGCGATGATGTCCGGACGCCCGCCACTAAGGGATCCTCCCACTCCCCAGAAGATAAACACTAGGATGATAAGCAAAAAAACTACCTTGATAGCGTTGGAACGAGCACGTCGACGCATGAATTCAAGCATCAGTTTAGTCCTCCATTTTTAACTCGTTATTTTTATAGTAAAAAATCTTCGTCTCAAGTGTAGTCTTGCCCTGTGAGAGGGTTTCTGCTAAAAACCTCGTTTTGTTAGCTACTATATAATCTTTTTTACTAGCTTTTTGCTGAGTTTAAGGGAAGACGCACATGCCATTTAGTTCGCTATGGGGGTTGTTATCCGATGATCTTGCCATTGACCTAGGCACTGCCAATACCCTCATTTATGTGAGGGGCCAAGGGATTGTCTGTAACGAGTCATCCGTAGTTGCGGTGCAAAAAGATTCCCGGGGGGCAAAACGGGTGTTAGCGGTCGGGCTGGAGGCGAAGCGTATGTTGGGACGCACTCCTGGTAATATCGTCGCGATCCGGCCGCTGAAAGACGGAGTGATTGCCGACTTTGAGACAACGGAGGCCATGCTGCGCTATTTTATTCAGAAAGTGCACAACCGTCGAGCTCTGGTTCGTCCGCGCATTGTGATTTGTGTACCGAACGGTATCACCGAGGTAGAAAAACGAGCGGTGAAAGAATCGGCAGAGTCTGCCGGGGCCCGTGAGGTGTATTTGATGGAAGAGCCGATGGCCGCTGCTATTGGTGCCGGGCTACCAGTGACCGAGCCAGTGGGGAATATGATCGTCGACATTGGGGGTGGTACAACGGAAGTGGCTGTCATTTCGCTTGCAGGGGTGGTGTTTTCGCGGTCGATCCGCGTGGGAGGGGATAAAATGGACGAGGCGATCATTCAGTACATCAAGCGGAAGTATAACCTGTTGATCGGGGAGCGCACGGCTGAGCTGATTAAAATTACTATCGGGTCTGCCTATCCTACAACAGACGAGATTCAAACGATGGAGATCAAAGGGCGTGATTTACTCGCCGGGGTACCGAAGACGGTAGAATTGACCGATGAAGAGATCCGTGATTCCCTGGTAGAGTCGGTGAACCAGATCGTCGAGGCAGTCCGGGTTGCTTTGGAACGAACCCCTCCGGAGCTCGCCTCGGATATTGTCGATAAGGGCATTGTGCTGGCTGGCGGCGGCGCGTTGCTTCGCAACTTAGACGTCCTCTTGCGGGAAGAAACCGGATTGCCGGTGGTCGTTGCGGACGACCCGTTGACGGCGGTAGTGATGGGGGCAGGAAAGGCGCTGGATGAACTTTCCCTTCTCAGAGAGGTGGCGATACAATAAAAAATAGCCGCTAGTTGAGCGAGAAACCATGCACAGCTTTCTCCACAGATATCGAGTGGCGTTGTCTTGTGGATTTTTCCTCACGGTTTCATTGCTGTTAGCCACGGCGAACACACGTACACCATACAACAGTATCGATCCGGTGGGAGTCTTACTGTTGGAGGCTATGCACCCCCTGCAACTTGGCGTGACGGTTCTCAGTCAAGGAGTGGAGCGTCTGTGGACACGATATCTGGCGCTGTTGTCGCTTGAGCAGGAAAATCTTGCGCTCCGCAAAAAACTGGACGAATTAGAAAGTGTCTCACGGCGTGTGGTTGAGCTCGATTTGGCTAACCGCAGACTGGAAAAGTTATTGGCGTTGCGTGACAGTCTCGAAGGGAGGGCGGTGGCGGCCCGTATTGTCGGCCGCAGTTCGATCTCCTGGGTCCATACGGTTGTCCTTGATAAGGGTGAGCGGCACGGAGTTGCCAAGGGCATGGCTGTTCTTGCTCCTGAAGGAGTCGTAGGGCAGGTGGTGTCTGTCAGTGCTCATGCTGCGCGGGTGCTCCTGATCTCTGACCCCAACAGTGGGGTGGATGCCCTGGTGCAGCGTACACGGGTACGTGGGATTGTCACAGGGACCTTGGATGGTGGGTGTGTGCTAAAGTATATCCAGCGTGGAGATGAGGTGGAGGTTGGGGATACGGTGATTACTTCTGGCCTCGACGGCGTCTTTCCGAAGGGCCAACCGATCGGGACGGTTACATGGGTCGAGACGAAAGATAGCCGGATGTTCCAAGATGTGGAGGTCAAACTCAGTGCTGAACTCACAAAGGTGGAAGAGGTGTTGGTGGTCGCGCCCACCGTGGTGCGAGCAGGAGAGTGAGGTTGTTGACGAGCACCAAGCCTATGCGCTCGGGCTCCTCGCGCTCTGTGGCGTTGGGACTGTATTGCTGCAGACTACTATTTTGCACTACCTTCCCTGGATTCCGGATTTTCTCCTGATCTTTTGCGTCTATTTGGGGATCTATCACTGGTCGGTTGGGGGGGCGGCTGGAGCGTTCTTCTTGGGGTATGGCTT
>Ga0308420_1000738_pt1 | contig 16725 bp, 24 predicted proteins | sample HotsprSampleMS55_FD_203802 | JGI IMG/M metagenome (GOLD analysis project Ga0308420, IMG submission 203802) | Hot spring phototrophic mat microbial communities from Mushroom Spring, Yellowstone National Park, Wyoming, United States - 20090730_MS55 ... | reverse complement strand
GACGATCCTCAGCCAGGATTCGGGCGCGGCCATGGGGCCGACGGATGACGCTGGCGTGGAACTGGTCGAGGACGATCTCGCGTACATCTGGCAGGCCCGCCCGGGCGATTCTCTCAGCGTGATCGACCGGACGATTCCGGGCAGGAGCTTCACGGACGGCCTGCGCACATACCTGCGAATCATCGGGCAGGCCGTGGGGCTCCCGCTGGAGGTGGTGATGCTGGACTGGACGCAAAGCAATTTCTCGCAGAGCCGAGCGGCCCTGGCTGCGGCGAATTCCTGGTTCGAGAAAAAAAGGAGAATTTTCTCGAGAATGATTTCTCGAATTGTGGGCTGGGCTCTGCCCGGCCCGTGGGCTCCTGTGGCGCATGCGCTGCCGTGGACGGACCCGCAGGCGGAGATTGAAATTTCCGCTGCGCGACTGGATCGCGGGCTGTCCTCATACAGCGAGGAGGCTCGCAGGCTTGGCATTGATCCGGGCGACCTGCGTGCGCAGGTGGCCGCGGACATCGAGGCCGCTGTCCGGCTGGCCCGCGAGATCGAGGCGCGCACCGGTGTACAGGTCCCGTGGGAGCGCCTGTGCGGATACGCCCCGGGCAAGACCGCGCTGGCCCTGCGGGAGGCCGGCGCGCGGAAACAGGAGGAGACATCGTGACCGCTCTGACTCGTTTTGTTGCATGCCTGCCTGAGGCGTGGCTGGAGTACCTGCAGGTGCTGGCCGCCGCGCCGTCATCGGGCGGCGCGGCGGAGCCTGAGCCCGTCGCACAGCTGCAGGGCGACACGCTGCATATCACGGTGCGTGGCATCGTCCTGCCCACCCGCTACGGTACCGCGCCGTGCACGCCGTGCGACGAGATCATGCAGGCACTGAATTCGAGAAATTTTTCCCGAATCGTTCTGCATGTCGACTCTCCTGGCGGCGTAGCCCAGGGCGTGGATCAGGTGCACGCGCGCCTGATGGAGCTGCGCGCAGACGGCGTGGACATCGAAGCCCGCGTGAGCGGGCTGTGTGCCAGCGCGGCGTACTGGCTGGCCAGCGCGGCGGACCGCATACTGGTCCGACCCATCAGCGAGGTCGGCGGCATCGGCGTGTATCGGGTTTATTACGACCGCAGCGAGGCCCTGCGGGAAATTGGTGTGCGGCCTGTGGTCGTGCGCAGCGGTCCGCACAAGGCCGTCGGCGTCGACGCCATTACCAGCGAGCAGGAGGCCGCAGAGCTCCAGAACGTGATGGACATCCACAGTGAGTTTCTGCAGGCTGTCAGCGCCGGTCGGCGCATGGACCCCGCAGACGTGGCCATGCTGGCCACGGGTCGCACGTACGTCGGGAGGCGTGCAGTGCTGGTTGGACTGGCTGACGATATCGAGAAAAATTTCGCGACTGAGGAGGTAGACGACATGGCTGACGATGTAATGGAAAAGGCCGCGGCAACGGGCGCCGCGGCAGAGGCTGAGGCGTGTGTGGATGCGGCCGCGGGCGATGCCGAGCCCGTGGCTGCTGCCGAGGATACGGGATCGGCTGCGGGCGGGCACGTGGACCCGGTGCGCGAGGAGCGCGACCGCGTGGCCGCGCTGCTGGAGACCTTCGCGGATGATGCGGCATTCGCCGCAGCGTGTATCCGCGACGGGCTTTCCGTGGAGCAGGCCAAGGCAAAATGGTTTGACGAGCGGCGCGGCGGCACAACAGCCGCGCGCACGACCGTGGAGCCGGTCGCGCCGGTAGTCGTGCCGGACGCTGCGGAGAGCGCCCGCGAAACCGTTCGCCGCATGGCGGCAGAGCAGGGAGTTCCGCTCAGCCGCGCATGGGCACAGTACTGGCGCGAAACAGGCGCCATGAAATGAGGAAAATTTTTTCGAAACAGAAGGAGAACGAAGAATGGCATTGACTGGCGAAACCATTTCTATGGGGCTCCTGGACGCTTTCAATGAGGGCGGCCGATGGTTCGTGGCCTATCCGACAATCGCCCCCATCATGCCTGTCACGGAGCGCGGCGGGACCCTGCAAGTTCTGCCTGTGAATGCGTCAAATCCCCCGGACGGCTTCAGCATCACCAAGACCGCCGGCGCCGCGTACACGCAGGCGAGCGGCGCGTATACGGGTGTCGCGTTTTCGACCTCGCCGGTAGGCGTGGAGGCCGCTATCGACAGGTCGTTCCGGCTGCCTGAGACCGCGGCCATCGACGCTGCGCGGCAGTGCCGGCGGCTGGTGGATACCGCGCTTGAGAGCACTGTGTCCTCGGCGGCACTGGCTACAAACGGGGGCTTTCCGGCGGTGGCCGCGAGTGCTGCGTGGAACGCGGCTAACGCGGACCCCGCGCAGGACGTAGCTGCGGCCGCGGCTGTGATTCGCGCGGCCACGGGCATGTACCCGAACGTGCTGGTCGTTTCCGGCTGGGCGTGGGAGACGCTCCTCGGCAGCCCTGTGCTGCGAGACCGGCTGGCGCTGAGTGTGACCCGCGGACCGGCCGAGGTTGAGCGCGCGCTCGGTGCGCTGCTCGGCGTGGAGCGCGTCGTGAAATCCACAGTCGTCGGCGGGGACACGCCGGTCGCAATCTGGCCCGACACCACCGCGTGGGTCGGCGTGTGCGCGCTGCCGGGCGACCCGCCCAGCGAGCCGTCCGCCATGCGCCTGGCCGCGTGGACGGGCGAGGGTGCTGACGACAGCGGCTGGGTCGTGGAGACCTACTATGACGAGCGCACGCGCAGCGACTACGTTCGCGTGCGCGGGAATCTCGGGCTGGTGACGGTGTCGAAGAAGTTGGGCTGCCGGATCACCGGTATCAAGACCACGTAATCGAGAAGGATTTCCCGATTGAGCCTGTTCGCCACACTGTCCGCTGCGGTGCTGACGGGGGCCGCGACCCCCGTCAGCATCACCGCATACCAGGACGCAAGCAGCTCGGCTCGGCCGTGGCAGCAGATTGTGCCGCCGGTTTCCGGTATCATGGCCGGCGCGGCCGTGACCACGGAGCCAGGCACAGCCGTGAGCCGCGCGCGGGGTGTGCTCTATACGCAGTATGCAACCACGGCCCGCATTGTGCGGGTGCGCGTGCAGGTCGGCCAGGTGGAGCGCGTGTACGACGTCATCAGCTCGCGCGAGGTCGACAGCGTGCTGGTGCTGGAACTCGAGGCGCTGTGGGAGGATGGCGCATGAGGTGGGCTTCTCTGGTGCGTCAGGCCGTGCAGGCCGGCGCAGTATACAGGCGACCGCAGAGCGAAGTTTATGCCCTGGCCGCATCACCGGAAAGTATCGGCCCGCAGGAAATTTACGTCGACACCCAAGGCACGCCTGTGCGCCGGGCCAGCACGGGGCCTGGTGCTGTCGGTGGCGCGTGGGTTGAGGACAGGCTCGTGCTGTACGTGCGAGAGTCTCGCGGGTACGCGGGGGGCGGGCTGGAGGTCGAGGCGACGGCAGTTGGTCTCTGCGCACAGCTGCTGTCGATGAACGTCCCGGTGGTCGGGTTCTCGTGGGAATGGGAGCGGGATGTCGCTGCGCATAACCCGGGTGGGTCGCTCGATACCAGCGTGGCGCGCATCACCGTGGATCTCGCGGAATAAGGATTTTTTTCTCGAATGACGGACGTGCGGATAACCGGCGTTGACGACCTGAAGCGCGCTCTCGCTGCAGTGGGCAGGGACGCGCCACGCGCCATGCGCGCCGCGGCCCGTCAGGTCGCGCGGCTAGCAGCACGCGAGGCAAAGGGCACAGCGCCTGTGCGCACAGGTGCGCTGCGCAAGAGTATCGGCCAGCGTGAGTCCAGGGGCGGTGTGTTCTATGCCGGCGTGCGGAAAGGAGTTTTCGGTTGGACCAGAACCGGCCGGCCCAAGGAGCCAAGCCAGTATGCGTATGTGGTTGAGAAAAAAAGGAAATTTTTCTCGATTGCAATGGAACGGGTGAGCGCGATCGCGCCCGCGGAATACTTGCGGGCGCTGCGCGAGGCGCTCGCGAAAATCATGAGGAGGTCTGCACATGGCTGATTTCGGTGTTTCGCCGGCTGCACCGGCAACAACCGTTACAATTGGGTCAGACACTATCTACCCGATTGACGTATCGTACAGCGACGAGGACAGCAGCGAAACCGCTGCGCACATGCAGAACCACCGGCTGCAGCGGTTTCTGACGACGAACACGAGAAAACTTTCGATCTCGTGGTTTGGTCCAACGACGCCGACGCTTGCAGTGGGATCATCGTACACGGTGACGGTGACGGCCGGCTCCACCAGCATCCAACTCACTGATGCGCGGCTGATGTCAATCAGCCAGGAGGGCACTGCGCGCGGCGCGTGGAAGACGACGGCGGTGTTCGAGCTCGAGGAGGCGTAATCGAGAAATTTTTCTCGAGAAAGGTTTCTCTATATGTCGGCTCGCAATCTTGGTGTCTTGCCAAACGCCACGCCCACGCGGATCATCCTGACGGACGGCGAAGATGAGTATGCTATCCACCCCGTCAGCGTCAGGGCCAGCGTGAAGGCTTTCAGCGAGACGCAGCCGCTGCGGCTGACCTGGACGGGCGCTGGCGTTGCGCCCGTCATGGGCTCACTGCAGGTTGTGTGGGAGATTGAGTACCTTGGCGTTTATGTGCCGGCACTGTCAGACCGTGTCACGCTGCGTGTGGATGGCCCGGACTTCGCAGAGGACGACCGGCCTGTGCAAATCGTTGAGGCTGAAATTCTCGGGCGGGCGCGGGATACGTACCGCGTGCGCCTCGTGCTGAGGGAGCCGCTATGGTGAATCAGGAAAATTTTCCTCAAATCCCGTGGGGCGTTTTCGTGCGGATGCAGCGCGCCGCTGACGAGTACGAGCGCATCGCAATTCTCGCTGCATGGGTCCTGCAGACTACGCCGGAGGCCGTGGCTGATATGCCTGCGCGGCAGGTGCTGGACGCCTTTCAGCGGGCCATGGAGAGCGTCGAGCCGGACCCTACGACGACGCGGAGCGACGGGTCTGCAGGCTCGCCGTGATCCTGCGCAAAACCCCTGCAGAGATTGAGGCCATGAGCGCATGTGACGTGGTGCGGCTGGAGCGATACCTGGCGCACCGGCCTGCCGGGCCGGAGCACCTGGACGTGTTGCAGGCCCTGATCTCCTCGGCCGTGCTGGCCGCGGGCGGGGGGCGCGTGAGTCCTGCAGACTGCATGCCCGCGTGGGTTGAGGGACACACACCGGAGGAGCGCGTGTATCGCCGGGCGCGTGGCCTGATCGAGGCCATGAAATCGAGAAAGAATTCCTGATATATGCCGGAGTTCGCAGACATTAGTGTTCGTATTCTGAGCGACATCAGCAGCCTGCGCTCGGGCATGGCTCAGGCCCAGGGTGCTCTGGGTCGGCTGGAGGCTTCTACTAAATCGCTCACCGGCACCATGAACTTGCTTAAGACGGCGTTCGCGGCGCTTGGCGCGGGCGCCGCGATCCGCGCCATGTATCAGGCCGGCCAGTACCTGGATAGCATGGCCAAGGCTGCGCGCCGGCTCGGCATGGCCACCGGCGAGTTTCAGCGGCTGGCGCTGGCGGCCGAGTACAGCGGTGTCAGCGTGGAGCAGGCCTCGGGTGCGATGGGCCGACTGCTCGCCCGGCTTGGCCAGGGCAGCACGCAGGCCATCGAGGGCCTGCGCGCGCTGGGCCTGTCGATGGCAGACCTCGACGCTGACGACATGGAGGGTAGCCTGTACAAAATTTTATCCGCACTGCAGGCGATGCCTGATCCGGCGCAGCGCGCGGCAGCGGCAGCGAGTCTGTTTGGCCGAGGAGGCATCCAGATCGTCGAACTCGCGGCCGGCATGGATCAGGCGCGTGATGCCGTGGACCGACTCGGCCTTGCGTTCAATGACCTGGCCGCGCAGCGGGTGGAGGCTGCGAACGACTCGCTCACCACGCTATGGGCCAGCGTGAGGAGTTTCGCGGCCGGGCTGTATGCGGACGCATCGCCGGCGATTCAGGCCGTGGCAGACGGACTGTCCGGCCTGGTGTCGATGCTGAACCGTGCGCGCACGGGGTTCAGCGAGACCGCGGAATCGGCGAAAAATTTCTCGATATCTCTCGAGCCCAGCGAGCGGCCAGGCACCGGATTCGGTGACATGCTGCGCGCCATGGAAGAGCAGGCCCGCGAGCTCGAGCCGCTGCGGCGGCGCGCGGAGCAAATCCGCGAGAGTCTGCTGACGCCTGTGGAGCGGGCCACGCTGGACGCGCTCGAGGGCTGGGGCCTGTGGACCCGCGGTCTGCTGGACGACGACACGATGGCCCGGCTGGATGCTAAGGTCCGCGATGCCTATGCCGAGGCCGCGCGCGCGCAGCAGGAAGAACTCGACCGCATGCTGGAACAGCAGCGGCGCGCTGAGGAGGAGCTGCAGCGGCAGTGGGAGGATGTGGTGCGCGGGCGACTGGAAGAGCTTGGGGTTCCGGAGCTGGAGCGCGAGCTCGAGAGCCTCACGCGCGCGGGCGTTGAAGCACCGCGCGCGCCTGAGGTGCTTGGCGAGTCTGCGGACCCTGGAGCCGCGCGGTTCCTCGGCGCGCAGGCCGTGGCCAGCGCGGTCAACCAGCAGCTGATGGTGCAGCAGCGTATCGCCGCGCTACTGGAGCAGATCGCACTGCGCCGGCAGATCGCGTATGTCGGATAATCGAGAAGGATTTCTCTAATGGCACTCGCGGTATTTCCAGTTGATCCGTTTGATCCTGGCACCATCGGCGCCACGCTGCTGGGCATGGATGAGGCTGGCGGTGCCGGCTCCTCGCACAGGCGATACCGGTACCTGCTGCGGCGGGACGGCGGCCTGCACGCGCTGAATCGCGAGCTCGAGCTCAAGCGTATCATAGATACGAACTACGTCATCGTTTCTCACGAGACCAGGCAAGTGGACCATGGCACATGGGAGCTGATCATCGAGACCGAGTTTATTCAGAATCTCCCCGTGTACTGGGTCGTCGAAACCCGCGCCAGCACACAGTCCGTGCAGACGTTTCGCGATGTCAGCGGCAACCTGATCCTCTCGTACTACGGCCAGGAGGACCCGCGCCTGCATCAGGTGCCGGCCGTGATGGGAGGATATGAGATCATCATGCGCCGCTACATGAGCGCGTCCAGCGTGGGCCCGCTCCTGCCGTTGGCCGGATGCGTGCCGGCAACGGATCTCGTGCTCACGCCGTGCCGCGGCGTGCAGGACATAACCGTGCCGGCACATGCGGCCCTGTGCACGGGCGTGCGATTCGATCTGACACACCCCGTGCTGAGTGTGGGGATAATCGAGATTTCTTTCTCGATTCCGAAGCAGGTTGTCGTGAACGGTTATGGCGCGTGGGACGCAACGGTAATCTGGGCTGACGCCAACGGGATGACTCCACCTGATGCCATGCCGCACTACTACTATATTCAGCCTCGCGCGGAATTTAATGTTCCGCCCATCATGGAGGTCCAGCCGTGAGCACAGACAGATTCTCATCAGGCCAGCCGCTGACAGCTGACGCGATGAACCGCATTGTTGATGCCGTGCTGGACAGGCTGCGCGCAGGGCCAGGTGTTTACGCCACGCGCGCGGGCCGCGAGGTCGTGCTGAGCACCGCGCCTGCTGTCGCGGCCGGCGGGTCGCTGGCCGGTTTTGTGATTGATCGTGTTACCAAGCTCCCGCCGATCCCCGCCGACAGGCCGCGGATTGTGTGGTGGGTGGACTCCAGCCGCGGCGGGACCGGTGACAATCAACTCTGGGCCGCATGCCCTGGACAGAGCGAGTGGACCCCACTGCAGAACTGGACTTGGCTGAGCGGCGTCCCGCAATAAGGAAATTTTTCCCGATATGACAGTGCAGGTACAGGCGTCTGATTGGCCGCAACCGGATCAGCCCAAATTCGATTTCCTACCGAATCGCACAGCTCACACCGCACAGCACATCGAGCTGATATACGATTCGCTGAAATATATCTACGATATCGACTGGTATGAAAATCTCTCGATGGGCGACCTGGTCCTGCTGGCCGCGCAAAGTCCTGGCGAATACCCAGAGCTCGTCTCGCTGTTTGTGTTGCTGACAAAATCAATTCGCTGGTTCTTCGATCCGGTGCCGCGGCCTCAGCGCAGCGTGCCGCTGCGCTCGCTGCGCCACATCCGCGTGGCCACGGCACTGTGGCACTCGTGTGCTGCGATGACCCCAGGCCTGCCTCGCGAGACCAGATACGGCTGGCCCGACAGCCACGGTGCGCCGGCGAGCCCGCCCATGCCGTGGACTTGTCAACCTGGCTGGAGCATGAGCACGCTTGATCTGGCTGGTAGAACTTGGCCGGTTTATACGCGGGCCGCCGGCGGCGCTGCGATGAACGTCGGGGCTGACAGCACGGAAGAAATCGAGAACCTTTTCTCGAATCAGATCCGTCCGTTCAGGCCATGGCCCGATACAGTATACTGCAAAAAACTCGGCCAGGCCGCGCAATGGCCTGGTCGGATTTCACCGCGGTACTCGCTCATCCGCTCGCTGTACAGGTGTCTGGTGCTTCGCATCTGCCTGTGTATCGAGACGCAGATGTCAGGTGCCGGTCACAGGACTGTGGCCGCGCCCGGCAGCCTGTACCAGAGCCCGCTGAATTTGATGGGGCTAGCGATCTCCACGCACCCTGTGCATACCAGGCCACATGAGCCCGGGCACTACCGGGACCTGCACGCGCTGCTGGAAGTGGCGGTGGCGTTTCGGTTCAGCAGCCCCACGGCTACGCTGACGATAGAGCCCGTGCAGCAGGAGCTGTTCCGGTACTGCCGGTTCTCCGGGCCCCACCCGAACGACGTGCTGGGTGACCCGGGGCCTGGGCGCTGCTGGAAAATCGCGAAAAATTTCTCGATTATGATAAAGCCTGTTGACCCCACGCATCCGCCGATTCCATACAGGACGTGGCTGGAGGTCACACCATGCCCGTCCGGCCCGTTCTGGAATACGTATGATATAACGGAGGCCGTCAACGGCGTCCTGATCCGTCGCGCGTCCAGGTTGCAGGGGAATAAGCGGCAGGTCTGGCACGGCACTGACGGCTGGGTCACGCTGTGGGATGGCGGCGAGTGGGTGGGCCCCACCAGCGGGTGGGTGGTGCAGTGGTCCCGGCCTGAGTGGGCACAGCCGTACAACGTGGTATTAGAGAATCCCTTCTTTATTTCCGGGGATATGGATGATGAGTTCTTCAGCGAGGCTTCGTATCAGCACGCGCGGCTGTGGTGCCTCTACCCTGGATATGCGGAGTGCCCCGGTGTGCAGTTCGCCCTGCCACAGGCTTCAGTCGGCGGGGATGCGGAGTTCGTGAGTCATCGCGACTGGGGCATGCCTGTCCTGTCCGTGAACCGGACGGACGCCACGCATATAAGGAATTTTTTCTCGAACAGTCCGTTCAATCTCACTGTTGCGAACGTGTTTGCTGTCGACTACTCACTGCAGAGCGCACCACCGCCAGGGTCGTGGCTGCGCGACGACCCTGTCATACCAGGCCAGCCCGGTGTGGTAAAGATCTGCACGCTGGTTCCGACATGGTCCATTCCGCCAGAGATCACATACAGGCACTATGAGCGCGACGCCGACTACGTCAGCGAGTGGGAGCAGTGGGTGCAGTACTGGATGATGAAACCTTTGAATTTTCGGGGGGCCGGCGTAATCATCGGCATGGACCCGAACCGGCGGCCGATCGCGCGCCAGCCGGAGATCGCATACCGGGGCCGCGCGCCGGTTTGCGTGTATGTGCACGGCCACTAACCTGACCGCCTGCGCCGGCTTTCAGGCTTTTCTTCTCGATTTGGTGGGTCGCACGGGATCAGCAGCCCGTCGATGAACCGCGCATACGATGGGGCCTGTGGCGGGACCTCGCGAACAACCCATTCTGCGCGGACCAGTCTGGCTGCCTCGTCCTCCACAGTCAGGTCCAGCATCGCGTCAGGCATGCGGCCCCATACACCGGACCCGCTGGGCCGGTCTACCGCCGAGGTCTCCTGCAGCGAGCCCTTTCTGTGGTGGTGTGTGTATACCAGGCTCGTGCTGTGCTCGCGGGTGATCGCGTACAGATCGCGCAGAAATGCCGTCACCTGCTTCGCGTCGATCTCGTCCAGGTCCGCCAGCCTGTAAACCGGGTCGATGATGACGACGGCCGGGTGCAGGCGCGGGATGATGATACTGAGGTCCTCCAGCAGGCCGCCGAGGTCCGGCGCGTGGTCGCGCATAGGCATGACGTGAATTCGGTCCAAGGCCGCACCATGATATGATGCGATCCTCTCATACCGGCCCCACAGCGTGTCCTCGTGAAGTTCGAGGTCCACGTGGAGAACAGCCCCTGCAGCGCACGGTTTATCGAGAAATTTTTCTCCACATGAAACGGCCGCGGCCAGGTGCATGCACGCGAAAGATTTTCCGGCCTTTGCGCGGCCGGCCACGCACAGCACGGTCCGGCCGCGAACGATGCCCTCTATGAGCCACGGTCTTCTGGCCGGCGGTCGCGCGGCCCACTCGCTGAGGGCCACGGGCCAGCGGGTCACGCGGAGCGTGTCCAGGTCCAGCGGCGGGCAGTGGTCCGGCGGCCGCAGATACAAAAGGTCCTGCGTGGCGCCTCCTCTGCGCGCGCCCGGTACGCGTGTCAGCCGCGACGGGTTTTTGCACGCGCGGTCCACAGGCAGGCCGCGGCGCTCGAGCCAGTCGTATACCAGGCGAACGCGCTCATCGTACTGCGTGCGGTCCGCGGCGTCCACGCGCACGAGCGCGTGCAGACTGCGCCCGCCGCTGTAGACGATACTGACTACAGGAAGTACGGCCGCCGCCTCGCTGAGCCCGGCCCACTGTCGCTCGAGGTCAATCGCATCGCACTCGACGAGGCAATAGAGAAATTTTTCCACATCCGCGTCGCGGCCGCCGGGCCCGCTCATCGGGTTGATTCCGATGTACTGCGGCGGGTCCATGCCGGCCTCGAGCCGATCCGCCAGCTCGGCCGCTGTGGAGACATCACCGAGCCCGGCCGGATGCCCGTCAATCTCATGAACGTACCGCACCAGCGCGTCATCCGTGAACAGTGTGCGCAGCCACGCCGCTGTGTCGGCGCTGACGGGTCGCGGCAGGGGCTCCGGCTCCGGAGGCCGCGGTCGTTTTCTGGCCGGCGTGAATCGGGAAAATTTTCCTGAATCCGGTGGCGGTGACCACCCGCGCGCGCGGGCCATGTGCCAGAGCGTGCCCGGGCCTACACCGCCACCCGCATCGAATCCCTCCCACCGCCTGCGGCAGCCGGCCTCGTCGAATCGCTGGCGGTCTCGCGCGGACCAGGCAATCCACTCGTCTACAGTCCGGCCGGCGGCATGCAGGGCCATGCCCACGGCCAGCCAGTCCGCGTAGTCCAGCCCGGCCGGGTCAAGTGCCGAGAGCGCGCCGGATATCCAGTCGCCCGTCCGTGATGATTTTTCTGGCGTCATCAACGCTGTGCGCGACGCCCGCGATCCCGCCTGCACGGCGGATGCGCCCGATCCAATCGCTCTGTTCATTTGCCACAACTCCCCCGATTTCGCGTTTTACCTCGATGCCGACAAATACGGAAATTTTTCCTGATTTCACCGGTACGCTCAGCCAGCCGATGAGGTCAGGCGACCCCTTGCCCAGCCCAGTCGCGCAGCCCAGATGAGCTGCGCGACTGGAGACGATATTGCGGTGGAGTGTGAGCCCGGGTTCAAGCCGGGCCCACTCCAGTATCTCGCGAACGACCGCGCTCTCGGGCCGATCAGAACGGGAGCGGCTCATCTGGCTCATCCGGTGCGGCCTCCGCCGATTCGATCCTGATCGACACGGCCTTCGCGGGCATGAACCGCACACGCGTGTACGGACCCGATCTGGTAATCTGCACGCCCACGTGCAGCCCCGGTAGAATCGAGATAAATTTCTCGATTTCCATCGGCTCGGTCAGCCCCAGCGCATGGTGGAGCTGGTGCAGTCTCCACAGCGTGGACTCGCGCAGATAGATGCGGTCCGTATACTGAACCTGTTCTCCGCCTGCGCCTGTCATGTACAGCGAGAGCCGCACGCAGCCAGGCAGGTCCCGGCCGTCGCGCGCAGCCAGCTCGTAGTACACAGCGTCCTGTATGACCGCCGAGTACATCCCGGGCTCCGGCTCTGGCGCCTGGTCGCGGTATTTGTCACGCGCCCCGATCAGCATATTCGTTCTCCTCATTCGTGAAACTTTTCCTTAATTCCTCGACAAACTCCACGGCATCGTCGATGCCGTTTTTTCTGGCGATCGCAAGTGCGACCTCGACATCCACGCGCGATCGCATGCGGACGGCCCGGTTCAGGTGCCATGCGATGAGGGCTTTGATATCACCCTGGTCTGGCGCTCCGGCTGTGATCCGGATCAGGTCATCTGGGCTGACGCGGCAAAGCCACTCGGCTAACGCGCCACTCTGGGGTGTGGTGATCCCGTGCTCCGCAGAGGCCAGCGAGCACTTCAGCGCGCTTATGGCCAGGCGCACCATGTGGTGTGAGACCTCTACGGGCTCCACGGCACGCACCGCGGCGAACCTGGAGTCATACACCTCCCACACACTGCTGTGGGCCTTTTCGTCGTAGTCATAGTGAAAACAACTCATTCCGGGATCTCCTCTACATCAGCCAGCACGGCCTGCCAGTCCTCGTATGTCATAGCCCTCGCGGACAGCCCGCGCTCACGCAGGTATGCCGACAGGGCCTGTCTGTTCCCGTGGAAACGCTCAAGCACCTGCCTGCCGATTTCGAGAATTTTTTCGCGATTCGGATCGACCGGCTGGAGGACGTTCGCGATCCACGCCGGGGCCTGATCCAGCGGCAGGTCCTCCGGATCGCACACGCATTTCGTCAGGCGCCCGGCATGCGGCGTGGCATACAGCATGCGCTCTCCCAGTCTCGCGGACCGCGTATCATCGCGGCCCACGCGGGCCACGGCGCACGCAGCCAGGGCGATCACGTCAACCCGCTCGATGAAGATTGCGGCCACGCTGCTACGGGCCGCGTCGTGCAGCTTCACGCTCCAGCGGTCCCACTCGCCGTGTACCGGGTCCTCGACGCGCTGGCGCGTGGCGTGGGCCAGCAGGAGCACACCGCGACCGCTCTGGCGCAGGGCCTCGATATCGTCGGCCAGCGCCAGCATGGCCGATCGCAGTTCCACGTAGCCGCGGCCGTACCCGGGCGCCTCGATGGAGTCCCACCCGCGCGCCTGCAGCAGGGCCTGCGTGGCGAGGTCTTGCGCCCTATCCAGCGTGTCGATGCAGACGATATCGTACGGCAGGTGCTGCGCCTCAGCGAGCGCGCCGCGCAGGCCCTGCCAGTCGTCGATGATGGCCCGGTCCACGTCGACGTGGCCGGACCGCCCCTCCAAGTCCAGCAGCAGCGCGGGGCGAATTTGCGCGATCCGCGCAGCGAAAGTTGTTTTTCCGATGCCGGGCTCGCCATATATCATAGCGACCCGGGAGTGGGTGTACGTTCCGCGGAAGATGTTCATTGTGTAACCTCCTCTGCTGTAATTTTTTCAGGAAAAATTTCCTTATTCTCAATCTTGGTTCCGTGCTCGCCGCGGTCCAGCGCAGCGAGCGGACCTGCGGTCTGGACCCGGACCATGCCCTGGGTGATGCCCCAGGGCCTGCGCCGCCACGCCAGCAGCAGGGTGTCGCCGCTCCGGCTCAGGACCTCCACGTATTGGGCCTGAGGCGGGAGCAGCTGGAACAGAATGAGGCGCTGTTTTCTGGTCATTTGTGATCCTCCTATTCGAGAAATTTTTCTCGATTTTGCGGTAAAAAAATTTTACCCGGCCGGGCACATGACCCGGCCGGGCTTTCTGTTACTCGGCCGGCACGGATTCACTGAATAAAAATCTGCCGTTTTCGATGACGATCACGATGTCCCGTCCGCCGCGCAGATCGCGTCGGATCGTATAGACGTCATCCCCGACCTCCAACCGCCGCGTCACGCCCTCCGGGATGGCCTGCCGGAGGGCGTCGCCGTCGCGGCTGATGATTGCCTGATACAAAGCCCGATCAGTCATCATGGCTGGCCTCCTCATCGCGCATGCGCCTGGTCACCGCGTGGACCAGGCGGTCCGCCGTGACCGTCGCGTCTGACAGGGCCTTGGCCAGGGCCACGGTCTCCGCGTCGTCCAGCATGTGCTGTACCTCACCGAGGACGCGCACGCGCTCCGCCAGACCCATGGCCAGCGCGACCAGGTTCACGAGGCCCCCGGCCTCAATGCAGTCCGGGGCGCAGGTCAGCAGCTTATCGCGGGTGGGGATGTCCCGCAGTCCAGTGAGAAACAAGACTTTCATGGTACCTCCTTTCGTTGTTGTGGCCCCGGGCCCGCCCGGGCCCGGGGCCGGTTTCAGGTGTTATGCAGCATATACACAGTTGTTGTGCAGGTCCACCCAGCCCACCAGCGAACCATCCACGTAGACGCACCAGATGGACTCATGGGGCCGGCTGGTGGCCACCAGCCGGCGCCACCTCCCTCGGCCATCCCGCAGCTCCGTGGCCACCCGGTGCACGCCACGAGAGAGCCGGATGGGCGGGCCGTCGAAATGCACAGAGAGACAGCACTGCACCGTATAGGCGATGGAAAAGAGCCAGTCTGCATGCGCCACGGACGCGGCGCCGAAAATCGAGAAGTTGTCAATGTGAGTTGGCATGTGTGTCTTCGCTTCAGCCGGCAAGTCAACATGTTTTGTAGCCATGCGTTTCTCCTTTCGTGTTGTGCCGGCCTGCTGGCCGGCGGGTTGCTCATCCGTCAGTATCATACCACACCTGAAAGAAAAAAATCAAGAAAAAATTCAATTTTTTTAGAACCCGGCTGCGGCGGCATCCGCCAGCGCCTGCCGCAGCAGGCCCGGGCGTTTCCACTGCCCCGCGCACGCCTGCCGGATGGCGGGCGTGTGGACGCCGGCCGCATACGCGGCCCGGATGCGGGCGCGCGTCTGAAGCTTTTTCAGCTCGCGCTGGTCCCGCCGCTGTTCCCGCGCGGCCTCATCGCGGGCTGCGCGCTCGGCACGCTCGTGTGCCGCACGGGCCTGCTCCCAGCAGCTCTCGTAGTCGCCGGCTGCCAGGGCGCGCAGAACCGCCACGCGCATCCCCTGGAACGTCGTTGCCTCAGCCAGCTGCTCCGGCGTGGCGTCGGCGATCCCCTCAGCCAGGCAGTGTGCCACGACCCACCCGGCCGGGGTGCACACGCCGTGCAGCGCACCAGCCAGCCGGACGATAGGCCAGCCCTCGCGGCGGGCGATGGCTACCAGCGCGCGCTTGGCGTCGCACGCGCGCTGGCGCGCCGTGGTGGTATAGTCGTTTTGCCAGCCACGGCCCTCAGCAGCAGCCGCGCGGCGGAGGCCAGCCAGGGTGCCCCAGGACTCAATCGCGTTAATCATGGCCTCGTTAATCATATCGCTTCCTTTCGTTTCGCTCATCTGTCTACAGCATATCACATTCAAAAAAAAAAGTCAATACCTACAGAAAAATTTTTTCGCGATTTTTCTCTCGTTGTGTAATCCGGATTACAAAACGCGGGGAAAAAAATCAGGGCCGAACCGGCATGACCACGTTGAGATAATTGTCCTCAGGGGCCTCGGTGCAGGGCCGGAATACCACAGGGTTGTACATGTCCGTGAAGCACATGCTGATGCGTTCACTCTGCACATACCGGAGGAAGTCAAGCAGAAAATCCGGATTGAAGGATATTTCCGCCTCCGTGCCGGAGTACTCCGCGGGAATCTCACTCACGTACTCGCCGACTTCCGGAGTCCGGACGCGAACAATCAGCGAACCGGACGCAACAGCAATCCGTACAATCCGGTTGGAATCGGAAGTCATGGCATAACCCGCCCGCAGCGCGCCGGCAAACTCCGCCGTATTCGCCACCAGCTCCCGTTCCAGTTTCTTCGGAATTACTGTTTCACAGTTGGGGAATGAACCGTCAATCAGCGCTGAAATCAGGGCAAATCGACCAAAATCAAACTTGATCCTCACTGAATCGATATACACGTGAACCACATCATTTTCATTATTCGACAGTGCGCCGATCAGTTCACGAACTACTTTTGCCGGAATAATCACCCTGGTCTCAGGTACATCACCACTGATATCCGTCCGGGCCAGACTGAGACGCCGCCCATCCGTGGCCACCACGTTAATCTGGCCGGGTTTCGTGTCAAGCAGCACACCCGTGAGCACCTGCCGGGCCGGTTCCATGCTGGCACAAAATACGGTTTTTTCAAAAAGGGTTTTAAGCACAGGCTGGGAAAAAGGTACCGGCGTTGCCGTCACCTCCGGAATCTGCGGGAAATCTTCCGCGGCATGGGAGAAAAAACGAACCTCGGTGTTTCCGGCCCGGATCAGTACTACGCTGGAGTCAATTTGCTCCATGGAAAGTTCATCTACACTTATAGAGGGCAGCAACTGCCCGAGACGGTGGCAGGAAATCGTACAGGCGCCAGGGGTCTCCACCGCACAGTCCACAATGCAGTTGATGTGAACCTTGAGGTCAGATGCCGCTACACCAAGTGTTCCTTCTGATGCAGTGAGGAGCACGTTCGCCAGAACCGGCCAGGCTGGTCTGGTCTGCACGATTCCTTTGGCCATGTTGATAGATTCGAGCAGTTCGCGACGGGATACAGTGATTTTCATGGTCACGCCTCCTATGGTTTTTATCAGTATACCACAGCCGGCGGTATCGGGAAAAATTTCCCGATTACCACACCCCACCCCCCCCTTTCCCCCCTTCCCCCCCTTAAAT
>Ga0308420_1000734_pt1 | contig 16745 bp, 17 predicted proteins | sample HotsprSampleMS55_FD_203802 | JGI IMG/M metagenome (GOLD analysis project Ga0308420, IMG submission 203802) | Hot spring phototrophic mat microbial communities from Mushroom Spring, Yellowstone National Park, Wyoming, United States - 20090730_MS55 ... | reverse complement strand
GTCGTAGTCGGCAATGAGTCGCTCGATGACCGTCTTGGGTGTTCCGACAATGGTCGGGCCGAGTGCTCGTGTGTCACCCATGCGGGTAGCCAGAAAGCCGCGCAGAGAATTTTCCGTGACATACCCAGGTGGAAGCAGAAAGTGAGGAGGAATCTTGAACGCTTTGCTGAGAAAGAAGCGGCTATGCTCCGCGGCTTCGTCACGCGCCCGTTGTTCGTCGTCGGACACATATAGACCTGGTGCGTAGCCGAGCAACGCTGGGTCAGGTTCATAGCCAAATTTCTCCCGTGCGCAGGTCCGATACAGATCGAGTAATCGTTTGACGTTTTCAAGGGGGGTGAAAACCGACACGTAGGGATAGCGGTGCTGCGCTGCGAACTCGATGGTCTCCGAACTCCCCGCCGAGGGCAACCAAATCGGGGGATGGGGCTTTGTGTACGGCCGCGGCCACACGTTGACGTACCGATATTGGTAATGTTTGCCAAGATATTCGAATGGTCCTGGCTCGGTCCAAGCACGCACGATGAGATCATGAGCTTCGTAGAACATCTCACGGGAGAAGGTGGGGTTGATATCGAGAGAGAAATATTCACACCCTATGCCGCGCACGAATCCTGAAATGATACGCCCGCGCGTTACGACATCAAGCATGGCGATCTCTTCGGCCACCCGCAGGGGATTGGCGCGTAACGGTAAGCCGTTGCCCAGGATGGCAATCTTGGCGTTTTTGGTGCGCCGCGCTAGCATGCCGGCAATGATGTTGGGTGAGGGCATCAATCCATAGGCATTTTGGTGATGCTCGTTGACGCAGATGCCATCGTAGCCCAACGCATCAGCATATTCGAGTTCGTCCAAGTAACGGTTATAGAGTTCCGCCCCTTTGATCGGATCGTAAAACGTATTGGGAAAGGTCACCCATGCGGATTCATATTTTTCCTCAAAGTCCTCAGGATAATCTGTCCACGGCATCAGGTGAAAGAAGTAGGATTGCATAGAGGCTCCTTATTCTCCCGCAAAAACTCTACCATGACTCGCGCTAATTCGTCCGGCTGTTCGATGGTCGGGTCATGGCCACACTGGTCGATGTACACAATCCGTGCCAAGGGTAAGAGGCGTTTATATTCCTCGGCATAGGCGGGTGGGATCAGTTGATCTTGGTTGCCCCAGACGATCAGCGTCGGCACAGTAGCCCGTCTGAGCCGACGTGGCAGCTTGGGGTCATGCAGGTACGGATTCCAGGCAAGGCGCGCAAAGGCACTCCGGTCGTGGAACATCTGCACCACCGTATCTGGGCCGAGGTCTTTTGGCATAACAGCCATGGCCTTCGACACATCGTGAAACGCTAGCGGCAGGAGTGCCTCAGGTGGCAGACGGAAGACATCGGGTATTGGCACGGCCGGGATCCGCAGGCCGGCCGCGTCGATGAGCACCAGTTTCTGCACGCGTTCAGGGTGAAAGGCGGCAAACTCCGCCGCAATCCAGCCGCCGAATGACACCCCAGCAATCCGCACAGGCTCGTGCAGGCCCAAGCCATCCAGCAAGTCGAGATAATGAAAGACCATGTCATCCATGCCGACCAACCAGTCAGGCAGCGGGGAGGGGCCAAAACCAGGATGGTCGGGCAAAAGCACGTGAAAATGTTGCGAGAGCCGGTCGATTCCTTCTGTCCACATCCCTGCGCCCATGGCACTGTGCAGGAAGAGTAATGGTTCACCTTGCCCTGCTGCAAAAACGCGCACGCGGTAATCCCCGGCCAGAACGGTGCGCTCCTGAGGTGTACTCATGGCAAAATCTCCTCCTGCCTTAGTATCCAGGTTACGGGTTGTGTTGCAAGGAGTCTGTGGGCGATGGGCAGGAGGTCGGCGGAAGTAACGGCAGCCCGAACGCTCGGGGATGCGGAACGGCTTCGGCTAAGGCGCAGCGGCCCAACAACAGCATGCGGTTGGCACAGGAGAACTCGCATAACACGGCAGCGCACTTTAGGGGTTCGAGCAAGTTTCAGCGCCGCCTTACCCTATTTCTGCACGGGCAGTGAGCGGGTACTTTTGCAGGTCGATGTAGCGACGGAAAAACGGTATGTAGAGCGGCGCCCACACCCCATAGTCCCGTCTGACGACTGCGAGCGCACGCCGTAAGTCATGCGGTGACTCCAATTTGAATTCGAGAATCCCCAGGTTCAGCCACAGCGGTTTGAGATAACAAGGGTACGACGTGATCAGCGGGTCCCTGTCGTTTCGGTCAGTCACCTCGCAGCGGATCGGTGCGGGTTCACAGCGGCGGGCATAGTATTTATGGATACATAGAAAAACCGACTCGATACTCGGGCCGGGGAACCCAAACTCTGCACACAAGACTGCGGCGACGAGGTCGGCTACATCACGCGAATAGCACACCGCGTCAATATGGTGCATCCGCACGTAGGCCCGACAGCGATCGACGTATGTTTCGTGCAGGGGCTTGCGGATCTCTCTGCTGGGCTCACTTGTCAATCGGTCTTGTATCCAAGCTCAGAAGATATGGACTGAAGCACGGCCCAAGTTGGCTGCTTTTTCTTCCTGCTCGGTCTTGGGTGGACGATCAAACCACTCTATGGGTTACTTCCGACCCGTACCCGCTTGCCGGCTTTCACCACAAGAGCTATCTCTTATGCATGAACGCCCTCGGGGCCTGCCGTTAACTTGCGTTCTCTTTTCTCCCGCCACACTATACTGTCGTGTTGCTCCTTTTGCCTCTCTGTGCTGCCACACGCGCCCTCTGTGACGTGGTGATCGACGCGCTAATGGTCGAAACCGCTCGCCCGCTCGGGCTCACCGGCAGCTTTTAGGCGGGGCAGTGGATGGCGATCAGCCTGGCCTGTACCGTTGCTCAGCTCGGAGGCGGGTATCTCGCCACCTACGCGGTGCCACAACACGTGTTTCTGCTCTCTGCTGGCTTCCCCTTGGCTTGGCGACGTTCTTGGTTGCGCTCAGGTAGGTGCGTGAGTCGCGCACGCAGAGCGACCCAGAGCACCGGCGAGACACCCCTGTCTCGCTGCGGCAGGCCGCGCGCTCGCGTCATCTGTGGCTCGTGTTGGGATTGTTGTTCTTTTGCAACTTCAGCCCTTCTCTCGGTACCCCGCTGGGGTATTATCAAACGGTCGTGCTCGCTGTGATGCGTACCCCCAACGACCCCTTTCCACGAGATCCGCTCGAGCTTTTCGCACGTGCACTGCGTCGGCGATGCCGTTGCGCCACGGCAGCTGGCGGCGGTCATTGACGAGGGGGAGAAACGAGACTAGGAACTCCAGAAGGGGGCGGGTGTCCACTTCCTCTTGACTTTCGCGCGCAAAAGAGTAGACGCTCTTCTCCAGAGTGGTGGGAAGGAGTGGGGCGGCGAAGCAGACGGACACGAAGCAGCCGCCGGTGTGGGGCCATCTGCGCAAGCGGCTGGCCCTGTTTTGTTTTGGGAATGGCAAAAGGAGGCACTAGATATGCGTTGGAGAAGCAGTACTAACAGAAGCGTGCTGCTCCTTGGCATCTTTTTCCTCCTGGGGGTAGCCACAACTGTGGGAGCGCAAGAAGAGGCAGCTGCATCGCTGGCGATTGATAGTACCAAAGTCACAATGGACACAGTGTGGACGCTTATTACCGCCTTTCTTGTCTTCTTCATGAACCTGGGCTTTGCCCTGGTAGAGTCGGGATTTTGCCGGGCGAAGAACACCACCAACATCTTGGCCAAGAACTACATTGTGTTCGCCGTCTCCTCTGTGGCTTTTCTGCTTACCGGCTTTGGCCTCATGTTCGGCTCGGGTAACAGCTTTATCGGCACCAATGGTGTCTGGTTTGTGAGCGGTCCGGATAACAGTCCCCTCACCGGGGACGCCTATCAGGGGGTATACAACTCTCTGAACTGGACGGGCATCCCCCTGTGGGCTAAGTTCTTCTTCCAGCTTGTCTTTGCCGGCACCGCTGCCACTATCGTTTCGGGTGCGGTGGCGGAGCGGATCAAATTTGGTGCCTTCTTCCTCTTCTCCTTTATTATGGTGGGTCTCATCTATCCCATCACCGGTCACTGGATCTGGGGGGGAGGCTGGCTTGCGCAACGGGGCATGCTCGACTTTGCCGGCTCGACGGTGGTCCATTCAGTAGGGGGCTGGGCAGCGCTTGCTGGAGCAATCATGCTGGGGGCGCGCATTGGCAAGTATCAGGAAGGAAAGCCCGTTGCCATTCCCGGCCACAGCTTGACCTCAGCCACCTTGGGTGTGTTTATTCTCTGGTTTGGCTGGTTTGGGTTTAACCCGGGCTCGACGATGGCAGCCGATTGGGCATCGATTGCGCACATTGCGACCACCACCAATACGGCAGCTGCTACTGCATCCATCAGCGCGTTGCTGAGCGCATGGGTGATTTTGGGCAAGCCTGACCTTGGTATGACGCTGAATGGGGGTCTTGCCGGCCTGGTGGCGATCACTGCTCCTTGTGCCTTTGTCAGTGTGGGGAGTGCGTTCTTCATCGGCATTGTAGCCGGGATTCTGGTAGTCCTGTCCGTTCTCTTTTTTGACCGTATCAAGGTTGACGATCCGGTAGGAGCGGTGTCAGTGCATATGACAAACGGCGTCTGGGGGACTTTGTCTCTAGGGCTCTTTGCTGACCCCGCTGTCTGTCCTGCCGCTTCTGCGGCCAAGCTAGGGCTTTTCCTGGGCGGGGGGCCGGAGCAATTTCAGGCCCAACTCATCGGTGTACTGGCAGTGGGCGCTTTTGTGTTCAGCGTGAGCATTGTTGGCTGGGCTGTCATCAATGGGATTATGGGTCTGCGAGTGAGCCCGGACGAAGAGCTTGAGGGACTCGATATCGGCGAGCACGGTAACCCTGCCTATCCAGACTTCGTTTTAGCCTCGGCTAGCCGTCCAGCCGCTTTTGCTGTGGCAGGGGCGTCCAGGGAAGTGGCGCGACCCACACCTGCCCCAGCTTCCATCTCACTGCGCCGACCGTCCTCCGAGGTGGCACGACCGACCCCTGCGCCGGCTCCTCCCGTGTTGCGCCAGCCGCCCGTCGTTATGCGCCAGCCCGAGCGCCGGCGGACTCCACCCGTGCGGCTGGTAGAAACGCGAGGAGCTTCTGCTGTGAGAGAAGCTCCTGCTGCCGCAGAAGAGCACTCCTTTGAAATCTCTGTGTTGAACGTGGACAAGAAAGTGTTGCGTCAAATCTGGCACGACCTCTGTGAGAAATATCCACACGATGTCCCGAAGGAATTCAGTGATATTTACCCGGACGTGAAGTTATTCCGGGACAATACGTGGGTTTTTCACCACGGCAATCCTACAGAATATCAACGCAAGCTGGAACAGATCCTTTACCTCTATGGGGTAGAGGGCGCCCACTTGCAAGTCGCATGAGCCGCTTCACAAAAGGGAGGGATGTACAATGACCACCCTAATTGTTGCTCTCATTGTGCTCGCCGGTGTTGCCGGAATCGCGGTGCTGTTTTTTCTTGCTTTCTATGTCAAAACCCCGCCCAATATGGCGTTTGTTCGCTCCGGATTGGGAGGGAAGAAGGTCGTAGTTGATAGCGGCGCGATCGTGCTGCCAGTGGTACATACCCTGCAATGGATTTCACTGGAGACGATCAAACTGGAGGTGATCAAAGCCCAGAAAGAAGCTTTCATTACCAAAGATCGTTTCCGCGTAGATATCGGCACGGAGTTCTACTTACGAGTCGCTGCCGATCCTGACAGTATTGAACGTGCCTCCAGGAGTCTAGGGAACCGCTCGTTTGACGCAGCGGCGATCCAAGCATTAGTTGAAGAGAAGCTGGTTTCGGCGTTGCGCTCTGTCGCTGCGGCCAGTGAGCTTGTCGAGCTGCACGAAAACCGCCGCGCCTTCGCTCAGGCGGTGAAAGAAGCCCTGCTTGATCCCCTCTCGTACAACGGGCTCACCCTTGAGGACGTGTCGGTCTTCCACCTAGATCAGACGAGCAAAGAGTACCTTGACCCGAGCAATATCTTTGACGCGGAAGGGCTTAGGCAGATCACGCTTCAGACTTCGGAGCGCACCCGCGAGAGAAACGAGATTGAGCGCAACACCGAGGTGGCGATCAGGAAAAAAGATGTAGAGGCGATCAAACTCAAGCTGACGCTGGATCAAGAACGAGCATTAGCCGAACACGCCCAGCAGGTACAGATCCAGACAGATGCAGCACGGGCGAAAGCGGAAACCGAACGCTTCGTCTTCGAACAAGAGCGGGTCTCGCGCGAGGCCGAGATCGCCAAAGAACGCGCCATTCGCGAGATGGAAATCGCGCGGGAGCGGGCAATCCAGGAGGCCGACATCGTCCGCAGCCGGGCAATCCGCGAGGCCGAGATCGCACGGGAGTTGTTTCTGATTCAAAAAGAGAAAGAGCGACTCCAGGAAGAGGCGAGCCGGTTGCAGCTCGAAGCAGAACGGGAGCGTGCTGCCCAGGCCGTGCTTACGGCGCAGGAGCAGGCCAGCGCCGAGCGGGCGAAAGCCGTTGCTCTCATCGCTGCCCTCCAGGAAGTGGAGGTTGCCGAACGGCGGCTAGAGGCAGTGACCAAGCTGTCGCAATCGCGACGGGTGGAAGGCGAGGCGGAAGCGTACGCCCGAGCCAAGCTGCGTGAGGCGGAAAACCTCATCGACCCGAAGATTATCTATCGCGACATCCTAAACGGCCTGATTGAGAAATCGCCCCAGATCCTTGCCGAACTCATGGCCCCGGCCAAAAGTATCGATAGCATCAAAGTGTTGAACATCCACGGCGCCGGCTTCGGGGCCACGAATGGCGTTGGTGAGGGTAGCAACGCTGTGGTCTCTGGGGTGACCAAAGCTTTTCTCGAGGCCGGGGCAGCCCTGCCGCTGCTGAGGGAAATCTTCGCCTTCGTGCAGGGTGACGGAGAGGACGCCGTGCGCAAGCTGATGGAACGGTTTCCGGGGCTCGCCGAAGTGATCCGGCCTCCCAGAGGGGAATCCCCACGCGCAGCCAGGTAAACTGCTTTGCTGTCAAGAAGAAGGGGGGGTCGTAAGCACTGCTGTAGGAGCCGCACGTGATATGCACTGCTCAGGTACGCCGGAGGAGAATCGCGAACAAGACATTTATCACCTGTAGTGAGGACCGGGGGTGATCCATGACAAACCAACAGGAGGTGTGTTATGGCGCTCTATATTCATCTCGTGCGCATGACCCAAGAGGGAGCAACGAAAATCCGGGAGTTGTCCGCTGTCTACTCCAGGTGGAGGAACTTCGTCGAGTCTCTCGGGGGAAAGCCGATCTGCGTGGCGGGCTGCTTTGGGGAGTATGATTTTGTTGCGGTGGTGGACTATCCGAGCGAGAGTGTGGCGATGAAGTCGGCAGGGTATGCGGCGGCGACAGGCAGTATGCAAACCCAGACTCTCCCCGCTTGCCCCATCGAAGACTTCCTCAAGGTGATGAGCGAGCTCCCAAGGTAACCGTCCCATTTTGGGTCATCCCCGGTCCACCGTTGCAAGTTGCTATTTCCGGCCGACCGCCACGGTCGGGTCTCGCGCGCTCCTTCTCTAGCCGCGGGGCTGCAGCAAGGTAGGGGTCCGTGCGTCTTGGTGGACAGTTGAGCAGGCGCGTCGGGAGTCGGCTAGGGGTCCTTCGTGACGACCACTCCGCTCCCGCGTAGCATCGGCGAGCCGTCGATGGCGCAGACCGCAGCTGCGCCAGGCACTTGCCGTCCTTCTGCCCGACCGGTGACCTGAAAGACGGCTTCGGCGATATGGCCCATGCCGTGCAACCGCCCTTCACCGAGGCTGCCGCCGAAGGTGTTTACAGGGAGTTCTCCTTCGAGGGCGATGCGGCCATCCTGGATGAACGCATACGCCTCGCCCTGAGGACAGAAACCTGCCGCCTCTAACCAGTAGAGCGCGGACGGGCTAAAGCCGTCGTACAATTGGGCAGCGTCCATATCCTGCGGTCCTAGTCCAGACGATGACCATAGTTTGCGCGCCAGCGACCCTCCGCATTCCATATAATCGTCGAGCGCGTAGTGGAGCAGGGCCCGCCGGCGGCTCGTGTTTTGGCCGTACCCGGCGATATAGGCAGGCAAGTTGCGCAGGTCTCGTGCTCTTTCAGCAGTGGTTAGCACCAGCGCGACACACCCCTCCACTGGGATATCGCAGTCGAACAGGCATAACGGCTCGGCAATCCAGCGAGCCGCGAGGTAGTCCTCGCGCGTCAGGGGAGTCGTGTAAAAAAAGGCGCGGGGATTGCGGTTGGCGTTCCGACGGCTGTTAACGACAAAGGTTGCCAGGTGTTCGCGCGTCGCACCGTACCGGTGCATGTAACGCTGCCAGGCCATAGCATGCCACTGAAAGATCGCGGTACAACCGTATGGAGCCACGAACTGTGCCTCGCCGGCCGCCCGGGTGCTCGTCCACGCCCCGTAACGACCGCGGGGCTGATGCAGCGCCCGCCACACCAGCACATAGGTGCACGCCTCGGCAAGCAACGCGTGAACTGACTCGATCACCGGGCTGGCGATCATGCCGGTTTCAATCTGCGCGTACCAGCGGATATCTGGTGCCAGAGGGAGGTGGTTGATGAGGTACGCTACACTCACGATATCTTCACCGTCGCGATTGCCCGCCCCGAGAAATGGCGCCTCAGGGTACGTTGCGAGTCCGTCGATCTGTGCGGGCTGCAACCCGGCGTCGGCAAGAGCTGCACGGCAGGCCTCTACTGCGAGCAGCCCCAAAGGCCTCTGGGCATGACGCGTTAACGCAGAATAGCCAACGCCGACGATCGCCGTCTTGCCTCGTCCTGTCCACATACAGTGTTCCTTCGGGCGATCTTACACCACCCGAAATTGCGGCAGGGTAAGTGCAGCGTCAACCTCTTCAAAATACACGACCACTGGCGCCCCGATCCGCACCTTCTCCCGTTCTTCGAATGGGAGGTTGGAGACCATGAATAACAGGGGTTGCTCTTCCAACTCCACTAGAATGTTGAGGTAAGGAATTTGCTCGGCAAACCCGGCAACAGTAGGTTGGTGCATTACAGTGAAGCTGTAAATCGTGCCCCGGCCGCTGACCGGCTCAAACTGAAGGTGCTGTGACAGACAAACGTCGCAGGCGGAGCGCGGCGGGTGATTGAAGTAGCCACACGTCTGGCAGCGCTGCACGACGAGGCGGTGCTGTTTCGCTGCCTCCCAGAACGGCCGCGAGAGGTCGTCAGCAACGGGCAGGGGTCTGGTACACGGGTCTGCCATAGCAGTTTCCTTGCTCCCTCTTGCTCTCAGCTCGACTTTAGACGGGCTTCTAGGGTGAGGGACCCCAGAGCATTCGCCATCTGCAAGCACTATGCTTCTTTTGCCACATGTTCACACGAGCGGTAGGCCTGCCAGTTCGGTCCGGTGGGAATCTCCAGGCGGTGACCGAGGAGGTGGAGGGTGGTGAGCATGCCCAGGATACCGGTTTCCATCGTGTCTGGGTCAGAACGCATGCGCTCTCCTCCTGTGCACCCACCTCACCGTGCGGCAGGCAGCGAGGCCCTGCTCAAATTTTCTCCAACCATACATCCGGCGCCGGGTTGACGCCATGGCGGGCGAAGATCGTATCGATCTCCTGCATATCGGTGTCGGTGATGGCCCAGCCGCCTAGTGCGCCGCAATTTTCCTCCACCTCTGCCGGCGTCCGACAGCCTACTAATGCTGTACTGATCACGGGGTTCGTCAGCGTCCAGCGTAAGGCGAACTGCGGAAGGGTTTTGTTGTATCGCGCGGCCAGCCCTTTCAGCTCTTCCACGACCCGCAGGTTTTTGGGGAAGTATTGCTCGCCGAACAGGTGCTGGAATAAATTGATCGCCCCCATACGGCCACGGCGGGCGCGCCAGTCGTCGTTCCCGAAGTCCATCTCCGCAGTAAACGTGCCCGTCAAGAGGCCGTACGCCAGCGAGCCATAGGCCATCACGCCGATGTTGTGTTCCCGGCAGTAAGGAAAGATCTCTTTGTGCATGCGCCGGTCGAACATATTCCAGCCGTACTGCACAACATCGACGCGCCGGATACGCATGCAGGCATCAAGCTGCGAGAGACGAAAGTTAGACACCCCAACAGCCCGCGCTTTGCCCTGGCGCACGAGGTCATCGAGCGCGTGCATAGTCTCTTCCAGCGGCGTATTCACGTCCGGCCAGTGGACCAAATACACGTCGACATAGTCGGTGTGCAGGTTCTGGAGACTTTTCTCGATGGAGGCCATGATACGCCGGCGGCTGCTATCGCGGAAGTTCGGCGCCTCCCGATAGCCAACGCCGAATTTGGTCACGACGATCGCGTCCTTGCGGTGCGTCCCCAGGGCCTTGGCCAACGATCGCTCTGATGCACCGAAGCCGTACGCCTCAGCCGTATCAAAACAATTCATGCCCAAGTCGAGCGCGCGATGGACGGCGCGGATAAACTGCGTTTCTTCGATCGAACCGTAGCCGCCACCAATCTCCCAACACCCAAAGCCAATCGCCGAAACCTGCATTCCCGTCTGACCAAAAGGTCGGTACTCCATAGCGCTCTCCTCTCAGAGTCCACTGTTCACTGCTTGATCCCTTTCCTGTCCATCACGCGCTTCGCACCCGTGATAGACAAAGATCACTGTGAGGACACGGTACCTCCCCTTTTCTCTCGCAGTGGAAGATCTCGTGACAGGCTATAGCCTGCCACGGCGCAAGAGACAAGAGAAGGGTGCCCGCGGGGGAGAAACATACATACCACTCCTACGCTTTTGCAGCCGTGCGATCGCTCGAGCGGAGACCCGAGCAGGTCGCATATCACAGCGTCAGCCTCCGTGCCGTCGAACATGGCAGGGACTTGGACACCATCTTGCCAAGTTGCAACCCGCGGATTCCTGTGAGTCCTTGCAGAAGAGGTCCCCTCGGTCAATATACGGATTCAGCAGGGAGGCCGTCCCTTCTCAGGGGACAAGCGGGGAGCAAACCAACAGACATCTCCAATGCTCACGCTGCGGCAAGCCTATCGAAATGGCAGTAGCCTATGCTCGCTCTGCCTGCTCTCTAGCTCACCCCTCTTCCCATAAGCGTCTGCCATATGCCACACGTCACTGACATTGACATTCTGCGCTGTTCGGCAGCATAATCTCGCCCCGAGACCGTGCGACCACAAGCAGCGAGCGCATAGGAGGTGTTGTGTCACAGCAAGAGGACAAACATACCATCTACCAGCGCGCCCAACTCGGGCACACGCTTGGCTACGGCAGGCGCCCTGCAGTTGCCGTGGTCGACTTGCAAATTGGCTTCACTGCTCCGGAGCGCTCGCCGCTAGCCGGCAATCTCGACGCCGAAGTTGCGGCAACGAACACGATCATCGCAGCCGCCCGGAAGAAAAACGTCCCGGTGATCTTCACCGTGGTCGGTTATGATTCCAACCGCCAGGACGACGCAGGCCTGTGGCCGGAAAAAGCACCCTCCCTCCGCCTCTTGACTGTGGGGAGCGAGCTAGTGGAACTGGACCCGCGCCTCGACCGTAGGCCTGCCGACCTGGTAATTGTGAAGAAGTACGCTTCAGCGTTCTTTGGCACCTACCTGGCCTCAACGCTGACGATGAAAGGGGTGGATACGCTAATCGTCACTGGCTGCACGACCAGTGGGTGTGTACGGGCGACGGTTATGGATGCCCTTGCCCACGGCTTCCGCCCCATTGTGCCCCTGGAGGCCGTTGGCGACCGTGCGCGAGAACCGCACGAAGCGAATCTCTTCGATATCGGCGCCAAGTATGGCGATGTCGTGCCGCTGAGTGACGTCATTCGTTACCTGGAAAACCTCCACGAGTGAACCTTCGCAGGCGACCTTTTCCGTGCCTGGGGCTTCCCTTCGCCCGTGTTCTAGGATAAAACCACTGGCGGTGCCAATGTGATCGTACTCTGTCCTGCGCAAAGGAGAGAGCAAGAGCGATGCGGTCTGCATCTCCGTTACTGCCATTGATTGCTGTGTGTCTCCTTACCTTGCCCGGGTGTACCCACGCAGATAGTCAACCGCAAGGAGAAGGTCCTGTGGTGTTAATGTCGACTTCAATGGGTGATATCAAGATCAAGTTATACGCAAAGGAGGCACCGGAGACGGTGAAGAATTTCCTCGCCTACGTCAACGACCAATTCTACGACGGTACCATCTTTCACCGTGTCATCCCCGGCTTTATGATTCAGGGAGGGGGGTTCACCGCAACAATGCAGCAGAAACCGACCAAGCCGCCCATCAAAAACGAAGCCGGCAACGGTCTAAGGAACGATTCCGGCACGATTGCCATGGCACGTACCTCTGTGCCTGACAGTGCAACGTCCCAGTTTTTCATTAACGTCAAGGACAACGACTTCCTCAACCGTGACAAGGCCCAAGATGGCGTTGGGTATGCTGTCTTCGGCAGGGTAATTGAGGGAATGGATGTAGTGCGCAAAATAGAACAGGTGCCGACTGGCCGCAGCGGCATGTATACAGATGTGCCGCTAGAGCCGGTCGTGATTCAATCGGTCAGGGTCATTGCTTCGCCTCCTGCGCAGCAACCTTCCCAGCAGACGACCTCCGGAGCGGAATGAGTCGAGATTTCCCGAGAAGTAAAATCCTCAGGAGGACAATCGCTATGCAGCGACAGTGGTGGCCAGGGGTGTTAGTTGTAACTATATTTTGTACCTCCCTCTTCGCCGCGCCAGCGCAAAGTGCCTCCCTCTCCCCCGACCTGCAGAAGGCGCTGGACACGAGTCAGTACGTTTACATTCAGAGCGAGCGCAGGGACGGTTCTTTCGGGAAAGCGGCAGAAATTTGGTTTATGCCGTATCAAGGCGCAGTGTGGGTGGCGTCACCCGTTACGACGCACCGCGTCAAACGCATCCAAGCAGGGCGAACAAAGGCCAAGATCGCGGTTGGCAAACCTGATGGCCCGTCGTTTGCTGCCAAGGGGTCGATCGTGAAAGACCCAGAAGTGAATACAGTGTTATTTGAGACGTTCGCCAAAAAGTACCCCGACGGCTGGTCTTCGTACGAAAAGAGTTTTCGTGACGGTTTGGCGAATGGGTCGCGCGTGTTAATCAAGTACGAACCGGCAGAGTAGCACGTCATATTTTTCCACGGGAGGTGCGTTATGAATCTCGCATGGGCAAAAGAATGGCTGGGGAGCTTCACCGCGGGAGGTATGGACAAGGTGCTGAGCCTGTACGCTGAGGATATCCAGTTTGAGGACGCAACCTTTGCCCACCGGTGCAACGGTATCGCCGAGCTCCGCAAGTTCTTTAGCGGTTTGGCTGCGCCCGGCGCCGGGGAGCACGTCTTCACCGCGACCGCCTATGTCGGCAACGAAAGTGGCGGTGCTGTCGAGTGGACCTGGAGGGCCAAGCATGCAGGCGACTTTCTCGGGGTCCCGGCTGCAGGCAAGGAAACAACGGTGCGTGGAGTCTCGGTGTTGACCTTCAAAAACGGCAAGATCGCCTCGCAACATGACTATTGGGACGCCAACTCGGTGATCCAACAACTGAAGAAGTAACCCCGGGGCTGCCCAGTTGGGCAGCCTCCTCTGCTCTTTGCCCCCCACCTTTCCGCCTCTCTACTCTTTGTCCCTCGTGGCCGCGCGCTTGCGCACGTCTGTACGTCATACGTCGGGCGCGGCTATTGCTGTGGGTAATTTCTTTCCTACCATCTACGTGGTAAGACGGCCGGCGAAAAGGAGGGAAGCCGTCCTGACAATGCAGAGTTCTCTGGAGGACACATGGACTGGGGCGCCTTGGTAACGGCGACACTCCGCCTGTACCAACAGGCAGCAAGAGAGACGTGGCAGAAAGTGCAGCGTGGCTGGTGGGTCGGACTGCTGCCGTTGCTGTACGCGTTGCTGTTCTTCTTCAGCGCGATACTCGCGGCCCCTTTGGGCATTATCGGCGGTTTGATACTCGGCCTCGTCCTGGCACTGTGCACGAGTTCGTACCTGTACTTCCTCGCCCACGTCGTCAGCAGTAACCGCGTACACCCGCGAGCGCTGTGGGAAAGTTGGCATCCGTACCTGGGATCGGTCATTACCATTATGTTTTTTCTCTTCATCGTCCGGCAGGTGCTGTCCCTACTCATGCCGCCGGTCCCGAGCGGCCAAGCCCTCTTCATGCTGATCAACCTGATCCTGCTCATTATCCTGAACCCCATCCCTGAGATCATTTATCAGGGCCGCAGCGAGGGCCTCGCCATGCTGCAGGAGAGCGTGGAGTTTCTGCGGGAAAGCGGGGTCGAATGGTTTCTGCCGCTCGTCGCCTTGGCGGCGTTTTCCTTCGTCTTCTTCCCCCTCCCGATCTTCGTGACGCCTTTGCAGATCGGGAACCTCTCCTTTCCCGCCCTCGGCATCGGGGGGACGTTTTGGGCTTCACCGGCGAGCCTGATCTGGGCGGTCGTCAGCGCGTTTCTCCTGTTCGTGTTGATGGTGTTCCGCGGTGTGTTGTTTCGTGCGCTCGCCAGTGGCACTCGCCGTCAGCGGGTATTCCGTTCTCGCTTTTCATAATTAAGGGAAGAGCTGGCGGAGTCGGCACCTCTCCTCAACGTGTTGGCAGAGGCGGGACACTGCGCTACAAATGGCCCGCGATGATTACCTTAGCTGATGTCCGAAGCGCGCGGGTGCGCATAGGAGCAGCCATCTATTGCTCCCCGTGCGCGTACTCCGAAACGGTCAGCCGCATGGCCGGGGCGCGGGTCTCTTTTAAGCTGGATAATTTACAGATGACCGGCTCCTTTAAGGAGCGCGGCGCCCTCAACAAGCTGCTCTCGCTCGGCGCGGACGAGCGCGCGAGAGGGGTGATCACGGCCAGTGCGGGCAATCACGGCCTCGCTGTTGCGTTTCACGCACAGCGTTTGGGTATACGTGCGACGATCGTCATGCCGCGCTTCGCTCCGCTGGTGAAGGCCTCCTGGGCACAGCGCTACGGCGCCGAGGTGGTCCTGACGGGAACGGATTTCGATGAGGCCCTGGCCGAAGCGCAACGGCTACAACGCGAGTGTGGCAGCGTTTTTATCCCGGCCTTCGACGACCCAGAGGTGATCGCCGGACAAGGAACGCTCGGGCTCGAACTGCTCGAGCAGGCTCCTGGGATGGACGCCGTCCTCGTTCCGGTCGGTGGTGGCGGACTGATCGGTGGTGTAGCAATGGCACTCAAAGAAAGCGGGTTCGGTGGGCGGGTGATTGGAGTGCAAGCGGAACGCCTCCCTGCCATGAAAAGAGCGTTGCAGGCAGGTGCACCGGTGGTGCTCTCTCCGGCCTCAACGCTCGCAGACGGTATCGCCGTGCGCAAAGTCGGGGACCTGACACTCCCGCTGGTCCGGCGTTACGTCGATGACGTTGTCACGGTGAGCGAAACCGAACTCGCTCACGCCATCCTGTTGCTCTTGGAAAATGAGAAGACCGTCGTCGAGGGGGCCGCCGCCGCTACTCTGGCTGCGTTGCTTAACCGTCCCCTAGGGCTTGCCGAACGCACCGTCGTCCTGGTGCTGTCCGGTGGGAATATCGACATGAATGTGATCGCTCGTGTCATCGAAAAAGGTCTCGTGCAAGAGGGACGCCTGGTGCGGCTCAGTCTCATCATCCCCGACCGGCCCGGGGCTCTTGCCCGCGTCTGCACCTTGGTCGCCGACCAAGGGGCAAACATCCAAGAGATTGCGCATACCCGCGGCTTCAGCCGGGCCGAGATCGGCGAGTCGGAAATCACCCTGACCCTCGAAACGCACGGCCCAGCGCATATTACCCAGGTTGTCACGGCGTTACGCGCTGCCGGGTATCAGGTGTTAACAGAACGTTCCGGCCCCCCATAGGGGTTATGGGTCTTCGCTTGCCGTCCCCTTCTGGTCCTTTATCGCGGCGGTGAGCGGTTCGACGAGGGCTTCGGGCAGGCCAGCCTTGTCGCTGATCGTTACATACGAGCCGCTCGGTTCGCTGTAGAAGACGCCGCTGACTCTCTTCTTGCCGCCGATGGTGCGGGCGGCCTCGAGGCGAAAGAACTTGCCCCGCGGCCCATGGATGTCGAACTCATCCCCGGTGCTGACGACTTCCCAGCCATTTTGCGGGGCCACCTCCCGGAGGATCGCGACCGCTTCCTCCGGGGACACCGGCAGGTGCTGCCGGTCGCCCGCACGCTCGTTCCCTCCGAGGCCCGGAACGACCGATTTGACCGTCCCGCATCCATAGAGGCTACTCAGACAAAGCAGGAACACGCCGATGACAGGGGAAAGCGCTTGCTGAGCCACCGGGCGAACGACTCCTTTCTACGAAGGACTTAATATGCAGAGAGTCCGCCGTCAGCAGGGATCACGGCGCCGGTGATCATACGGGATTCATCCGAGGCGAGAAACAGCGCCACCCGAGCAATGTCTTCCGGTTGGCCGGTGGCAAAGGGATACTGCTTCCAGTCCACTTTAATCCTCTGCGTCTGTGGCGTCTTCGCTGGCGCATCCATCGTCTCACCGAAACGCTGCTTCACCCGCTCGGTGAGGACGACCCCCGGACAGATCACGTTCGCACGGATGCCATTCTGGGCATACTCGCACGCTATCGCCCGTGTCAGGGCAATCACCCCGCCTTTCGCCGCCGTATAAACATGCACCGGGAACGCCCCGCGTAACGCGACCACCGACGACATATTCACGATCGCCCCGCCGCCAGCCTTGATGAGCTCGGGAATTCCGTGACGGCAGCAGAGGAAGGTCCCGAGCAGGTCGAGGGACTGGGTGTGGTTCCACACCCACATGTCTACGTCAGTGACGCGGGTATC
>Ga0308420_1000733_pt1 | contig 16752 bp, 19 predicted proteins | sample HotsprSampleMS55_FD_203802 | JGI IMG/M metagenome (GOLD analysis project Ga0308420, IMG submission 203802) | Hot spring phototrophic mat microbial communities from Mushroom Spring, Yellowstone National Park, Wyoming, United States - 20090730_MS55 ... | reverse complement strand
ACTGTCGAATATAAGGGGCAGGACTGTCAACCGCAAAGGAGGGCACGGCGATGGCAACTCGGCGAGGCGCGAAAAAGGTCAAGGTGGTGCGGAAGTCCACCAGGGAGGTGAAAGTCCCAACGCGGCGAGCACGACAAACGAGGCGGACGACCGCCGCCCGCGCGGCGCAGGCCACCGTTGTGGCAAGTGATTACGAAGGCGCGCGCCAGCTCTTGAGTCGATACTGCTTCGCGCTTGACCGAGGCAACCTGGATGAGCTTGGGACGCTCTTTCACCGCGACGCGGTATTCTCGGTATCTTTCGAGCATGGGCAACAACATACCGGCCGTGAGACCATTCAGGCCTGGTATGAACGTTTCTTCCAGCAAAGACCTGGGCAGTATCGACACATGCGTCATAAAATTTACGAGCCGCTCCTGAGAGGAAACGGCAACACAGTGACGGCCGTGACGTACTTCGACGCCGATTCGGTCGAGGAAGACGGAAAGGTGCGGGTGGTGGCTGGTCGCTATGACGACACTTTGGTGCAGGAACACGGCCAGTGGTTTTTTAAAGAGCGCACAATCACCGTGCTCTATCGCTACTCGCCTGGTCTGTGCGAAGAAGGCCTGTAACCCGAGGGAGACGCTATGGAGTATGTCAGTGTTGAAGAGGCGCGCAATATGTCGGGGCTGCGGCTTGTGCTCTCGCCAGGCGTGCCAGGTCCGTGGAGCGAAGCGGCAAAAGGAATTTGCTACGTGAAGAGACTTTCCTACACCCCGGTACGCCAGGAGATTGGCGGCGAAAACCGTGCCCTGAAAGAGTGGAGTGCGCAGACCACTGCCCCGGTCGCAGTCTGGAACGATGAACCCCCGCGCTCGACTTGGATTGAACAGCTCTTTCTGTTCGAGCGACTTGCGCCGGACCCGCCACTCATCCCGGCTCATATCGCCGATCGGGTGTTGATGTTCGGCTACAGTAACGAGTTGTGTGGTGAAAACGGCTTTGGGTGGTCAAAACGCTTGATGTTGATCCATCCGACATTGACCAACCCTAACGCGAGCGAGCAGAGTCGCGCGTTCGCGACCTACCTGGGCAATAAGTACGGCTACGATCCGGTGAAGGCCGAAGCCGCCCCTGCGCGGTGCGCAGAGATCCTCCGCACATTGGGGGCAAGATTGGAGCAGCAGCGAGCCCAAGGAAGCCGCTTCTTCATCGGCAACCAACTGTCGGCCCTTGATATCTATTGGGCGGCATTCGCTGCCCTGATCGAACCACTCCCTCACGAGTTGTGTCCAATGCCGCAGTCCTTTCGCAGAATGTACACCAACACCGACCCGGTGGTGCAAGCTGCGGTGACACCTTTGCTGATGGAACACCGGGATTTCATTTATCGCACTTACCTGCAACTGCCAGTGGATTTGTAAGCAACAGCCTCAAAAGGCCCCTCGCCTTAAAGATAACCCTGATGGGAATGAGCCCGAATAGAGGGTCTTGCTAAAACACAGGCATAGCGCAAGAACAGCTGCTATGGGACACGATCTCCTCTATCCCGAAGCACTCGAAACATTGGTGTCACGTCTTCCTGAACTGGAAATTGTGCTTGGTCCTACGGCCAAGGCAGGTCTAGAGTCGGTACGCTTCCTTTTACAACAAGCGGTTGCCGCACGGGCAGATGGTGATGTGCCTCGGGCCATCGAGTGTATCGGCAACGCAATGGATCGACTGGCTCACCTTGCCGACCTTCTTGACCCGCGCGAAGCAAGGATGATGCATGCCTTGTCGGCTCAATTTCGTCAGGCGCTACTGCGTGGTGATACCAGCGAGGTTGAACGCACCTCAGCCATCATGCGTGAGAAATCGGGGGCCACGATTAAATACAGACGCTGAGAGCGCTAAACTCTGCGCGCGCTGCTGCCGATCTTTTCTTGCACAACCTCATGAACACGGTGATGGAAGAGCAACTTCCGCTGCAGTCGGCTGCTCTGCAAGCATGCCAACGGTGTGCAGGCACTCTGACTGTTTCTTCTTTTCCTCCCTGGAGAGCAAAGCTGCACGATCGCCTCGCTGCCTGGGCGCGTACCCCGCGCGCTCACCGGCTGCTGCGGGCGCTATTGCTGTTTGGCATTCCGGGAATCGGCGCGTATGCGCACCTCATTGAGCCAACGTGGCTCAAAATCAAGCATCTCACGCTCTCTCTACGTGGGTTGCCCACAAACCTCGACGGATTGCGCCTGGTTCACCTAAGCGATTTGCATGTTGGCTCCGCGGTTCCTCTCTGGTTTCTGGAACGGGTGGTAGAAACTGTGCGCCACCTCGCTCCTCATGTTGTCGTTTTGACCGGTGACTTCGTGCATACGAACCCTGAGGGGTCAGAAAAATTGCCGGCGTTGCTCGGCAAGCTGCAGGCCCCACACGGGGTATTTGCCGTTCTCGGCAACCACGATTATGGGGTAAATTATCCAGGCCACGCGGGCATGAGGGGGGTAGAGGCGATTGTCATTACCGCCCTCGAACAAGCCGGGATCGTGCTGCTGCGTAATACCTGGATGCCCATCGCAGGGGGGCGGCGCCCTCTTGCGATTATGGGGATCGACGATTTGTGGAGCGGACGTGCGCAAATAACGGCAATAGAAGACATCCCCCCTTCTTATCCTCGCTTATTCCTCAGCCATAACCCCGATATTCTCCGTTTTCTGCCGCCCACGAGCTTTGATGTGTTACTCTGTGGCCATACGCATGGGGGGCAGGTGCGTATCCCTCCGTTCCCACCGCTAGTGACGGCAACTGCGAGCAGAAAATTCTGGGGCGGACTGTATACATATGGGCAAGGGGTGGTGTTTGTCAGTCGTGGTATTGGGTATACGTGGCGGCTACGCTTGGCGGCACGACCCGAATGTGTAGTGATTACGCTTACCGGGCGCTAAGCAGTGCAGTGCTCGCTTGACTGCTCGTAGGGGGTTGGGTAGGGCATGTGACATGGTAAAGACCTTGAGAGCCTGTTGCGAAAAAACCTTGACTACCTGGCTGAGAAAGATCCAGAACTCTTACACCACTTTTCCCGTCATTAAGGATGTCCCTTGTCCTGTCTGTCGGCAAATTATCCCTATACGAGTGTACGAGAAACCCGCCGAGACTAGTCGGTAAACCGGATACTTTCTATGGAAGGTCATCCTCCTGAGGGGGTGTCGATGAAGGATGGCAAGACCTTACAAGATCTAGCCGTGCCTCGACCTGGTTTTCTTGGTGAGTGTGGGACGAAAGGGGCGCTCCTCTAAAGAGTGTGGCAAGTGACCACATCGGATCCAGTGTAAGAACACATCGAGCGGAGGGCGGGTATTGATCTTTGCACCGGCAAAATTGCCGCAGAGCCGTACGCGACCGCTGTTGATTAAGTAGGCGACTGTCGCGATGGCTTCCTCTTCATTGCACGCTGACTCGTTGACACTCTGGATAAGATCAAGAAGGGTGGTTTGTGTCTGAGCCTCCATGGTATTCTCCTCCACTGAGGTAGTAAGATTAGCAATGTCTGTGCCGTTTGCTCCCTCATAGCTTGTCCCCAAGAAGGAGTTGAATGTATTAAGAAAAAGTGAGGTGCCAGTTTTCTCTCTCCTCGACTATACACTTTGCAGACAGGATACATGTAATCGACAACAGCAGTGCCGTAGTACAGGGGAGCCGTATACTAGGGGCTGCAGCACGGAGCGAAATGCAAGAGTATACAGTAACAAAATTTGTCCATTGCCGACGAACCGAGGATTCGCGGCGTTAATTTTTTGCCACCTAGTGACGCTACAGGGTATTGGCTCTCTCTGCGGCTGGCTGATAAGAGAGAGACTCTACACGCGCTGTCTTTCGCGCTCTCTGTGGTTGAGAGCCATAAGGATACCTTTGAGGGGGGCACCGTGGCGTAGGAATATTGACTTTTGGGATCAGACGAAGCCTTTGACGAGGCCAACAATTCCCTGGGCGTCATTGACAACCCCACCCTCCTTCCCAGCGCGACGTATTTTGTCCTTACGGCTAATATGCGGGGGGTCATTCCCGTGAATGCCGCCTCCCTGAGAGTCACCTCCGACCAACCGATAAGCGGCTATCAGGCGGTCGGCGTGGTCAACGGCAAGGGCCTTTCCGCTGCCCTGGGAATTTTGGGCGAAGATCCAACCGTAGGTGGACTGGAGATGAAAGGTTCAACAGATGGCAGCGTGCTTTCGGCCTATCCGAGGGTGAGGAGGGGGGAGGAAAGGGTAAAGTCTACGGCTGGGAGTTTGGGAAGTGGGGAGTGGAGGGAAACTCATCAAGCAGGGACTGAAGTAGAACGCCTCAAGGGGAAGAGCGTTAGTGAGGCGCAAACCTTGAGCAGTAGGAGTCAATTAAGCACTGACCAGAAACCAATTAATTCATCGCAAACCCTCTCTACCTCCGGCCCGGTCGCAGGCTTATCACTTATATGGCCAGTGGTGCCCCCTAATCTTGGGCAGGATTATGCCCAATACGATTGGGGAAGAGCCAATAAACACCATACAGGCCTTGATATTAGCGGCGTTAAAGGGAAAACAACTGTTCGAGCAGCAGCAGATGGATGGGTTGTAAAGATTCAGGAGAACGATGTCGGATGTAAGCCCAAGATCCTTGGGAACTGTGAAGGTCATGGCTTTGGCAATACTGTGATAATTAAACATCAAATTGGAAGCACTGAGGTGTATACTCAATATTCCCATCTCCACTCCTTCGCGGACTGGTTAAACTCTGAGGAGGTAAAGAAGGCATGCCCTCTAGCTGAGAAGAAAAAAAGAAGAAGGATCTGCACGAAACCGGTTCCTGTTGAGGCTGGAAAGCCCTTGGGGAAGGTTGGTTGCACCGGTTATGGTAACTCGGGCTGCAGTAAGGACAACCCTCCACACCTTCACTTCGAGTTAAAAAATTTCGACACACTTGCTCCCGGGGGAGATGACCCAGGAGGAACAGAATACGGGTATACAGCTCCCCATCCTGACAAGAAGGGCTATCATGACCCGATATTGAATCTGCACCAGGTATCCTCCATCGCTGAAATCCGGGTTCGAGTGACGGCCGCGGGAGAGGGGATAAATATTCGCGTGGGTCCGGGCGATTATAGAGCCCTAAGGACGGTCAAGAAGGGCGAGGAGTTCATTGCTTTTAGAACGAGCCCGCCTACCGCAAGCCCGGCTTGTTCTGGGGGGTGGTATCAAATCCGGCCCACGGATAAGAGCAACGAGACTAGGAAGGTCAATAATGAGCTATACTTCCAAGACCCATCACGGCGCCGCAGTAAGAGTAAGTTTCCAAGTGCGATTCCAGATGCATGGATTTGCAGGGGGAATGCCGGTCAGGTGTAGGTTGAACCTATATCAACACCCACAACCTCCACCCTCACCGTCACCAAGTCGGGCACAGGCAGTGGCACAGTAACAAGCAATCCAGCAGGCATAAACTGTGGAACCGACCGCTCAGAAACTTACCCCTCTGGTACAAATGTAACCCTCACAGCAACACCGTCTTCAGGCTCTATCTTCTCTGGTTGGGGTGGAGATTGTTCAAGCTGTGGAGCAGGCTCAATATGCACCATAACCATGGACGCAAACAGAACATGCACAGCTACATTCGTGGTACCGGAAACACGCGTACAATGGGCAAAAACCTACGGTGGACCAAACTATGATAACCTCAGATGGGGGATATATTGTAGCTGGGACCTCCTCTGACACTCGCAGAGGCATCTTGGTTTTGAAGCTTGATGCGAATGGAGACATCGGGGGTTGCAACATCATAGGTACCTCAAACGCAACAGTGAACGATACTAACGTAAATGGAGTTGCCATTTCGGTTAGCTCAGAAGATACTTCTGTTTCAGGTCAAAATTCCAATGCCGTTATCACAAACCCAACTCTAAGCTCTTCCCAGCAGTGCGGTGCTCCCTAGCTTGACGATGTCACAGTCTCAAATCAGGACCCCTCGGGTGAGTGTAGTACTCGTGTTTATAACGGTGTGATTTATCGTTTTGGTGGGGGAGGCTGGGGTCCCACGACGAGCATTGTGCAATCTCTAATTCCTTTCCACGCATCAATGAGCAAAGACCTACGGTGGGGCAAGAGATGCTGGAACCTCCTCCATCCAGCAGACCTCAGAGGGGGGGATATTGTGACGTGGGCCTCCCTTGGCTACCGCAACAACCGCCCGTGCCCGCTCCAGTTCTTCTTTTGAGCAGCCCACCACCCAAGATACCGCCTAGACAACCTTGGAGACCACTTATAAAATTCCATGGGACAGGAAACCATAGAAGATCTATTTGTGTAGTATGTGGTTCTAGAGAAATCTAAAAGGTCAATAAGTTGATCCGGCAGAAGTACCCGGAATCAAAGTATGTGGCTGGTTTTTGAGAGAGGGACTGATCCTGCAGCTTGACCGGATCACGTTCGATTCCAAGATCATGGGCGGCCGGGCTTGTATCCGGGGGATGCGAATCACGGTTGCGCTCATCTTCAACCTGGTGGCGAACGGCATAGCCGTCATCGAGCCGGAGTTCCGTCGGTTGATGTTTGCCCCGGTGGGAGGGTAAAGGAGGGCGCAGATGCCTAAAGAGATTCTGTTTCTGGTGGAGGAGTCTCCTGAGGGAGGGTATGAGGCCCAGGCCCCGGGCTACTCCATCTATACTCAGGCTGAGACCCTGGACGAGATGAAGCAAATGGCCGTGGACGCCGTTCGCTGTCACTTTGACGAAGGTGAGATGCCCCGACTCATCCGCCTTCATCTGGTGAGAGAGGAGGTCATTGCCGTTTGAAGCTCCCCAGGGACTTAAGCGGCGAGGAGCTGGCGAGGCTGCTGGGACGCCTCGGCTACCAGGTGGCCCGCCAGACGGGAAGCCATATGAGGCTGACCAGGATGGCTGAAGGGGAGCACCGCATCACCATACCCAGACACGGCACCCTGAAGGTGGGAACGCTTAACAGCATCCTCAAGGATGTGGCAGAGCATTTGAAAACAAGCAAGGAAGAGCTGATTCGGAAGCTTTGGGGCGGTGGTCGCTGAGAAGGTGGAGTATTAATAGGTACATCAAACTCTAAGCTCTTCCCAGCAGTGCGGTGCTCCTCCCTAGCTTGACAATGTCAGGTAGGGTGGGCCGCGGTGTTCTGCGTGGGACTTCAAACGGCGGCTCCTGGTCGAACGCTCCCACTGAACCAGGTGCCTGATAACCAACTCGGTCGCCTGTTCGGATGGGCATCCTGCAGGAAAAGGGTCTGAAAGCTTTTCTCGAACTGCGCGATGGCCCGTTTCGGCGATAGGCTCCCGGGGAGGCGTTACTATGGTGTTCTCAGAGTAGCTTCTGCAAACTGTTGCTTCCAACTCGTAACCTACTGGCGTAGGCCGGCCTGTTTCAGCAGGGGCAAGACCTTCTCGCCGAAGTATTCTATCTCTTCATTGTAGTCCAACCAACAGAGGATCATGCCCTCGATACCGATGTGGGCAAGTTTGTTCAGCTCGTCCGTCACCTGCTCGGGCGTACCTACCAGCGGATACCCTCCCCAGCCAGCAATAAAGCGTTCGGCGAACTCGGTCAGGTGGCGTTCGTTGAAGGAGCCGCTTTCGACCCCGAGCAGCCGCAGAATATTGCGTGCTGCTTCCCAGTCGCCCTGCTCGATGATGTAGCGGTATTGTTGCCGCGCCTCCCGCTCAGTATCGCGGCAGACGACGAGACCGTAGGACATCACCCCGACCTCGCGGCCGTAGTCGCGGGCGAGTCGTTTCACGTCCGTCACCACCGCCTGCCCGTTCTCGAGGGTATCGACCGCGATGAAGTTAAAATCGACTTCTCGGGCAGCAAACTCTTTTCCTGCAGGGGAGAAGCCGGCGTTGATGAGTACAGGGTACGGCTGTTGTACCGGCTTGGGCAACAGATAGCCATCCTGAATTTTAAAAAACTCGCCCTCGTGATCGAAATGTTGTTCGGTCCACAGTCGTTTGATCACGTGGATCCATTCTCCGGCGTAGCGGTACCGGACATCGTGCGGCATCTGTGGCACGCCGAACATCTCCATCTCCGGTGTGAACCAGCCGCACACAATGTTCAGCCCCCAACGTCCTCCAGAGATGTGGTCGATCGTTGCCCCTTGTTTCGCTGCGACGATGGGGTGCATGGTGGGCACGTGCGAAGTAGAGAAGACCATAATGTTCTTCGTCTGCGTCGCCATCGCAGTCGCCCACGTATAGGTCTCCATACACGTGCCGTTGAAGTCGGTAGAACCACCGAATCCGCGCCAGCGTCCGACCGGTACGAGCAATTCGAAGCCGAAGGCGTCAGCTTTCTGCGAGATCGAGACGCTGTGCGCGTATGTCGGCTCGAAAGTCGTTTCAGCATGACTGATCGTACAGCCGTAGCTACAGTTCTGGCCGAACACGCCGAGCTTCATCTTATTGTCGTTAAAAAGCGGCACATATTTGCGGCGGTATTCCATCGACTCCGTTGCATTCATAGACAGATTTCCTTCCTTGTCCGAGGCTACGAATCAGCTTGCTCTCTCTGGCGATGCGAAAAGGCAGTGTACGGCAAAACAGATCCACGTCAAGCGATGGACAACTGAGGCGGAGGCGCGGTGTGGCAACGGTTCAGGTTTACTAGCTGTACTCCGTAGGGTAATAGCAAAACAATACCTCGCTGCATGTTGAAAGGAGGAAGCAATGGCAGTCATGATCGATGAGCCTAACCGTTGGCGACTCACAACCCCTGGACATGCAGGCTGGCCACGTACCGCCCGGCCGGGTGATCCGCGCAAGTATTTTATGATCTCTTGCGATAGCCATGCAAACGAACCGGCCGACCTGTGGAGGGAGCGCATTGACGCCAAGTACCGCGACCGCCTCCCCCGTATCGAGGTGGACGAGAACGGTGTGAAATGGCAGGTCTCCGAAGGCTGGCAGCGGTCACGGTTGCACGATACCGTGTTCCAAGGGGAAGACCTCGAGCGGCAGAAAGCTGGGGCCGACCCGGAGCAACGCCTCAAGGATATGGCGCGGGACGGTGTAGACGCCGAGATCATTTTCCCTAACAAAGGGTTGATGATGTGGGCGACACCAGATCCGTACTTCGCTATGGCCCAGTGTCGTGTCTATAACGATTGGGCGTGGGAGACTTTCGGCAAATACAACGACCGCATGTCGCCAATGGCCGCCCTTGCCACTGGCGATCTGGAAGGCTCCATCAAAGAAGTTGAGCGGGTTGCGAAGATGGGCTTTCGTGGCCTAACGTTACCGTGCAAGCCAATCTTCGGTGCGCACGACGCGAAGCACCCGAACTATAACCTGCCGCTGTTCGATCCGCTGTGGGCCGTGATTCAGGACACCGGCTTGCCGATTACCTTCCACATTTCCACCGGGCGTGACCCCCGCGCTGCGCGCAAAGACGGGGGGGCGGTGATCAATTACGTCTCCCATGCACTGGCGCCGACCGTCGAACCCGTGGCCAGCATGTGCGCCTCGGGGGTGCTAGAGCGGTTCCCTCGGCTCAAGTTTGCCGCGATCGAGTGCGGCATCGGCTGGGTCGCGTGGGCGCTCCAGGCGATGGACGAAGCGTATAAGAAGCACCATATGTGGGTGTGGCCGAAACTTCAGAAGCTTCCCAGCGAGTATTTCCGTGAGCACGGTTATTGTTCCTTCCAGGAAGATAAGGTGGGAATCGATCTGGCGGTTGCCTACGATTTGGTGGGAAACTGTCTATGGGCGAATGACTACCCTCATCACGAAGGCTCCTGGCCGCACTCGGCCGAGGCGATCGAGCGCCAGATGGGCAATCTGAGCGACACCCAACGAGCGATGATCCTTGGGCTGAACGCTGCCAAACTCTTTGGCTTCGAGGTGCCGAAAGATTATCTGGCGAGCTACGAGGCGGTCGGGTCCTAGAGAACGCGCCGAAAGGGCGGGGTATGGATCGCCCTGCCTCACCCTCTCTTCCAACGGGGCAGGCGCTTGTCGAGGAAAGCGGCGACGCCTTCCGCGAAATCCGGTTCCGTGGTCATCCGCTCGATCAGGGCGTGCGACTCCCGCACCGCGGTCCCGACGTCTCGGTGGAGGTCAGCGTAGATCTGACGCGTATCCTGCAAGCCGTTGGTGTTGCTGCGTTTCCCTCGATGAATAGCAAAGAGTTGGCAGCGGATCCTCACCTGAACGAACGGGGCTTCTTCGTCTGCTTACTGCATCCCGAGGTCGGAGTACGCGTTCATACCGGCATTCCGTGGTTGCTGACGAACGCACCGCATGGTGTGCAGGCTCCGGCGCCGTTACTGGGCAACACACCGCTGAGGTGTTGCGGGATATTTTGGGCTACTCTGAAGAAGAGATCGCCAGGTTGCGAGAGGAGCAGGTTGTGTATTGAGAGGGAAGGGGATTTGCCGCCCACCCTGGATCGGCCGGAATGCGTTGAACGTCCACGACGGCGTCGAACTCCTGCCTGCGCTGGACGAGTGTGACCGCGACGCTGAGATGCAGGCGGTGATTCTCGCTGAACGAAGGCGGGCGCTCTCGTACGCCCAACCGTCAAAGGGCAGCCATAGGAGCTGCCCTTTCGCCTTTGCCGGGCCGACTACGCGGCTGTTGCGATACCGACAACTGGCTCTCGCTTCCCTGTTGGAGGGAGCTTGCGGCTGCCCGGCTGGACTTCATAGGGGCCAGGTAAATCAAGCTCTTCTGCCATCTCGCGCATGGCCGGTAGAACTTCCTGACCCAGCAAGCGCAAGCACGTCTTCCGGTCCTCGAAGGTCATCGGCCCATGGTGGTACCATATCCCGAAAATCCCTGGCCGGAGCACTTCCAGCATGTAGCGGATCCGTTTTAACACCGTCTTGGGGGTGCCGGCGATGATCAAGCCACCCTCCAAGGCAGACTTAAAGTTTTCGGCGATGCTCCGCTTGACCGCCTCCACATCGACCTTCCCCGGCGTAAACCGGATGATTTCTGTCCCTGTCCGTGGGTCGGTGAACGCCTTTGCCAAACGCTTGGTGGCCTCCTTCGAGTTGTATCCGGGCGGGAACATCCATTCGGCACGGGCGAAGGCGCCAAAGCCGCCGCCGAACACGAAACCTTTGGCCAGTTCTTGTGCCTTCTCCTCGGTCTCGGCGACGACCACGTTCTGCAAGTAGCCGAAGTTCTCCGGGCCGGCTTGATACCCCTCTTGTTCGGCCACGTCGGCGTAGAGATTGACCATCTCCACCGTCGGCTCCAACTGCGTGGCGAGCGCGATGTAGGGGTAACGACGTTTCGCACTCCACACCACCGTCTCCGGGCTGATGAGGCCAGGGATCCAGATCTGCGGATGGGGTTTTTGCAACGGTAACACCCAGGGGTTCACAAAGCGGTAATGGAAGTGTTTGCCTTCGTAACGCCACGGCCCTGGTTTCGTCCACGCTTGAATAATAAAGTCATGGGCTTCGTTGAAGCGCTCGCGGTTGAAGGCGGGGTTGATATTATTGGCGATCTGCTCACTCCCCGCTCCCCGTACCCAGCCCGGCACTAACCGTCCGCCGGAGATCATGTCAATCATTGCCAGCTCTTCGGCGAGCCGCAGCGGGTCTGCGACCGGCAGCGGGTTCCCAAGCAGTACGATTTTCACTCGCTTGGTGATGCGAGCCAGAATGGCCGCCTCAACGTCCATCACCGACCCCATGCAGAACGGCGTCTGGTGATGCTCATTGAGCATAACGCCGTCAAACCCCAGCTCTTCAGCATAGATGCGCTCGTCGAAATACTCGTGAAAGAGCTGGCTGCCTTTCTGGGGATCAAAGAACGTATTGGGCACGCCGAAATAGCTGCTACCGTTTTTGATAATTTCGTCCTCGGGGACGTAAATATATGCACGCTCTGAAAACGACATGATATGCATTGTCATTCCTCCTTTTCTCTCAATTACGCCAGAAAGCGCTGGACGCACTCCGTAAATTCTGCTTGCTTTTCGATCTCCGGCCGGTGGCCACAGTTCTCGAACACCACTAGTTCGGACCCGGCGATGGATTTTTTATACACCTCCGCTGCGCTGAGTGGAACAACTTGGTCCTGTTTACCCCAAATAATCAGTGTAGGCAAACCGGTAACACCCTCGAGCAGCGGCCCGAGGCTGGGATTGTACATATAGGGTTGCCAGGCCAGGCGTGCCGTCTCGGCGCGGGCGTCTTCCCAGGCCTCGAACTGCTCAGGGGTCTGTTCACCGCCGTACAGCTTGGCAAATTCAGGGGTGTTTTGGGCGTTGTAGACACTGGCATCGAGGTAAGCCCGTGCTGTGACGGTAAACATGTCCATAATATACCCTTCCGGAGGTCGAATGCCGGTCGGCGCGACCAACACCAAGCGGCGAAATTGCGCGGCATCGCAGGCGGCCATTTCCGCAGCAACCCAGCCTCCTAAAGAGAAGCCGATCACGTCGATAGGACGCCAGTTACGTTCACGCAACACACGCCCATAGAAGCCAGCGAGGTCACGGATGTTGCTGATCCACTCCACACGCGGGGATTTCCCGAAGCCAGGGTGCTGGGGGATGAGCAGCGTATGACTGCGTGCAAGCTCAGAGTGCCAACGTAGCCACCCTGGGTGCCCGAGTTCCTCATGGAGCACGAGGATAGGGGTCCCTGTCCCGCCCTGGATAACAGAGAGATTGGTACCCGCAACTTGGAGAGTCTCTTCCCGCCATTCTTGTGAGTTCGTTGGCATGAGTTTGCTTGTCCTCCTTCTTCTTAGGCTTGGGCATATGTCATAAACAGGGCGATTGTTCGTTGAGCCTGCGGAGTTCTCTTGCCGATACGAAATTCGCTCCCCCTTGTCAAGGGAACGGAAAGCAGGGGGCAAGAAGGGCTCTCCGCCGAGAGAGCAAACGAGTGGTTTCTGCCGACCACTCAGACCGGCAACGTTTCTCACAATCTCCCCGAAGCGTTGTGCATTGCGTTCCCCTCGAGTTTAAACCGCTGAGTCAATACCCCCTGCTTTGACAGTGCCCGACGTGCGGTGCTTGACCTCAGCAGATGCCAGGTGGTACTCCTCTAGGCACCTAGAGGCGAGGGGCTTTCATGGCAGCAAAGCGCGACGACACACCGACAGGGCAAGAAGCCTGGGTTGCCATCCCCAGTGAGGAAGAGATCCGTGCCCAGCTTCCACCCGGCAGGGTCTATCCGTACGATTTTGGCTTCTTGCCTGCCATGGGCCGACTTTTACGCGCGCACAGGCGGATCGGTCAGGCCTTTTTCCTATTGTTTAACGAAGTCATGTGGACGCCGGAGGGACACCTGACCCGGCGCGAGCGGGAAATGATCGCGGCGGTCGCGGCGGCCGCTCAAGATTGTCATTACTGAACACAGTCCCACGCAGAGTTTCTGCGTGTCGAACGCGGGGATCCTGCCTTGGTCGAAGCCATTAAACAAAAACGCTGGCGCGAGGCGCCTGGCCTCTCTCCACGCGACTATGCACTCTGCGCGATCGCCGAAAAGCTGAGCGCCACTCCAACTTGCATGGTGGAAGAGGACTGGCAGCCCCTGCGCGATTTAGGGTTTACCGATGAGGCCTGTTTGGAGGTCGCGCACATAGTCGGGATTTTTAATTACCTCACGCGGCTGGCGGACGGGTTTGGGCTGCAACTCGACGCGGCGACGAGGCAGGCAGCGGCCACCGGCGTAGCGTTGCAACGGCCAAAGTAGCCGTCTCAGCCTAAGGACTACGAGGTAGCTAGCGACTATGTCGGTCCTATCCAGAAAGAAAATAGAGACGATGGCTCCGCAACCATGAGACACCCCGGCATGGACACTCAGCGCTCAGTTCGTGCAGCTCCACACTACCCCTGCTATGGTGTAGTCCCCCTCCTCGGCCGTCCCGAGTCGAGTCGTGGTCTGAGCGCCCCATCGCCTTGACGCGTGCGTCCGCTTCCTACTTAGTGGGGGTGCCACCACGAAGTGGCAGACGCCATAGGAGGGAGACATGGCACTGTACCCCACCCACCCTGAATCGACTACTCCTGCTCCGTCCCCTGCGACGACTCCGCCACTGAGTCACTATTGGCCCCGACGCTTCATGCTGGTGGTCTTGTGTTTTCTGAGTACCTTCATCTGCTACATTGATCGGGTCAACATCTCCGTCGCCATCATCCCCATGGCCGATGAGTTCGGCTGGGACCAGACGACACGCGGGATTGTTCTCTCTTCGTTCTTCTATGGCTACTTAGCGACGCAGGTGCTTGGCGGATGGCTCGCTGACCGCTTTGGTGGCAAGATCGTCCTCGGTCTCGGCGTTGTGTGGTGGTCGGTCTTCACTCTCCTTACCCCACCCGCTGCTTACGTCTCACTAGCCGCCCTCTGTCTCGCCCGCGTTGGCATGGGTCTCGGTGAGGGAGTTGCGTTTCCGGCGATTCACAACCTGTACGCGCGCTGGGTCCCGGTACATGAGCGCGCTCGTTCGGTGGCGCTCAACGCCAGCGGTATCCCTCTCGGCACGGTCGCTGCGCTTTTGTTAACCCCCGCGCTTGTTGTGGCTTGGGGCTGGCCAGCGGTGTTCTATGCCTGTAGCATCCTCGGTTTCGTGTGGTACGCCGTCTGGCACTTTGCGGTCACCCCTACCCCGGAGACCCATCCGACCATTCATACCAGCGAATTGCAGTTTCTTCGCGAGCATGTGCCGCCAGTGCCACAAAATGAGCGGATCCCTTGGGGAGTGCTGCTAACGAAAGCCCCGGTCTGGGCTATCATCATCAATCATTTTTGCTCGAATTGGGGCTTCTATGTGATCCTCACCTGGCTTCCGACGTATTTTCACCAAGCCTTGGGTGTCGACATCGTCCAAGTTGGGGTCTACACGATCTTGCCCTGGCTTGTTATGTTCTTGATGGCCAACGTCGCTGGCTGGACCGCCGATCATTTGCTGCAACAGGGCTTCTCGCTCACCTCTGTGCGCAAGTTGATGCAGAGTATCGGGTTCCTCGGGGCAGCGGTGTTTTTGACGATGGTTGGGAGAGTCTCCACGCCTACTGAAGCGATCGTATATATGAGCTGCACCTTAGGGCTTGGGTCCTTTGCTCTCTCCGGATTCGGCGTGAACCACCTCGATATTGGTCCCCGCTACGCTGGCATCTTACTGGGTTTCTCGAATACCGCAGGCACGATCCCGGGTATTGTTGGTGTGACCCTCACAGGGCTGATCCTTGACGCGACCGGGTCGTGGAGCTTGGTCTTCCTCATCTCGGCCGGAGTCTATGTGCTTGGCCTACTCGTGTGGCTGCTCTTTGCTACTGGCGAGCGGGTGTTTGAGTGAACCTGGAGGAGCTGCGATGCGGCGCAGGGCTCATATATTCTCGAACGACCCACCCCGGCCAGCGCCGAAGACAAAGCGGGCTGCGCCGGCTCTAGCTTCGGCTAAGATCGGCTTAAGGCCCTCGCGTCCCTCGTTTTTCAGGGCTTCGACCAGATCCAGATCCCACTGCCGGTAGGCGGACATGCGATCGGTACGCAGACAAACCTGCGGAAAGCGGGCAAGTTCCTGGGCGAGCTGCTGGGCTGCCGCACGTGCCTTACCCTTGGGCACCACGCGATTGCACAGCCCCATGGCGAGTGCCTCGTGTGCGCCGATCGCCCGACCGGTGAGGATCAAGTCTAGCGCACGGCTCATGCCGATTAAGCGCGGCAGCCGCACCGTCCCGCCGTCGACTAAGGGCACTCCCCAGCGGCGGCAAAATACTCCCACCTGCGCGTCCTCCTCCATCACCCGTAAATCACACCAGAGGGCGAGCTCGAGGCCGCCGGCAACAGCATAACCAGAGATTGCCGCGATCACAGGTTTGCTAAGCAATAAGCGGGTCACCCCTAAAGGCCCGTCTCCCTCAGGCTCATACTGCTCCTCGATGTTTCCCGTCGCGACGGCCTTGAGATCATACCCCGCACAGAAGGTCCCACCATCACCGCACAAGACAGCGACATACGCGTCAGGGTCGGCCTCGAAGGCGAGAAAGGCGGCTTTGAGTTCTTGCGCTGTCGCATGATCAACCGCATTCCGCACTTCCGGACGGTGCAGAATGACCGTGGTGACATGACCATCTTTTGTGACTCTGATTGACATGGCTGTCTATCTTATTTTTCGATCGCGATGCGCCAACATCCCCCCGCTTCTTCGATGCTCACGACTGCATAGCCCTCGGCTTCGGCCGCTCGGGGGATATCGCGGCGGCCTTTGGGATCATCGATGAGCAATTCTAGGACGTCGCCCCGGTCCAGATATTCAAGTCGTACCTTCGCCTTCGCCCAGTTGAGGGGACATTTCACCCCGCAGAGATTGATCCGTGCAACTTTCCCACTCATCGCTGCTATACATAGCAGACTCCCGATCGATGGTCAGCTAGCCACTGCTGCTGGCGTGCCCCAACAGTCTTCCACCTCTGACTCAGCCGACTGCTGACGGCCGCCCGCTTTTGCGGTATGGTTGCACCATCTTGCCGAAAAACGGAGTGGCGGGGTGAGTGAAGCACAGCAGTCTGTAAAGTACACCTTACACCGCGCGACCGATGCTCGACCGCACCGGCGCTTTCTGATCGATTACCAACGAGAGCTGAACCCGGCTCAGTATGAGGCTGTGGTGACACACCAAGGGCCTTTACTGGTCATCGCTGGTGCCGGCAGCGGCAAGACCCGCACCCTGGTCTATCGCGTAGCGCGGATGATCGAAGAGGGCATCGATCCTGCTGCGATCCTGCTCCTCACGTTTACCCGCCGGGCGGCGGAAGAAATGCTCGAGCGGGTAGGT
>Ga0308420_1000732_pt1 | contig 16760 bp, 10 predicted proteins | sample HotsprSampleMS55_FD_203802 | JGI IMG/M metagenome (GOLD analysis project Ga0308420, IMG submission 203802) | Hot spring phototrophic mat microbial communities from Mushroom Spring, Yellowstone National Park, Wyoming, United States - 20090730_MS55 ... | reverse complement strand
AGGGCCGTGACAAGCGTACCGACGATTTTGCGAGACGAATACCCATCCCCGTAGAGAGGCGGATCACCCCTCAGCGGAACTTGGTCTAAGACGGCTGCAACAATATCCTCTACATCGGTACCAACGAGCGTATTCCAGCCTGCCTGTACGGTCTCCACCCATTCGGTCTCCTCGCGCAAGGTCACACACGGTACTCTGAACCAACAGGCTTCTTTTTGTACCCCTCCGGAATCGGTCAGAATCCCCTTGGCCTCTTTCTCCAAGAGCAACATGTCAAGGTAAGACACCGGATCGATCAGCAGCAAGGTGTGATTACTCGTCTTGAGTAACCCCCGCGACTGGAGCACGTGCCGGGTACGAGGATGGACCGGCCAGACAAGCGGATGGATGGCGCTCAGTGTGGTAAATGCCTGGACAATGTTCTGTAACCGAGCGACGTCGTCCGTATTTTCAGCTCGATGTACCGTAGCAAGCAGATATGATTTCGGTTGCAGTCGCAGCTGCTTCAGGATGGTCGACCGCTCTGTCGCAATACGGCTGTTATACAGCAACGCATCATACATCACGTCGCCCACTAGGCTGACTCCTTGCGTTATCCCCTCGCGTGCCAAGTTTTTCACTGCAGTTTCGGTCGGACAAAAAAGAAAAGAGGACAGGTGATCGGTCACTACTCGGTTAATTTCCTCGGGCATGCGCCGATTGAAGCTCCGCAACCCCGCTTCGACATGCGCCACCGCAATATGCAGCTTGGCCGCCGCCAACGCCCCGGCCAGTGTCGAGTTCGTGTCCCCATAGACCAGAACAGCGTCCGGCTTTTCCTCGAGCAGCACCTCCTCGATCCGTTTCAACATCTCGCCAGATTGGGCACCATGCGGACCGGACCCAACGCCGAGATTGTAGTCAGGTGCGGGCAGGTTCAACTCCCGAAAGAACACCGCACTCATATTATCGTCATAGTGCTGTCCGGTATGGACCAGTATCTCCGTGGCGACCGTGCGCAGTTCGCGCGAAACCGGTGCACACTTGATGAACTGCGGGCGCGCACCAACGACTGTGACAACTTTCATCGCTGATAGAACTCGCTGATCTGGCTCACGACATAATGCTGCTGGGCTGCCGTTAACTCCGGATAGATCGGCAGCGCCAAGGATTCACGCGCCGCAGCCTCGGCGTGGGGAAAATCTCCCGGTCGATACCCAAGCTCACGAAAGCACTCTTGCAGATGGAGCGGAAGGGGGTAGTACACTTCCGTCTCCACGCCTCGCTCTTTCAGGAACGCCTGGAGACGATCCCGCTCCGGGAAGCGCACGACAAACTGATTGTAGATATGCCCGGGTGTATCTGTCGGGGGCACGAGCCACTTCAGTAGTCCTCGCTCGGCAAAAAGCGAGCAGTAGCGCTTGGCGTTCTGCCGCCGCGCCTCTGTCCACCCCGTCAAATACGGTAGTTTCACCCGCAGCACCGCCGCCTGCAGGGCGTCCAGCCGAAAGTTGCCGCCGACCACGCGATGGTAATATTTCGGCTTGCCGCCGTGTACGCGCAGCACCCGCAGCCGCTCCGCCAACTCCGCGTCGCTGGTGACGACCATGCCACCATCGCCGAACGCTCCCAAATTTTTGCTGGGGAAAAAGGAGAAGCAGCCCATATGGCCGATCGTCCCGGCCTGCCGCCCTTGTTCATCCCGCGCCCCGATGGCCTGGGCAGCATCTTCGATGACATACAGGCCATACTCCTCGGCGACGGCGAGCAGCGGGTCCATAGCGGCACACCGGCCGAACAGATGGACGGGAATAATCGCCTTGGTGCGGGAGGTCACCTGCGCCCGTACTGCGCCGGTATCGAGGTTAAACGTCCGGGGATCGATATCGACAAAAACCGGACGAGCGCCGACCCGCACGATCACCCCCACGGTCGCGAAGAACGAATAGGGGGTGGTGATCACCTCGTCACCGGGCCCGGCCCCGACCGCCATCAACGCGGCCAGCAGCGCGTCCGTCCCGGACGACACGCCGATAGCAAAGCGGGCGCCGCAGAAGGTCGCTACCTCTTCTTCTAGGGCAGCCACTTCTGGACCTAAAATAAAATGTTGCGCCTCACAGACGCGGTCGATCGCCGCACGGATGTGTGGCCGGAGCGCAGCGTACTGCGCTTTGAGATCGAGAAACGGCACGGTCATCATGTCAGGGAGACCTCCTGCCCCGTCTTCCAATACCCCTGCCCACACGTACGGCACGTCCCCGGCCCGTCGTCTTTGGCAAAGTCAATGCGATTGCCGCACCGACACATCCACCCCACGATGCGTCCCGGGTTGCCCACGACCAAGGCAAAGTCAGGGACGTCTCTGGTCACTACCGCCCCCGCACCGATGAACGCATACCGTCCGATCGTCACACCGCACACGATCGTGCAGTTGGCTCCCAGTGTGGCCCCTTGCCGCACCAAGGTCGGCCGGAGTTCGTCCATGCGCCGGATCTCGCTGCGAGGGTTCACTACATTGGTGAACACCATCGATGGCCCGCAAAAGACGTCGTCCTCCAGCGTCACCCCTTCGTAAACACAGACGTTGTTTTGGATCTTCACTCCACTGCCGATGCTCACGTTCGGACCGATCACCACGTTTTGGCCGATGCGACAGTTCTTGCCGATACGGGAATTGCTCAGCACATGGGAGACGTGCCAGATGGTGGTGCCTTCGCCGATCTCGACGTTGTCATCGATAAACGCGGACTCGTGGACAAAATAGGGCCGCGTCGGTTGCGGAAGGCCTGCGTTCGTCTTTTTTCGCTCTGCCTGACCTTTCCCATCCAAGGCGTCCTGGCAACGTTGCAGCACGGTCAGCACCCGCAGACCCTCTTGCCCGTCTGTCCGAGGAAGCTGGCGCGTGCGGATGCATTCCAGAAAATGCAAGCACTCGGCCCGTAACGGCTCACCGAGAGCGAGCGGCACCGGCCGGGCTGCGGCCTTGCTGGCGACGGGCACGTGATTCTTCCAGCTAATCGCGTGGGGATAGAGGAGCAACTTGTTTTCTTTCTCTACGTCGTCAAAAACCGCCATCTGGCGGTCCCCCACGACGACAAGCTTCTGTTCTTTGAACGGGTGCAGCCAGGAGACGAAAATATGGGCTTTGACCCCGCTGGGAAACGACAAGACACTGACGGTGACATCGGCAATGCGGTCGTGCAGATAGTTGCCCCCGTGGGCATCCACCCGGTCCGGCATCTCTCCGACCAAGCCAAGGATGACCGAGACGTCGTGCGGCGCAAACGACCACAGGATGTTCTCCTCGCGGCGGATCTTGCCGAAGTTCAAGCGGTTGGAGTAGATGTACTGGATGCGGCCCAGTGCTCCTTCCTCCACTAACGCTTTCAACTTTACCACGGCAGGGTGGTACCACAGCAAGTGCCCGACCATCAACACGCGCCGTCTCTCGTGCGCCAGGGCGACGAGCCTCTGGCCTTCCTCGACGGACAGGCAGAGTGGTTTTTCCACGAACACATCTTTATCGGCTAGCAGTGCCTGCCTGACCAACTCGCCGTGCGTTTCAGCAGGGGTCGCGATGGCTACCCCCCTAACTTCTGGATCGTCCAAGACCCGGGCGAGCGAGTCCGTACATTGCACATCAGGGTAGGCCGTCATACAGTGGGCGCGCCTGCCCACGTCTAACTCGCACACCCACGACAGCACGCCCAAATCGTGGAAATTCCGGATCAGGTTTTGCCCCCAGTACCCGGCGCCAATGCACGCAATGTGGTCCCCCTTGATCATGCGGTCCTTCTTTCTATGCAGTCAACAGTCAGCAGTGAAAAAGCGGCCATCGTCCCCCTCTCTCTATCTCGCTCCCACCAGGGGAGAGAGGACTCAAAATGTGCTCCCGTGCTGCACAAATTGTCACAGAAGAGGGATCAGTGCTGGTCATCCGCCTCTTTTTGCACGGCGGCGTAGTACGAAGAATAGTAATAGTGATAGTCCGCGTAGTCGGGGTCGCGGATGTCCACGCCGTTCAGTACCACGCCGAGAATCGGGGCATGCACGGCTTGCATACGCGCGACCAGCCGCTGTGCCGTCTCCACACTGGTCGTCTGCGCGCGCAGCACCAGGACCACGCCATCACAGTACTGCGCAAGGGCCGCCGCATCACTCACGACGATCGCCGGCGGAGAATCCACCAACACGAAATCGAAACGTTGCCGCAAGGCTTCCATGACTTCTGCCATCTTGGGCGCACTGAACAGTGCCATCGGATGCGGACGGCTTTCCCCGCGAGGGAGCAGAGAAAGCCCAGGGATTGCCGTGCGTTGCAGGCCTTCTTCCACGGTGAACTTCTCGGTCAGGATACTGCTCAGCCCGCGCTGGTTCTCCAGCCGTAGCAGTGTATGGCACTTGCCTTTGCGGAGGTCGGCGTCAACGACCACCGCACTATGGCCGCACTGCACCAGGGCGATGGCAACGTTCAACGTCGTGATGGTTTTCCCGTCACCCGGATGGGCGCTGGTGAACATGACCACCCGCGGTGGATTCTCTCCTTGGGCGTATAACAAGGCGGAGCAGATGGTGTTGTATGACTCCGAGACCGCAGAAAACGGGTGGTGCGAGACGAGCAACTGCTGGACAAAAGCGGGCACTGCTGTCGTCGAGTGGCGCGGTAAGAGAGCGGCGGACCTCCCTGCCTGCAGGGTACCGTTGCCATACGTCCGTCGGCCCAGGGACTTCAAGTGCGGTACGACTCCCAAAGTGGGAACGGCGATCGACTGCCACACCTCTTCCGGAGTACTCACACTCGCATCCATGTACTCGCGGAACAATGCCAGCCCGACTCCTAAGAAGAGGCCACAGGCGGCAGCCAGGAGGAGATTGCGCTGCGTCTGCGGGGAGGATGGGACATCCGGCTTTTCCGCTCTCTCGACCAAGGTGATGTTCGAGACCGGGACTTCATTCGACACGGTGGTTTCGTTCAACCGCTTGAGCACGCTCTCGTAGAGGGAACGGTTGGAATCGACATCAGCCTGCAGGACGGCGTACTGCGCCCCGATCTCTTTCAGGTCCAGGGCTGCTTTTTGTTGTCGCTCCGCCTCAGCTTGTAAAGCCTCTTCCCTGGCCTGGGCCGCCCCATAGTCGGACTCGATCTTGCGCACGACGTTGTCAATCTCGCGCTCCATGCGGCGGCGTGCCTCGCGGATCTGTTCACTTAACTCCACAAGGCGGGGATGCGCCGGAGTAAAGGCCGCCCCTAAACGGGCATACTCGGCTTCCAGATTGAGCAGGGTGGTCTTGAGCTGTTGAATGGTGGTGTTCTCGATCACTTCGGAAAGATTCCGGGTGTTACGGTTTGCCACCATGCGGTACAGCGACTCGAGCTCGATCCGCCTCGCCCGCGCGTCGGTGAGGCGTTTGTTCAAGTCCACCAGGCGTTCGACAACGAGGTTTTCGTTCCCCTCCAGCGAGACGATGCCATGGGTCTGGCGAAACCGCTGCAGCGCCTCTTCCCCGCGCTGGATTTTGCCGCCCAGTTCGGCCAGTTTTTTCTCCAAAAACTCCCGCGCTTCTTTCGTCAGCGCGAAGCGCGTTTCAAGAGTGGTAGCGATGAAGGTCTCGGCGTGCGCGTTTGCCAACTGTTGAGAGAGGCGAGGGTCGGGTGTGGTGAAAACGATCTGTACCAACCGCGTACCTTTGACCGGCTGGACGTTAAGAAAGCTGAGATAGCGCCCGATAAGGCCTGGATCCACCGCGTTCTTCTCTTCCTCCTGGCCCACCCCGCCTCCTGCCGCCGTGCCCTCTTCGTCTTCTTCAACCGGGGGCGATGCGAAGAGGTCGTGCAGAAAAGCATACCCCGCCTGGATAGAGCCCAAAAGCCAAGACTGCAACCGCACAAAGACGTTGCGGGGCATGCGTTTGGTAAATGCCCGGTTCGACGCAAGATCGAGGTCGGTAATGACCCGCGCTGCCAAAGGGCGGCTTTTGAGCAGCGCAAACTGGGTCTCATAATAATCGTAATCTACCATCCCACCGTTCTGGGTTGCCAATATCTCTTGTATTTGGATCACCCCAGGGTCTTGCGGCTCGATCTTCAGCGTCGCACTGGCGGTATAGAGCGGAGTCTGCGAGAGGGTCAGGTAGGCCCCAACCCCAAACACTGCCAGGAAGACCAACACCACCAGACGGCGGCGTTTGCGTACCATCTTCCAGTAGTCGCGCAGATGCCATTCCGCGCTTTCATGCTGAGGAAGCTGTTCCACATCGACAGCTTCTAGGAGGCGCTGTGCACGCCATGAAGGAATTTGCTGCATATAGTATGTTTCTCCGGCAGTCGGACTCGGATATTCAGTATACCAAAGAGCCAACCGAGAAGCCCGAGATCAGACTGCCGACAAAGCGTCTGACAAAATATTTCGCCCCACTGACCGGTACGACGATGACATCTTCGGCCTCGATACTGGGATCCGGGGCATTACCGGCCTTGATAGCATCGAGATTGTACGACACCGACGCAATGTCATTCACCCCTTGTCGGCGAATAACCGTGATCTCACTCGTCTTGGCCAACTCAAAATCGACCCCGCCAGCAGCACTCAAGGCCTGGCTGAGTGTATAGGGACGATTTAAGGGAAACGAGCCGGGTTTTTTTACTGCTCCATCCACAAAAAACATGCCAGCCTCTGGCACATTGATAACATCCCCTGCCTGGACAACAAGTTTGGCGATTTCGGCGGGGTCTGCATCGGGGCGGCGTAACAGAGCGTACAGATCGAAGATCTGGCTTTCTCGCCCGTTCGGTCCCTGACGGTACAGGTGCACCTGACGGCCAGCGTGGTCACTGACTCCGCCCGCCATGGCCAGGAGATCGATCAACGTTTTTGGCCCGGTGAGTTGAAACACACCGGGGTTGCGGACGGCCCCGATCACCGAGACGCGCTGGCTCCGATATTCCTTGATACTCACTCCCACCAGCGGATTGCGCAGGTACGCGGCATAACGTTCCTTTAAAACCTGCTCCATTTCAGCGGTCGTGCGCCCAGCGGCGGGGACATCCCCCAAGAGCGGCAGAGTAATGACTCCTTGCTGGCTCACGCGTGTCTCTGTCACGCGCGGGGTGGCACCCGATTCCCCTTCAGGCACATTGAACAGCGTAATTTGTAGCAAGTCTTCAGCACCGAGGCGATAATCGCTCATAGCGACCGGCGCTTGCAGGGCGACGGCAGCGAGGGTCCGATTGAGCTCGGACAGCGCTGGAGGCTGAGCCCCAGGGTGTGGTGAGACGGGTGGGAGCGGAGCATGAGGCGGTGAGGTGCCAGCAGCACACCCTGCACTCAGTAATGTCATGACGAGCAAGAAAAAGCGCATCCTAGACATAGGCAGCAACACCGTTCGCGCGCGTCTCCTCTATTTACCACGGTAGTACACTAGCATCATGGGCACGTTCGGTGCACTCCGGTAGGGGGGCGTCATACTTGTCGTTCGCGCGCAAGCTAGGGACCAACGCGCAGAGCAGGGCCGTCACTTCTCTGGTCTTGCCTTCTATGGCGGCCTGTTCCAGCGCTGCCAGGTGCGACATGAGCCACGCTGGCTCCGGCACTGCCGTGGATCGTACCCTATAGATATGTTCGACACCGGAGGGTTCCAGCACCTCGCCCTCGCCCACCAGCTCTTCGTGCAGCTTTTCCCCGGGCCGCAGGCCAATAAAAGTGATGGGGATTTCTTCCTCAGGGACAAATCCGGCCAGCCGGATCAAGTGTCTGGCCATGTCTACCAACTTGACCTGTTCGCCCATCTCCAAGACAAAAATCTCTCCCCCCCAGGCGAGGGAGGCGGCCCGCAGGACAAGCTGCACCGCTTCGGGAATGGTCATAAAATAGCGCGTGACCTCCGGATGTGTGACCGTCACCGGTCCCCCCTGTTCGATTTGCCGCAGGAAGAGGGGGATCACGCTGCCGTTGCTGCCTAAGACGTTGCCGAAGCGAACGGCGGAAAAGACCGTCTTGTGTCGCCCCTGCCGCGCCAAAGTTTGGAGGTACAGCTCCCCGACTCGTTTCGTCGCACCCATAATGTTGGTAGGATTCACCGCCTTATCAGTAGAGATCAATAAAAAGGTCTCCACGTTATGTTGTATAGCAACTTCACTCAGGCGGCGGGTTCCTACGATATTATTGAGCACCGCCTCGCCCGGGTGAAATTCCATCATGGGGACATGTTTGTAGGCCGCGGCGTGGAGAACAATGTGGGGAGCGTGTTGCGTGAAAATGTCGTGCAGCTGCGTGACGTGTTTCACATCGGCAAGAAATGCGGCCCGCTTGTGGGTCGGGAAGCGCTGGCCGAGCTCCAGGTCGATGGTATACAAGGCATTTTCACTCTTATCCAACAACACCAACATTTCCGGCTCGTAGCGTGCGATTTGGCGACTGAGCTCCGCACCGATCGAACCACCGGCGCCGGTCACCAGCACCCGTTTCCCCTTGATCCACTGTCGTACCGGCTCCAAATTTAACCCCACCGGCGCACGGTCGAGTAAGTCTTCCACAGACAGGTCGCGAATCTGACTGATCGTCACCTGTCCGTTTTGCACGTCCCGCAAGTTCGGCAATGTCTTGATCGGGATCTTGAAGGGACGCAAGGCGGTCAGCACGTCACGGATAGTTCCCGGACCCGCCGATGGCATCGCCACCAGCACCTCGTCCGGTTTCTTTTTCTCGATGATCCGTGGCAGATCCGCGTGTCCGCCCAGCACCGGCACCCCATGGATCCGCTGGCCCACTTTGGTGCGATCGTCATCGATGAACCCGATGGGGGCGTACTTATAAAACGCCCCATTATTTTTCATATCACGAACAATCATCTCGCCGGCATTGCCCGCCCCGTAGATCAGGACCCGTTTCTGCGACTGCCGCAACTGTCCGAGATTCCCGAACAGTCGTCTCCCCAAACGCACTCCCCCCATAAGAAAGATGAGGATGATCGAATCGACAATGAATATCGAACGGGGATAGGCCACCTGGCCGAACCCCCAATGCACCACGACGTAGAAGAACACGGTGCTTGTCACCACTCCGGTAATAATACGCAGCAGATCCCACAACCCGGTGTAGCGCCATAGTCCGTGGTAGAGCCGCAGCGGCCAGAAGGTGACCAGCCGAATGACGAGGAGCCAGGGGAGCGACTGCATGAACACTGTTATTTGCTGTGGCGGAATCATGCCATCGAAGCGCAACCAAAAAGCCCAATAAGAAGAGCACACCACGAGGAGTGCGTGCAGCGCAATCACCACTATGCGACGGTAACGCAGGAAGACGGAGAGCACGTACTCGCGCGAGCTCTTCACCATCGCCATCAATGTTAACGGCAGGGAATCGAGTTCGTGCAGCGACCCAGATCGGACATCTGCACGCTGTTTCCAGAACAACGAGAAGACAGCAGAGAGAGGAGGACGCTGCACTGCCGTCCGAGAAGTGTGTTTCATATCGACGGAGCAGGTCTCGCATGACACACCTGCTGGTACAGCGAGACCAGGCGATCATTCAGTGTACTGAGGTTGCAGTGCTCTTCTACGAACCTGCGTCCCACCTGTCCCATTGCGACGCGCTGCTGCGGATGGTCGATAAGATACGCCAGTTTGTCCGCCAGCGCGGGCACATCCCGCTCGGGCACGAGAAATCCCGATTGGCCGTCCTGCACGACCTCGGGAATGCCGCTGTGGTAGGTACTCACAACCGGAACCCCGCACGCCAACGCTTCCATGACGACCCCGGGCACCCCTTCCTCATCACCATTTTCACTGGTTACACTTGGAGCTACTAAGATATCGCTGTGCTGCAGCAGGTCGATGACTTCATCTTGCCGCTTCCATCCCAGCAGAGAGATGCGCGTGTCGGCCCCAAGCGAGGTAATTAAGCGACGCAGTTCTTCCTGTAAGGGGCCTTCTCCCACGATGCGATATTCTAGCTGTGGGTATCGTTGTAGTAGCATTCCCACGGCCTGAATACCGTATTGGACCCCTTTTTTCTCCACCAGGCGAGCGATCGTCAATACCCGCACCTTCCCGTTCTCGCTGAGCGTGGACGGCCGAACGGTAAATCTTTTCGTGTCTACGCCAGACCGATGCACGACAATTTTCCGCTCGTCGCACCCGAGCTCGATCAACTTCTCCTTCATAGAGGCACAAACACAGCAGAGAAGATCTGCGCGAGCGAACAGGCGGTCGTACACGTGCTGGCCGTGCCGGTGCAGGTAAGAGGAGAGGTCGTAGCCGCGAAACGTCGTGATGATTTTCCCTCCAATAGCGCCGAGCTCTTCGAGCAACAGTGCCCGGTTACCGTTCGGCCCGAACTGGCAGTGGATCACCTCGTACGGCCCTTTGCCGAGGAAAGGGGCGACCAAATGCAGGAGCCACAACGATGCCGCCTGCCTGCCGAAGCGAAAAACGTTTAAGGTCCGCACCACCGTCGTCGGGTTGTAACGAAATTTCGTCAGCAGGATGCCAAGAGCGCTGAAGAACCGTCCCCATTTGCTGCGTGGGAGTTCCACATAGTAGGTCCGTTGTAAAAGGCGATATTTGTCTACGTCCGCGTGCACCACGGCTTCCTGCCCACGCGCAACGGCAAAAATATCGACCTCGTGTCCACACTCGAGCAGTCCGGTGATCTGATGCAGAATGGCGGTCTCCGATAATTTGGGAAACACATCCACCAGAAAAGCGATCTTCATGTGCTCGTCCTCCCATTTGTTGCCCCGATGCCGAGAAGTCGCTTTACCCTGGATCTCAGCCCCCGCAATCTCTGCGGGTAAAAATGGTAGAGCGGCGGGGGATAGCGGAACGTACGGAACACGACCCAATAGGCGAGGAGGCGTTGCAGCGGAGACCTCACCGCCTGGGCACGGGAATAGTTCGCCCGTGCAAAAAACCTCCTGCCCTCACGGCGCACTACGGCGTGCTGGTCCGACGTCAGTTGGCACATCAACTCCAGCAGGAGCAGTGCATCTTCGCACCAGTCGCCGACCTTGGCGGCAAAGCCCAGTTTCGCATGGTGTAAGCGGGCACTCGCTTTGACATCCGGAATATCGATCCTGCCATGCATAGCCGCCAGCCGCATTATCGCCATGTCGTCGTCGTACAGGAAGTGTCTCGACCTGAAGCCGCCGATTTCCTGTAACCTCGCCGTATGGAACAGCGTGTTACACAGATAGATGGACGTTTGCCCCGTGAACCAGCCGCGAAAGAAATCAGCCGTCGAACAGCCACCGACCATGTTCGGCCTTTCGCTGATCACGTGGCCGTTCGCATCGATCACACGGACCCCTGTGCGAATGATACCGACATCCTCGGCACCAGGCTGCACAGCCGAGAGACAGGTTTCCACAAAATCGGCATCGATCAGATCATCGTCGCATAGCAGCAGAAAGTAGTGGCCCTTCGCCTCCTGCACACAGAAATTCAAATTATTACTCGCCCCGATATTCACCGGGTGTTTACAGTATCGAATCCGTGTGTCAGCCATGCTGGTGACGAGCGCTGCGGTCCCATCGACCGAACAGTTATCGGCCACGAGAATATCCAGATACGGATACGTTTGGTTGCAGGCGCTCTCGAGCGCTTGGCGGAGGTAGCGGTCGGCCCGATTATACGTCGGGATCGCGATGGTGACGAGCGGTGAAGTGCGATGTGTCATACCGGCTGGCTCAACCACAGGAACGGTACCTGTTTTCCCATAAAGCTAAGCTCAACAACGTCCACAAGCCTCTGGCATAGTCGGATCGACCGGTCAGGTGCTGCTGGAACATAGCGCGTACTTTCTGTTGATCGACGGGTATTCCCAGGATTTCCCTTCGCCCTATCAGCGCTTCCGCAAAAATTGCCCGCAGGGGGCCGCGTAACCCCATATTCATGGGGACTTCAAACCCACGCTTCGTCTCGGTCTGGTGGGGCACATGGCGGGCCAACGCGGCTCGCAGGGGCAGTTTGCCGACCTTGCGCTGTATATTTAAGCAGGACGCCCAATCGACACGGACCGCGACGTCTATGACCTCGCGATCCAACAAAGGGACGCGGACCTCCAGGGAGTGGTACATGCTCGCCCGATCCACTTTCAGCAGCACCATGGTTAAATGGCTGACAAATTCATTCCACCGCAGCCATTGCGCCGTCTCGTCCACTGCCCAGCCGTTGTACCTGAACAGCTCGCATTCCCATGTCCCCCACGGCAGCTCGGGGAAAATATCGTGCAGATAATCATCGGGGATCCGAGTATGCATGGCCTGGTACCACTCCCCGATGGAGCGGTAGCGAAGATGGATATAACCATTCTGGCCATGAAAAACTCTCTTGATCCCCCAACGAGCCTTGCGCATCCAATAGGGGTGCAGATGGAAATCAGCGGATTTCTCCAGCACCGTGGCAAAACGACCCGCATACCCCCAGAAGAGTTCATCCCCCCCGTCCCCTGAAAGCACCACTTTGACGTGTTGGTGGGCGAGGCGGCTGACGAGCATGGTGGGAAACACCGAATACTCGGCAAACGGCTCGCCGCACGCGGCAACGACATGCTCGAGCAGCGCCGGAGCTGTGTCAGGGCCTACGTGCTCTATCGTATGTTCGACGCCGATTGCTCGCGCATAGGCGACCGCATCGGGCGCCTCGTCGAGCTGATCCCCCTGGGTGCCAATAGTAAACGCACGCACCGGACCGTTACTCACTGCTCTCATTTTGGCGGTCACCAACGGTGAATCAATCCCTCCGGAAAGAAACACTCCCACAGGGACATCGCTCACCAGGTGGCGCCGTACCGCTCTCGTCACGGCTTCGTCCACCGCCGCATACGCCTCTTCACCGTGCAGGTCTGGTTCCCGCAAACGCGGAAACTCAAAGAACTTACCCCGTTTCACCTGCCCGGTCGCATCGACTACGAGCCAGGTGCCGGGTTCTAACATATAGGTGTGCTGCAATAACGCATGCGGGGCGGGGATATACCCGAGCCGCAGGTACAAGGCTACCGCTTCGGGTGAGACAGACAATTGTTGCGCCCACGGGTGGCTCATGATCTGGTCATACTGGGAGGCAAACACCAGCCCGGCAGGGCTCAACAGGTAGTAGAGCGGTTTGATACCCGCGTGGTCGCGGGCGAGGAGGAGTCGCTTTTGGACGGTATCGTAAAACGCCAAGGCAAACATGCCATTTAAGCGCTGTAGCCCTGCTTGCCCGTAGTGGGCAAGGACGTTGAGAACAACTTCGGTATCACCGGTCGAGCGGACACGAATACCTTTCTCATGAAGTTCTTGCCGCAGCTCGGCAAAGTTGTACACCTCTCCGTTATAGACCAGGACATAGCGCCCATCGGGGGTCAGCATCGGTTGATGTCCGTACGGCGATAAGTCGAGGATAGCCAGTCGCCGAAACCCGACGACACAGTGTCGACCATCCGTCCACACACCCTGGTCATCAGGGCCCCGGCGTTCCATCAAGTGGCTCATGCGCGCAATGGTCGCGGATTCGTGTCCGGTCAAGGCCGTAAAACTCACACAGCCACAAATACCGCACATACGAGGTAGCGCTCGCCGGTGTTCACAGCGGCCATCTTCCCTGGCGGCAGGGGGGCGACGGCCGCTCGTTTGCAGAGTGCTTTTCTACACGACGTCGGCAAACGTCTTTTCCAGGCGGCGGAAGTAGAAAGCTCCCCCGATGAACAATATCGCCGCCACGCACGTCGAGACGATAATGATAGGACCAGGCGCAGTGTCCGTGCCCAGTAATGCCCAACGGAAGCCCTCGACGACCCCTACCATGGGGTTGATACCATAGAACGTCCGCCACGGCTCCGGGAGCAAACTACTCGGGTAGGCAATGGGGGTAGCAAAAAGCCAAAATTGCACCAGAAACGGCACGACATAGCGCACGTCACGAAATTGTACGTTTAACGCCGAGAGCCACAAGCCGACCCCTAAAGACGTGACCAGCGCCAGCACGAAGAAGAAGGGCAGCGTCCATATATACGCGGTCGGGACAACTCCGTAATACAACATCATGCCGAGCAACACGAGAAAAGCTAGCACGAAATCGACCGCCCCCGACAGGACACTGGACAGGGGAATCAGCAAACGGGGAAAATAAACTTTCTTGATCAGGTTTGCATCTCCAACCAGACTATGCGACGCCTGGTTGAGACCATAGGCAAAGAAACTCCACGGCACTAAGGCAGCATAGCTAAAGATAGGGTATGGGATTCCATCCGAAGGAACCTTGGCGAGTTTGCCAAAGAATAAGCTAAAGACCACCATGGTAAAGAACGGTTGGATGATGGCCCACCCTGCTCCCAGCACGGTTTGCTTGTAGCGTACCTTAATGTCGCGCCAAGTGAGGAAATAGAGCAGTTCGCGATAGTTCCATAGTTCGCGGAGATCGAGAGCACGCCAGCCCCGAGAAGGCGCGATGTGTACCACCGGTGTATCTTGCACCGACGACGACAGCTCAATGACGACTACCGGTTGCTGAGCAGGTTGATTGGTGCTTTGCATGCTGTTCCTCTTATCCAACGTGGACGATATCGAGATAACGCGCGGCCATTGTGATGACGCGCTCGAGATCTGCTTGTGTCAGCATCGTTGGCAGTGCCACACAATAACGACTCACTTCCTCGGCAACCGGACAGCTCCCCCACTGGTACTGGGCACGTGCCGTATCACAGTGGGCCGGGGTGAGGGGGGCGTCCCAGCATCGCAGCTCGATCTGGTGGCGTGAAAAGATCCGGATTGCTTCGTCCCGGTTCTTTAGTTGGAGCGGGTACCACATGAGCGGGAGATCGATCGGAGGGTTCCCGAGTCGCTCGCATAAGGCTCTCACGCACGACCGCCGGTGTGCGGCAATTGCAGACAGCCTTCGGAGCTGGGACAGTAAGAGTGTCGCCTGGGTGTCCGCAATCCGCCCCAGTGGTTGCTCCGGAGGCTCCCCTAAACACTCAGCCGGCGGAACCGCATTCGGGAACACCCCTTTCCGGGAGAACCATCCGCGAACCAGGCCCGCCAGGGCAAACAAATTCGGGTGGTAGAGGAGGATAGTAAACAGCAGTCGCATCCCTATTCTCAAATGATCGGCTCGGTCCAGGGGAGGATCGACCAATGACCGATAGATCTCAACGAGCCGGTCGTTTTGTTTGTCCAGGTTGTTATATTCCCTAATACCACGGCCTCAACGCTCGCCGTAGCCCCTTTGTTACTAGCTCCGGAAATTTCGCAGGATTGTAGAAAAGAGCACATGCAATCGCATACCCGATTACCCAATGACGGCGAGGGGAGGTAGATCTCAACTGACTGGCAGTCGTTACCCAAACGTCAGCCAGGAGGGACCGCATCCTTACCCATCCTCTCACCTTGGCGTTGCCGTGGGATTGTTTCACCTCGGTGCAAAGATTTTTGATCGCCTCAAGCGGCGAGTCCGCCGCTTGAACAAGGTTCTGAGCCATATTGAGGATCATTCCTCGCGCCGATTGATCCCCGATCAACGCGGGACACATCTCCAGAGCAGCCCGCACATGCTTATGCATCAGCTCAAAGTTTCTCACTCTGCCCAGGTCCCTGGCAAGCCACAGCCTTCCTCCGCGAACACGTGCTTCCAATTTGAGATCTTTATACGGATCACAACGCTAACAAGCGGCTTCATTACTCATGCCCTCTGAGAATGTACATGCTCTGGCCACGTAACACGCTCCGGAATGAACTGGGTATCCCACTTCAACAGCGGTCTCACGAGCCCAATGAAAGCTCCGTTCCAGTCACCGCGGGCGGAATCGCCGTCGAGGTTATCGATGACTTGGAACGCGACAACTCCGCGCTCATAAAATTGTCTGCTTACCGGCTCCAGCGTGATCAGACCGGCAGAGACGGTCAGCATCCCCTCGGACAAAAGATTGCCTGGAATCAAGGCCGTACTGATCCAGCGGCCAGGCGGGCGGGGGCGGCCGCGCCAAGCAGGATCGAGATCATTGGACTCGAACACCGCCATCCCTTCTCCCGTGTGAAACTGGAAATAGGGTAATAGGAGACGTCCTGACTGTAACACTTCGAACTCCATCTCGACCTTCACCGGGCGGCGGATGTCCACAATATCGGTAATGCGACCATCGTGTGCACGTATCCGCACGGCCCGCAAACGGGCAACCTTGCCTCCGGGCGCCGTGGCCGGATCTGGCCACTCGCGCACAGCCGTCGTGGCGAGTCCGGAGTTCAAGTACGCACTGACAACTTGATGCGACGGGCCGTCCTTGATGATTTCCCCCTGGTGAAGGAGAATTGCCCGAGCACACATACGCGTGATAGCAGACATATTGTGCGAGACAAGCAGAACGGTGCGCCCTTGCTGGCCAACATCCTGCATTTTATCCAAGCACTTTCTCTGAAAATTCACGTCACCGACGGCCAGCACCTCATCGACAATCAAAATTTCCGGCTCCAGATGGGCTGCCACAGCAAAGGCCAGGCGCAGGTACATACCACTGGAATAATGTTTCACCGGCGTGTCAATGAATTGCTCAACCTCGGCAAAGGCCACGATCTCGTCAAATTTCCGCTCGATCTCGGCCCGCTTCATCCCCAGAATCGCGCCATTCAGATAAATATTTTCTCGCCCGGTCAGTTCACTATGAAACCCCGTGCCGACCTCCAGCAGTGAGCCTACCCGTCCGTAGATGTCGGCATATCCGGTTGTCGGCTCTGTAACCCGCGAGAGGATCTTCAGCAGTGTACTCTTCCCCGCGCCGTTACGCCCAATGATCCCCACCACCTCACCA
>Ga0308420_1000728_pt1 | contig 16788 bp, 19 predicted proteins | sample HotsprSampleMS55_FD_203802 | JGI IMG/M metagenome (GOLD analysis project Ga0308420, IMG submission 203802) | Hot spring phototrophic mat microbial communities from Mushroom Spring, Yellowstone National Park, Wyoming, United States - 20090730_MS55 ... | reverse complement strand
AATACGGTCTAATAGGCAGGGTTGAGGGGGACGATCTAGTATTCCTTGAGCATAGATTCATCGAACCTTTGGCTATGCATATAAGCAGTGACGACACCATATGGGTGAGCGAGCATGTAGGAACGCCAGCAAGGATAACATTCATAGACCCAGTCATAGGCATAGTGAACAGCTATCCTGTACTAGACGGTAATGCACTGCCATATGGCATAGCCATGGATAGAACAGGGAACCTCTGGTTCGCACAGCATACAGTAGATAAGATAGGCTTACTGGATACGTATAGAGGTAAGATGGTAGAGGTTGACACAGAGAGTAAGAATACATTCACCCAATGGGTTACAGTAGATGATAACGGTAATGTATGGTATGCAGCAGCAAGGGCAGCAAAGTTAGGTCTCATAAAGCCTTCTTCTACTACAACCATACCTCCAGTTAAACCAGAAGAGATAGTTAGTGATGGGAGTAGTGTTGATGTGAGTAGAGTTAAGGATATCAGATACTCAGATATACTTGCACCATTGCTGCCATTGCTTATAGTAGGTGTATCATTGGTTTATATGAAGTCAAGGAGAGAGTACGAGAGTGCAAGAGATAGTTATAAGTAATATAATACAACATAATGTAAGATAATATAAGGGATTATAGCCATTTATCAGTTGAAGAGGATACAGTACTCATTCACAAGATATCATGCAGCATAGTACAATCCTGTCACTCTCTGCTCTCTATCTAACCTACTATCTATCTTGTTTATCCTTGCCCTATTACTCTCATCATCCCTCCTGAATGTTACATCCAACTCCTTAAGGAACAAGTTCATACCCTCATGCTTCTTCATCACCCTACTAGCATTACCTTCAATACCAGCCCTGCCCCTGAATAATACTATCGTATCTGCCACCATATCTATCAGATGTATATCATGATCTATAACTACAGCTGACTTTCCTTGCCCTTTCACGAACCTCTGTATGAACCTTGCTATTGCTATTCTGTCCTCAACATCCAAGAACGCTGATGGCTCATCTAGAGCATAGATATCAGCATCCCTCAATAGACATGAGGCTACAGCTACCCTCTGTAACTCTCCCCCACTCAGATTCTTAACTTGCTTATCGTAGAGTTTCCTGAGACTCAATGGCTCCACTATTATACCTTCCATACTAGAGCCCTCTACAGCCTTGCCATATGAATCAGAGAGTAGAGTCCTTACATCATACTCATAACTCTGTATATCCTCTAGATACTGAGGTTTATACGATACCTTCGCATGTAATGTTATGGAGCCTCTATCTGGCATCTCTACACATGCAAGCATCTTCATCAGAGTGGTCTTGCCTAATGCATTAGCTCCTATCATGCATAATACCTCCCCCTTCCTTATCCTTGCTGCATCTGCTACCAACCTGAACGATCCTGCGTAGGACTTCTCTAGCACTGTATACTCTGCTACAACCTCATCAAGTATCAGGCCTTCTGTATTGGTAGCGGTACTGAATCTGAATGCCTTATCCCTGAACCTAACGTTTATGCTGGTGAGGTATCCAGATAGGAACTCATTCACACCACTCTTGGTACTCATGATATCCGAGACTATACCATATACACTAGGCTCTCCATAGAGCACATGTATGTAATCGCAGAGGTAGTCTATCATAGTCAGATCATGCTCCACTATCATAACACTCCTCTCCTTTGCTATACCATGTATAACTCTGGCAGCGTTGAGCCTCTGATATATATCGTTGTATGAAGATGGTTCATCGAAGAAGTAAAAATCTGCATCCCTGCTACATGCTACAGCTATTGCGAGCCTCTGTAACTCTCCCCCACTCAGTTCGTTAACATACCTCTCCAGCGAGTTGTTTAGGTCAAGCCTCTTGGCATAATCCATAGCATGACCATCCTCATCGTACATCTCAAGTAGTTCCTTGGCGGTGCCCTTGAATACCTTCGCTATATGGTATACCTGCTGTGGTTTTATAGATACCTTGATCTGCTTATTCATTAGTGCTGTGAAGTAGTCCTTGAGCATGGTACCTCTGAAGTGCTCTATTACCTCATCCCATGTGGGTTCATCTTCATATTCACCTAGGTTAGGTTTGAGCGTACCAGAGAGTATACTTATAACTGTGCTCTTACCTATACCGTTCCTACCCAGCAAGCCTACCACAGCTCCACTCTTAGGTATAGGAAGATTGTATAACCTGAAGGAGTTCTTGCCATACTGATGTACCTTATGCTCCTCCAACTCCTCTGCTAGTTTAACTATGGTTATTGCCTCAAATGGGCACTTCTTAACACATATACTGCATCCATTACATATATTCTCATCTATAGCTGCCTTTGCCTTACTCCTATCCTCATTACTCAGTGTTATACACTTGCCTCCATCCCTGTTCAATGGACAGAATACTATACACTCTAGACTACAGTTCTTTGGTCTGCATAGATCCTTATCTATTACAGCAACTCTAGCCACGGTTGATGGATGTATAACAATAAATATAAAGATTTAAAACTTTCATACTTTATAGTACTTCCCATCGTACTTTGAGTACCAAAGAGTTGTGTTTAATGGGAGTATATCTGTAGCTATTAGTTGCATCGTACTTTACTTGGTCCTAATTACTTGTACAATACTGCTACCACAGCCCCTAGGTATGCTCTGCCATATATTCATTGTATATCTACTTAGTTATACTCATTGGGTTTGTTTGATAGATATGCAACAGCTCTTGTGGGTAACCGAATGTACGGCTATGTTAATGTATAACAGTCATGAGTCTATGCTCGGGAATCTACCAATACATCAACAGTTCTTTAATTCTATTATCCACACCATCATTATCATTATCATTGCCTTGTTAAGGTTATCTATAGTTAATGTTAAAGCCTAGCCTCTTCTCTGCTCAATGGACATCTTTTAGTAACCCCATCTTCATAAGAATCCAATTTATTTATTTATATTCATACTAACATTTAATTTAGTATTATAAAGACACATGCTGCTATAAAGAATGAGAACGATATTATACCAAATAGCGTGATACATAGACAGAAGAGCAATAGTCATACTGTATAATCTCTCCTAACATCAATGATCTCTGCATCAGATACAACCATCACTTTCTGCTTACCCCTCTTGAGTATGTACTGTAACGCATCATTGAGACTCCTGAACGCTATGAGACCTAACCTCTTGATGTATGCATCTGGCAGCATAGTCACTAAGCATAACTCGTATCTACTCTTAGCATCACTCATTATCTTAACATACTCTAGGCCCTCTACATACCCATCATAGTTGCTTGTACCCTCTATCAGCATCCTCAATGCTCTACTGAAGCCCTTCCTGCACTCTGCTAGCAGTACTATTATGCCATCATCCTTAACATGACTAATAGTATTCCATAACGCTAACAATGCATCATCCAGAGTATCAGATACAGAGGGAGTTACTATGCATGCCTTGGAGTAATCTAACTCCTGCTTAACCAACATACTCCTAACCGCATCGTAAGACTCATCTACATCAGTGAGTGATAATGCTAGAAGACCACTATCATTGTATAGTAACTCTATAGCAGTACCATCCAACCTGCTAATATGATCATGTGGATCTATAACTCCTCTCTTGATATGATCAGCGTATACAGCATTCATCATTTGAGCATTACTCCTTACTAGCTTGCTTAAAGTACATGAATATCCGAATATAGGGTCTACTGATGCACGTGATACGAATACTAGCCTACCCTCCAGCTTACTGAGATACTTCATACCTCTGCTCTTCACCATATCTGCCCTAACTGTATACACATCATCTGCAATACCGTTATCTCTAAGCATCCCAACGACGTTCAATGCTACCTCCGATGTATCCAGTAGCACTATACCATCATACCTGCCATCCAAGCCTTTTAGTGTATCCTTAACTTGCTCCTGTTTCATGGGCTCCATACCAACCCTGTAATGCTTGAGCAGATTCTCACTCCTTATATCAAGGATCGAGTAGGTACTGCCGTACCTTAACCATATCTCTGGCATAGTAAAGGTATTATAATGCAGCAATAAATATAATCCATGCTAGACGCTCTGGTAGAGTTCCTACTCAAGTCAAATGCAATAAGATTTGGGCTATTCAAGTTAGCTAGTGGGAAGGAGAGTACATACTACATAGACCTTAGAGTACTCCCAAGTTTTCCAGCATACTTTAAGATGACAATAGATGCTCTAAGGCGAAAGGTAGATCATGAGATAGGATTGAGCGATATAGATTACATATGTTCAGTGCCTACAGCAGGGATAGCATATGCATCTGCTCTAGCATACAGTGTAGGTAAAGGCATGTTATATGTTAGGGCAGAGGCTAAAGACCATGGTACAGGGAAGCTACTCGAAGGCTACCTAAGTCCTGGTTCAAGGGTTCTACTGCTAGATGATGTTGCAACTACTGGTAGATCACTGGTACACGCAGCTGAGGTTGTAAGGAGCAATGGGGGTATAGTGGATAACGCATTGGTACTTATAGATAGATGTGAAGGCGCTACAGAACTACTGGCATCAAAGGATGTAAGACTCTTGAGTGTAATAAGGATAGATGAGGCTGCAGAGATTCTACATAATGCTAACCTACTAGATGAGGATATGCTCAAGGCTATAAGGAGACAGATCGGGCATCAACAAATAAACAAATAAATAAAGCATTAAAGACTATTCCGTATCTGTATAATCCATTCTATTCATTCTTTACCTTTGCCTTTGCCTTTACTATTATTTATTTTACTTGTATATCATCAGGTTCTTCTCTTCTAGCAGTATATGCAGGTTCTGTACAGCCTTGTATACATCCTCCTCCTTCTTTGCCCCTGTACATACCAGTTTACCTGATGCAAATAGCAGTATCACTGTCTTTGGGTCTAACATCCTATGTATAAGACCTGGGAACTGCTCAGGTTCATACATGCTTCTAGGGAGCGTTCTTGCTGCTTGCTCTAGCGAGATCTTACCTCCTAGGCTAGCAGAGGCTACTATATTCTGTATCTCTATACTAGGCTCATTCTCTATAGGCATACCTGCCTTCTTCAGTCTACTAACTACAGTTCTAACTGCCTTCTTCGCCTGCTCCTCTGATTTTGAGCCAGTGCATACCATCTTGCCTGAACTGAATATCAGAGTGGCAGTCTTCGGGGACTTTAATCTGAATACCAACCCTGGGAACTGATCGGGATGGTACTCTACATCTGGGAACAACTGGGTTATCTGATTCAGGTTTATATTCTGATTAACAGTAGCAGATGCTACTACGTTCTCTATACTTATAACAGGTCTTGTCTGTGGCATCCCTATCTACCTTATAAATACTAGGTATATAAACCCTATATATATTAATTACACTGATAAGGATAGTAACCTTTCTGTGATTAATTGGTTTTAACTACTTGATCCTCTCTATTGTACGCTCATACTCATCCTCTACAGCAGCGAGTATATCCTCTTGACTTATACTATGCATACTCTTTGCTGACGCTGCTATACACGCACCTCCCGCACCCACGCCCTCCTTGACAAAGCCCTCTGCATATGCTCTCAACCCACTCTTACTCGATCTATGGAGTAATGGATCATAGTACAGTAATGGTACACTAGCATCTATAGAGTGTACCAATGCTCTCATATCAGCACTACTATCATTCATAACATAAGAGGTAGTAGCTATAGCCAGACCATCTGTTTTATTACCCAAGTACTTGATAACAGCTAATATAGCAGCCATCTGAGTACCCCCAGCAAGTAATACTCTAGAACCGTACTTGAGTGCGCCTATGGTCATACCGGCAACTGATGGTATCATAGGATCACCTATGCATGCTATAGCCTCCAGCGGTCTATCTCTCAACGAGCCTATCCCTATCCCTGCACTACTCATACCCTTGTATACAGTATTTAGTTTTATATCATGTGGGTTTTTAGGCATACTACTACTGACCTTGAATCTAGCATCTATGCCCAATGATAACATCACAGCAAGTGCTGTTGTTGTGCCTGCAGGTATACTCTCCCCTATAACCAGACAGTCTGTACTCCTTGCTAGTATCTGCCCTAGCTCTATACTAGAGTTGAAGGACTCTATTACTTCTTCCTTGTCTAGGGCATTGCCATAGATTATATTTCTACCATGCTTCACTGCTAGACTGTAGTGTCTTACTCTGGGTTTAACCTTACTACCGGCATCTACTATGAATATAGGTATACCTGCTAACCTTAACGCTGTCCTAGTTATAAGTGCAGGGGTAGGCTTCCCATCTGGAGTAGCAGGTACAGTATCTATACATCTGCACTTACCGTAGTGTAAGAACTCTGCATCCGCTGGTGGCGTATACTTTATAGACTCTTTATCTGCACCTGCTACGGTTATACCATCTATCTCTGCTGTATCAGTATAGGCTATACAGAGCACGAATCTGAACTCCTTACCCTCTGTATACTCAAGGAACTCCTTACCCATATGCTCATTCAATGCGAATCTTACAGCCATACAATCAACCCATCATCTCTATAAACTCCTCAAGGCTCTTGGGTAACATAGCAGGGTTATTCTCTCTCTCAGATCTTATAGTAGAGTACCTCTCACTCCCATAGTCATGACCTGGGTATACTATAGTCTCACCATCTAACATAGATAACCTCTTAAGACTATGATAGAGTTCTTCTGCACTACCTCCCTCAAGGTCTACCCTACCACACGTGCCTACGAATAGAGTATCCCCTGTAAATAGAACATTTTCAGCATGTAAACATATACTATCCTTGCTGTGTCCAGGGGTATGCATCACCCTTATCTTTACGCTACCTAATTCTATAGTACTGTTATCATCAACCTCTATATCCTTGCTCAGTTTAGCATTCTTGTGCATTACTATCTTTGCCTCTCGGTATATCGCCTTTAACTGTTCATTCCCTAGTACATGATCGAAGTGGGTATGTGTATTTATTATATACTCTACACTAAGATTATTCTTCTTTATGATATCTATAACCTTCTCCAACTCCCATGAAGGGTCTATCACTGCAGCCTTCTTACTATTCTCATCCCATACCACATATGTGAAGTTCGCCATACCTCCTACTCTCAACTGCTTTACTATCATATCCTGACTCATAAAGCACCATCCATTACTATATTATATTATTTTTCATACATCCTCCTCGGCATCAGGGGGTATGCCTATATTCCATACTACAACTGTGCCACTCTTCTTACCAGCATCTATAACAAGACCTCTCTTCATTCTATGGAAGGTAACTGTCAGATCAGCATTAACGCATATATCAGCATAACCTGTATCTGGGTCTAAACCAGATGGTATATCTACAGCAACTATGTAAGCAGAGGTTCTATTAATAGTATCTATAACACTAGCATATGGCTCCCTTATACTGCCTTTTATGCCAGTACCGAATATACCATCTACTATCACATCACTACCCATTATAGTATCCAGAGAAGAGTTCAGGTCATTCACGATCATCTTTATACCTTTCATACCCGTTAGTATTCTGTAATTTATCCTAGCCTCTTCAGTCTTCACATTATCACTGAGCAGTACTACCCTGATATCTGCACCATGGTAAGTCAGATGCCTTGCAGTTACCATAGCATCACCACCGTTGTTCCCTACACCACATACAACAGTAACCTTACTGCCTCTGATACTCTTACCATTTGACTCGTAGTATCTGAGCAGATTGTATGCTACACCGGCACCAGCATTCTCCATCATGAGTAACCTTGTCACTCCCATGCTATCTGCCCTCTCCTCGATCTTCATCATATCCTTACTTGTTATCACTCGATCATAACTCATACAAATACGCTATAGGAATCATTTATTTATTTATATATATCTTATATATAGTTAAGCCATGGATGGTCTCTCTGCTTCAGTGAAATACATGCTTGAGTACCTTAAGAGTATAGAGGAGAGGAGGGAGAGGATAATAAAGGGTAGTAGGGATGTGCTACTCTTATGCAGCAAGGCAATAGTCAATATACATATGAAGAATATGGGAGAAGCATCAGAGAAGGTAGAGAAGGCTAAGATGTTGATAGATGAACTTAGAGTAGTAGCAGGTGAGGATCTGAGATCGTACATAGTACAGATAGAGACAGAGTGGGTTGAGGCTAGTACGCTTTACTTCATACTCAATAATAATAAGATTCCATCCCTAGAGGATCTAAAGGTCGATGTTAGGTCATACATACTAGGTCTACTCGATTGTATAGGAGAGTTAAAGAGGCAGGTATACGATAGGGTAAGGGAGGGAGATAGCGATAACGCATTGAGGATATTCGAGGTAATGGACGATCTATACTCATCATTGCTACAGTTTGCCATGTACGATAATATAATACACAATGTAAGGAAGAAGGTAGATATAGCTAGGATCCTCTTAGAGGATGTAAGAGCTATGATCACAGAAGAGGCTAGGAGGATGGCTATAATAGAGAGTATAGATAGCATCAAGACGAAGATGTCATAGCAAGTAATCTTTATGAGTATAAACAAGGAGTTACTCGCAAGGATAAGGGAGTATCAATCAAGGATGTCTAAGAGAGTTGTAAAGCATGATATGCTAAGTGATATTAGGTATGTATGTGGAGTTGACTCCGCTTACTCCGATAGAGTGTATACTGTAGCAGTTATAGTTGATATAGATAGTAAGGAGGAGGTATACAGAGAGCAGTACACATGTAAGGTTAGAGTACCTTACATAAGTACGTATCTATTCCTCAGGGAGGCCGCCCCTATCCTTCAGGTATTAAGACGGTTATGTGATCATAGATATGATATAATTCTAGTAGACGGTAATGGTATACTACATCCTAGACTATTTGGAATAGCATGCTACATAGGCTTGCTTGTAGATAAACCTACGATAGGGGTTAGTAAGAGTCTACTATGTGGTGATATAGTAGATGAATATGTAGTGATGCATGGAGAGGTTGTAGGCAAGGTACTGAGGGTAAGTATTAAGAAGAAGAATAAGAACATATACGTAAGCATAGGGCATAAAGTATCCCTTGATACAGCTTCAAGTATAGTTAAGAGATTATTGATAAAAGATGATAGGGAGCTCGGAGCACCTCTCCCCCTAATGCTAGCAGATAGATACGCTAATGAACTGCGTAGATCTCTGGCCTTACAGCGAACCTCTCGTATACATCGCTAAGTATATGCACTAGTCTACTATGCCACTCGTTGAACCCGTCTGGGTTTGATGGGTAGTTCATGTAATGCTCAACCAGTACTCTATTCTTCTCTGCTGTGTACTTTAGACCCTCCGCTGTACTTCTATGTAGCACGCCTCTGATGAGCATACTAACCTTATCCACATAACTGAAGTCTGGATGCTCACCATTAGTTATCTTCTCGATATCTAACTTGGAGAGGAAGTGCTTCATGCCGTAGTTTATCTGCTCATTGGATAACGTCTGTAGGAACCTCCTGAAGACCTCTAGCCCTGCGGTCTTGTAACCATACTCATTTATGTAATCTAGATTGTACTGCCATAATGTATGCTCACTGTAATCCATAGACTCTATTGAGTGTACAGCAACCCTACCTGCTATAACCCCTGCTATCAATGCTGGTCCTATACCTCCAGCATCCAATGGTTTGGGCATCCATGCAGAGTCTCCGCATAGCATGTAGCCATTTGCTACAAGGCAGTCGTTCTGCCTCCTTACTGATACCTGCCATGTGCCCCATGCATTACCTTCATCCTCACTACCATCTGCTAGTCTATAATCCCTTATCGCTGGATTCTCCCTTACATACACATCTATCAGAGACTTTAAAGTATCCTTCCTATTCAGAGTTATATTACGTAACTCGAGGCTCTTATGCTGCACTCCTAGACCTATGTTAACCTTATCCTCCCCCTTCGGGAATACCCATGCATAGCCACCAGGGGCTATGAGCTGGTTCAGGTGTATTATGGCATAATCTGGATCGAAGTACCTCTTATCATCACTACCCCTCTCGAATCTGAGTATGTATCTGCCAGTAGCCTCAAGGTCATCCTTATCTATGCTCCTCTGTATGTAACTCTTTATAGGTAGAGTTGATCTTAGCATCGATGCTATGCCAGTGCAATCTATCACTATCTTGGCTGTTGCTCTGAACGGCTCATTGGTCTTGGTATTTATACCCTTTACACCTTTCACATAACCATCATCTGCTATAACCTGTCTCAATGATATATTCCACCTGAACTCTATACCCAGTTTAGATGCATAAGAGAGCTGCTTCAATGGGAGGAGCCTTCTATTGAGTATATAGCCTTCGCCCTCAAAGTATATCGGGGTCTTAAGGTCTGGAGAATAGGCTACAACTCCCTTAACCTCCCTCTCTATCTCAGGCCTACTCAATCTCAGACCTATATGCTCGCTCATGTAATCTACATTCCTCTTACCTACAGCATCACCGCATACCCATCCGTTTATACATTTCTTACCTGCCTCATGCTCCTCATTCCTATCTATGACTAGTATCCTCAGGTTACCTCTGCTGTGCTTGGCTGCACTGCATGCAGCTACCATGCCTGCTATCCCTGCACCCGCTATTATTATATCATAATCGTAGTGGTTATTTGCGCTCATGCATTAACCCATACTGTATTAACTTAAAAACTATTCTTTGAAACTTGGGTCAGATTGTCGCGAGGTCTTCATAGTATCACTCAGACTGGAGCGGCTTAAAACATCATCCCCATCTATATTCGCTTCAGTCATTAATAAGAGTTGCTCTTTAATAGACTTCAATGTGCCAGAGGCCAGATACGTCATCACTCCCATCTCATTCAGTACTCTCATAAGGTTCTTATAGCATACAAGGTTACATCTTATGATAATCTTGGTATCTAATCTGTACCTAACCTTGACTCCCCTTATATCCGCTCTGATAAGATCATCGCTACCGTACATACTCCTGTAGGCTTCCCTTATACTTCTTATCTGGGCATCCATATCCTTGCTCATCCTCTCTACAAGTATGTATCTCTTCTTAACCCTCATCTCTGAGCATACTCCTTAACTCTTCTAGCATGAGTTTATGCATATTTCTAGCAAATCTGAACCTTATCTTTATGGGATCATTCTGTGATAAGTGTATCACGCCTCTGATGATATCCTGTTTACTTAATCTTATATATAATGAGTCACCATCTGTGTAGAGATCAAAGCTACGATATAGATGCATACGATCCATACGGCTCAGAGAACGCAGTATCCTGTGCATGAGACCCTCTGCATCCTTTGCAGCTAATCTGGATCTGAGCAGTAGTATCTCATTACCAAAGTAGCCTAGCAGTCTGTTCACGATGAACTCGGTATCTATAAGGTTGTTATTCACCGAACCCAGTAACTTCTCCTTACTCTCAGTAGCATGCACTATGAACTCTATCTCTGCCGATGCTAACCTTATACTCATCCTTTGCTGATCTCTGCTACCTCTACCTTCTTGAGTAGTTTGCTCTTCCATACCGCAACGAATCTTACATCTATAACATCCTTGACATTCCTGTGTATATCAGCGTTGAGCTTAGGTCCCACAACAGCCTGTATGAACTGATCTATACTCAACTTTGGTATCTCACTGATCAAGACTCTATCCATGACCATACGTATATCATGCTTCTTTGAGGAGTTTATCCTCCTCTGCGTGAATGCTATAGAGTATACCCTGAATGTGTAACCATCTGCAGTAGTGTAATCCTTTATGAGGTTGACCATGGAACTACCCTTCCTTACAAGACTCTTCAGGAACTCCCTTGCGTATTCATGCCCCTTGAAGTGCGTATATGCATCCTCGCCCTCTACTCTATCTATCTGGAAGTACAGTTTTATTGCATGCTGCTGGGGATCTGTATGCCATAGATCGAAGAGTGTGCACTCTATAACACTACCTTTAACATGCTCCTCATCTGTTATAGGTATGTATGCTATAGACTGGCTATTGAATACATCAGGCGCATGTACATTTATCCATCTCTTATCTCTCCATTTATCTCTGATCTTACCTCCCTTCTTACTCACCATAGTTATAGCAACGTTACTACCTTAAATATAAGTTATACTAACCGTGTGCACGTATAACCTCAATTCCATTCATGTATGGTCTTAGTACCTTGGGCACGAGTATACTGCCATCCTCCAGTTGGTTATTCTCCATTATAGCAACTATTGTACGCTCTGTAGCCACAAGGGTTGAGTTCAATGTATGAACATATCTGCTCTCCTCATCAGGCCTATCCCTATACCTTATCTTAAGCCTCCTCGATTGGAAGTCTAGACAGTTTGAGCATGATACCACCTCCCTGTATCTACCATGTGAAGGGAACCACGCCTCTATATCGTATGTCTTTGCTGATACCTTCCCTAGTTCAGATGAGCAGAGTAGCACTACCCTATGCGGTATCTCCAAGAGCCTGAAGAACTCCTCCGCATTCCTTAGAAGGAGTTCATGCTCATTCCATGACTGCTCCTCCCTGCAGAATACAAACTGCTCTACCTTCTCAAATTGGTGTACCCTGAATATGCCCTTCGTATCTCTACCATGAGAACCCGCCTCCTTCCTGAAGCATGGTGTTATACCTGCATAGCGTAATGGCAGCTTATTACCATCAAGTATCTCATCCATATGCATAGCAGCTATGGCATGCTCTGCTGTACCTATGAGGTACAGGTCTTCACCATCCACTTTGTATATGACATCAGCAAAGTCACTCAGTAGTACTACCCCCTCCATGGCCTTACGCTTTATCATGTATGGTGTCTGGACAAGTCTGAAGCCTTGTCTATGCATAAACTCCAAGGCAAAATGTATTAGTGCATGGTTAAGTAATACCAACTCATCCAAGAGGTAGTAGAACCTTGAGCCTGATACCTTAGCAGCCCTCTCGGTATCTATCAAGGATAAGCCTAACTCTATATGATCCCTTGTATGAGGGATAATCCTAGGTTCCCCCCACTCTCTAATTATGAGGTTATCCTCCTCCTTCTCCCCATAAGGTACAGACTCATCTACAAGGTTAGGTAGAGCAAGTATGAGATCATTATACTCCTTCTCTAAATAGTTCATCTCCTTCTCTTTACTATCTATCTCAGCACTCAACTCCTTCATACCCTTTATATCCTCGCTGGTATCTTTAGCAGCCTTCTTCTTCAATGCTATACTTTCTGCTATAGTATTCCTCTTATGGCTCAACTCCTGTAACTCCTTCATCAGCACCCTCCTCTTCTTATCCAACTCGAGCAGTCTCTCTATAGGATAATCTATGCGTCTCTTGGCCAGCATGCCTCTGATCAACTCTGGTCTATCCTTGATTATCTTTGGATCTATCATACTAGATACCCCTTAACACTCTATTCATTATACCTATATGTTCTAGTACTTCATCTACTGTAGATGCTAGTGTTGTAACGCTCCCTCCATCACATAAACATACAAACTCCAATAACAACAGATTACCATCGGTCTTAAGATCTATCATGATGTTATCTGGTATACCCACGTTATCTGGGAGTAACGAGTTGAGCATACTCTCTGCCTTCTTACTATCCTTCATATCCATGCTAAGTGTAATCCTTATATGCAGTTTAATATCATCATTACTACTTGCATGACTAGGTCCCATAGCTCTCCCTGTTGATTCTATCCTTTATGCACTTTATGAACTCATCTAGCATATCAGAGTTTACCCTTGCACCAGCAGCTGCATCATGCCCTCCCCCTGTACCATTACATGCACTAGAACACTCCCTCATCAGTAATCCTAGGTTTATATCAGTACTACAGTTTATACACTTCCTTGCAGAGAACTTGTATGTACCATCACTAGTCCTAGTCTTGACTATGAGTATTCTGCCTTGAAATACCTGAGATCCACTGAGTAGAGAAGAGACTGCACCAAGCATATCTTGCATTATCAACGCATCACCGTTTATGATCACCAACTTACCATCATCGTTGACCCTCCATCTCTCATTGTTCATTATACTTGTTATATAATGCCTAAGGGTCTTCCTGTACTCGTTCACTATAACCTCGCCCTCTCTAAGCATACTACCCCTATCACCTAAGCAGATACCTATACCTACACCTGACTTCCCTATCCTGGCTGTAGCATTAAGTAGGTTACCGAACTCCCTAGCATCCCTCAGCATACTCCTGCCATCTTCCCTTACCAGTGTATACACATAGCCTACCAGTTCATCTAGTATTGTATCTGCCTTGCTGTTGCTACTTATAGATAGAAACCTTGCTATAGCATCTATAATGGCACTCTTCTCATCGTTACTCAACTCAGCTGGTACTCTCCATCTACCATCATCTTTGAGCCTTATCCCTGCAGCTGTGAGTAATGAGTAACATGCATCCACATTCCATGTAAGACCATCTATGTAAGGGTATGATGTATATGCCAACGCTTCATGTACCGCTCTAGTCTCTCTATTCACTAACATAAGATCTATATCTATATCCAAGAGACCTAACTCTCTAGCCTCATCAGCAACCTCGGAGTTCAATCCTAGTAATGACTTCCTCTCTCCTTGATCCTGCCTATCTGCTAGCATAGATACCACAGCCAAAGTAGATAGATCCTTGTTAGTGGAGTCCAGTACTGTTGCTACCTTATAGGCCATTGTGCCAGCGGATGCCTCCTTTCCTCCATCTATACCGAACTTCCATGCATTGCATACCCTGTCATCATCGTACTCATCATCTGGGAGTTGGTGATGATCTATAACTACCCATTCCTTGTCTCCATCTGGTATATACTCAGATATAGCATGAGTAAGACCAGCACCAAGGTCCGTGAATATGTAGAACTCGTAATCCTGGGAGGTCAACTCCTTGAGTAGAACAGGGGTAAGATCGCTCACGCATCTAACTATGCACCTTCCTCCCATCCTGAGCATAGCCTTGCCTACTATGCTACCAGATACTATACCATCGGCATCAGTATGTGTTACCACTATAATCCTCTTACCCTTTACTATAGCATCATTTATCTTGGAACAGAATGCAGTTAGGAATGTATCCAGATCAGGCATATGAGTAGAGCATATAACTCATTATATAATAGTTTAGTCAGAGTAGGTTAGACCTATAATTAATTAAATAAATAATTTATGTATTTATGTAATCTTACCTTCTCCTCTCCTCTGGGAGTAGACCGATACCCTCCCTCTCGTAGTATCTCTCCAACTCCTGTACCCAGGTCTCCCTTGCTGTACCACCTATACCCTTGTGCCTTATCCAGTACGCTATGACACTAAGTAGGAAGACTCCGAACATCATTGTGCCGAATATGTAGATCATCACATCGTAGAAGAGTGGGTCGTATGCTGGTCCTATCTGTAGTGCTATGTTCTTCATCCCAATTATCAGCGTTGCAATATCCATTAGTATAATCAACTAGATAGATGAATATATACATTTCCATTCTGCTATGATAAGAATTTAAATAATAAATAATAAATATAAAAGATTTATTTATTATTTATTAGTCATCATGCTCTCTGCTGTGGTTTAGGCTTCCTTAATGCCATAGCGAAGAATGCTGCAGAGACACCACCGAATATTGCTCCTAATGCTGCAACGTATCCTCCTAACTCACCGAATGTCCTACCTATCATAGGTGTACCAGAACCATATGCACTCTCACCTAACTGCTCTACAGTAGCTATCCTCCTCTTAGCAAGTATAGCCGTCTGTGTACATGCAAACTCTGGTATACCTAGCTTCTCGCACTCTTCTAGCTGCTCTGGTGTAGCAGTGATATCTGTACCAACACCCCCACCATACAGACCTCCTTGTGCCATTGCGATATCTGCACTAGATACTCCTAATACAATTACTGCACCCATAACAGCAAGTAAGGCTAACTTATTCATTAAATTAGTTATTATTAACGATGTATATAATCTTTCCCTTTTATGTTATTAAATTATAGATTCCATTCAGATAAACCTACCAGCAACATGTACCCTTAGCGACTATAATATACATATGCTCATCTCGTCAATAGCAGAGCATCAATAAATCATATTAAAGATGTATTATACAGATGATAAGATCTTCTAACAGTATCTAAATTATGTTATAGGGATACTTTAATAAACTCCTTGATACTCTACTTACATATGGCCAGAGTACATGCACATAGGAAAGGTAGATCACACTCATCTAGACCAATACAGGTTAATGCTACATGGGTTAAGTTAAGTAAAGAAGAGATAACAAGTATGATAGTAAAGATGGCTAAGGATGGATTGGGGCCCAGTGAGATAGGTGTAAGGCTAAGGGACCTGCATGGTATCCCCTTGGTTAAGAAGGTGATAGGCAAATCCATCACCGAAGTACTAGAGGAGAATGGTATAAAGAGTAGTACTCCTGAAGATCTTAGCAATCTCTTGAGTAAAGCAGTAAGGTTACAGAGGCATCTAAGCATGCACAGGGGGGATAGTAACAATATAAGATCACTGGAGTTGATAGAAGCCAAGATACACAGGTTAGTAAAGTACTACAAGAGAGAAGGGAGATTGCCCCAGGAGTGGAAGTACAAGACAGTCATAGCACAACTTGAGTGATCGGGTTAACATTTAATAGCTATATATAAACTAACCATTAGAAAATGGTAATTGTTAGGAAGAGAAGTATAATAGTATTTAATAACTATATATCAATGTATCAACTAACCTCAAATCTAATA
>Ga0308420_1000720_pt1 | contig 16848 bp, 14 predicted proteins | sample HotsprSampleMS55_FD_203802 | JGI IMG/M metagenome (GOLD analysis project Ga0308420, IMG submission 203802) | Hot spring phototrophic mat microbial communities from Mushroom Spring, Yellowstone National Park, Wyoming, United States - 20090730_MS55 ... | reverse complement strand
GCGGTCGGTGTCGGGTAGTTTACCTTATAAAACAGACCTGTAGTTACTGATAAGCTGAACTTAGGTATCTCCCTGATATTTTCCTATCTGAAGCTGAAGGCTTTAGTGGTAGAAATCATCTGCTCTTCTCAATCTTTACAATTTCACAGTGTAGGCATCGCTCACCCCTGGAATGCGCACGATTTCATCCAACAATCCTGCAGGCAGGGGGTCATCTAGGTTGAGTACCATCACCGCTTCCCCACGCACCATGCGCCTCCCCACCTGCATACTGGCAATGTTGACATTGAAGTTGCCCAGTAAGGAACCAATCTTGCCGATGATTCCAGGTTGATCCCGATGCAAAGTCAGTAGCATGTAGTTGGAAGGAGCGACATTAATAGGGAAACCATTGATGCTAGTAATCCGCATTTCCGATTTACCCAACAGTGCTCCAGAGACTGACTGTTGCCCTTGGGAACCATTGGCAGTCAAGTGCAGAGAACCAGTGTAGTCTTCGATTGCCGTATCTCTAGTTTCGGTGACTCTAATCCCCCGTTCTTTGGCTTCTATGCTAGCATTGACGAAATTCACGCGCTCGCGCAGGGCAGGGGACAACAACCCCTTGAGAGCCGCAACCACTATGGGCTGGGAGTTGTTGTTAGCTAGCTCTCCTTGCAGGCGCACATCCAAGGATTCTACTCTTCCTCCTGCTAACTGTCCCACAAGGTTCCCTAGCATTTCTGCTAACTGCAGGTACGGTTTGAGCTTTTGCCACACCTCAGCCCCTAGTCCAGGGATATTGACTGCGGTGCGAGCAGGTAAGCCCAATAGGACATCGCGAATCTGTTCTGCCACATCTACTGCCACATTGAGTTGGGCTTCTTCGGTGGAAGCTCCAAGGTGAGGCGTCAAAATCAACTGGGATCCTACTTTGAGTAAGGGTGAATCTGGTGCTAGGGGTTCATTCTCAAACACATCGAGAGCGGCTCCCGCAATTCTCCCTTCCATAAGAGCTTGGGCGAGAGCAACCTCATCTATGATTCCCCCCCTGGCACAGTTGATAATTCTCACATTGGGCTTCATCAGAGCGATCGCCTCTGCCGAGATCAGGTGATGGGTCTCCTTGGTTTTGGGGATGTGCAGAGTAATGTAGTCAGACTCCCGCCACAGTAACTCTAGTTCCACAAGGCTTACCCCCAATTTCTCTGCCCGCTCAGTGGTGATGTAGGGATCATAGGCTAAAACCCGCATGCCCATTGCCTTCGCCACGCCCGCCACATGGGAGCCAATTTTGCCCAGACCTATCACCCCCAGAGTTTTCTTGTAAACTTCGACCCCTGTAAAGCTTTTGCGATCCCACTTGCCCGCTTTCAAGGACTGATCGGCGGCGGGAATATAGCGGGACAGGGCAAGCATCATGGCTATAGTGTGTTCAGCGGCGGCGATGGTGTTTCCTTCAGGAGAATTGACTACTATGATCCCCTTGCGGGTGGCAGTTGCTACATCTATGTTGTCCACTCCTACCCCTGCTCTGCCAATGATTTTTAAATTCTTACCTGCCTCAATAATTTCTTTGGTCAACTTAGTGCCTGAGCGAATCATGATGGCGTCATATTCTGGAATCCAGCGCATCAATTCCTCAGGGGTCAGGTTGGTTCTGACATCGACGGCGGCAACTTGGGACAAGATATTGATACCTGCTTGGTCTATGGGATCGGATACGAGAACTTTCGGCATGGCAGAGTACTTAAACATTCTTCTATGCTTATAGCACCAGTTGGCACTGCCTAGCTAGGGGCTGTATTTTGCGAAACTCATACCCTCCAGCGATCGCCCCCCAAATGGCAGAACCAGTGCGGGGATCAATGCCTTTGTCGAAGCTGATCAACTCCTGCCCATTGGTGCGAAAGCCCAGATATACCTGTCGCTGTTGGTTCTGGTAGGAGAAAAAACATTGACAGCCTTCTGCCAACTGGGCGTGGAAATACTGTCCATCGTAGGTTACCTCCAATAGGCACCCCGCTAAATGGACTAGATCACTGGGTTGGAGTTGGGCAAGTCGCCGTGGGTCTGCCCCTGCCCCCCGCCACTGGCTGGGTTCTTGTAAGGCGTAGTACTGCACTTGCAGTTTTCCTTGCTGTTCCTCTAGGGCTAGCACTCGCTGGCGATAGGGTTTGTCCAATTGCAAGACATTAGCCTGCTCGGCAAACAGGGCATAGCATCCCAGCACCTCGTAGGGGATGGGTACCTGCCACAGGCGCAAATGGACATACCAAGCTGGTTCGGCGATCGCCTGTGCCTGATTGCTAAACTCCCCCGCCAACCACTCAGCCAACTGCCTGACTAGGGTAGCCATGGATAGCCCTGAAAATTGGGAGGACGCTTTTCCAAAAATGCCTGTTTACCCTCCTGTGCCTCTTGGGTCATGTAAAACAACAAAGTAGCATTACCTGCCAGTTCCTGTAACCCCGCCTGCCCATCACAATCTGCATTGAAGGCAGACTTGAGACAACGGATCGCCAAGGGGCTTTTGTGCAGAATTTCCCGTGCCCACCTGATGCCCTCTGCCTCTAGCTCTTCCACTGGCACTACTTTGTTTACTAGCCCCATTGCCAATGCCTCTTCTGCGTTGTACTGGCGGCAGAGATACCATATTTCTCGGGCTTTTTTCTGTCCAACGATGCGTGCTAGATAACTAGCGCCAAAACCCCCATCAAAACTGCCCACCATGGGCCCTGTCTGCCCAAAAATGGCATTGGTGGCGGCAATGGTGAGATCACAGACCACATGGAGCACATGCCCTCCACCTATGGCATAGCCAGCTACTAGGGCAATTACTACTTTGGGGATGGAGCGGATTACTCTCTGTAGTTCCAACACATTGAGGCGGGGGGTGCCCGTGCTGTCAGCATAGCCGCCCATGGTTCTCACTTTCTGATCCCCTCCTGCACAAAAGGCGTACTTGCCGTCAGGGCAGGGATTGACCCCTGTAAACAAAATCACCCCAATTGTGGTGTCCTGCCAAGCATCACGGAAGGCGGACAGAAGTTCATCTATGGTTTGTGGGCGAAAGGCATTGCGTACCTCAGGGCGATTGATGGCAATCTTAGCGATACCGTCAGCCTTGCAGTAAATGATGTCTTGCCAAGTGCCGACCGCCTGCCACAGGACTGCTGGCTCAGGTGAGTTCATCAGGGGAGGCTTCGTAGAGAGCATCCAAGCGACTGCGGGCATCTTCCACATTCAGCGATCGCATCACCAAGAGAGGCTCCTGAATGAGCTTGCCCTGTTCATCCAACAGCTCGGGATGCGGCACAGGGGGTTGCGCCAAGACTTGCTCCCGCCCCGTAGTAGTTTGATGCAGGGCAATCAGATTGCGCACCAAGTTTGCGATCGCCAAAATGGAAAGTACTGCAAAGGCAATTATGTAAAGTATCTGCACCATAGTTTTACACAACCTTATGTTAACTACTCAAGACTGCCGTTGGGACTGGCGGTAACGCATACCCAGAGCCTGACACTCCATCAGCAGGTTATGCCAAGGTAGCATAGCCTGCGCATCGATGCCCACCCTCTTCCCCGACAGGGCAAACAGGGTTTTAGCGGTCTGCACCTCCTGCTGAGCCGTGCGCACACGGGAGAGAATGTGAGCTTGTTCCTGCTCTGATATAAATTCTAGCCTGTGATTTTGCAGGAGGTCAGCGGCTTTGTCAAACCAGTAGCCAAAGTCCTCCAGCAATGGCTCGAGGAGATCAGCTAGCAGTTGCTCTGGAGCAGGCTCAGCAAACTCAGAAAATTGTGCCACCGAAATAACTCTTTACATTTCTTAAAATATATCCTAGAACTTACCCCACTTCATGGGTGGTTGTCAAGCTGGGGAATAGGCAGTTTGGCAAGGGGAAAGTGGACAGCAGGTGCCCACAGAGCACTGAGCAGTGCTGAAGTCAAGGCAATGGGTTGGTGATGGCGCCAAATCTGCCCCAAGTCATGGCTTGAACCATAGGGGGAAAAACTCCACTGCAGGGCGATCGCCGTTTCCGCCAGCACTGTCATGGCAAACACAATCACAGCCACAGAAATAAAATCTTCCCGCAGGTAGCGTTGCTTTTGCAGAAGTGCCGTCAACCCAGCAATGAGCATCATGCCCCACACATGACTGGGCGCAGGCGATTCTGGGGGGATGGTCAGGGCATCGTGCACCAAGCCGATCGCCGCTCCCATGATCACCGCCACTACCACAGGGCGATTCAGGCTAAAACTGACCAGCCAAATCAGTAACCAGTTGGGAGCAATGTCCCCGATGGTCAACCCAGTCAGGCGCAAGGGCATCATCAGCATACATAGCCCCAAAGCGAGAAACAACATCGCCAGACCCTGCCAGCGTTGCAGATAGTTTTGCAGACTTTGGAGCCACTTGGGGGATTTACTTTTGAGGATGGGCATAGACCTTGACAAATTCCAGAATGGGGAGGGGTGCGGCAAAATCTACCACCGCTTCGGGGGCAGGCTGTTTGTGGAGGTTGATGGAGCGAATTTTACCCACGGGAATCCCTGCAGGATAGAGAGTACTAAAAGCAGAGGTAGCAATGATGTCCCCCACTTTGGCATCGGGGTCTCGCTCTAGAAACTCCAAAATCCCGGTGCTTTGGGACTGTCCTCGCAGTATGCCCAGAGCACGACTGCGACTGACTACCACCCCCACACTACTGCTGGGGTCACTGATTAACAACACCCGACTGCTGTGGGGAGAAGTATCTATCACCCTGCCCACTAAGCCCCCTGCTCCCGTGGCAATGGCTCCCCTAGCAATCCCATCCCGACTGCCTTTGGAAATTAACACCTGTTGCCACCAAGCGTCAGCACTTCTACCGATGATCTGCGCCCAAGTAGATTGGGTGGGTAAGAGGGAGGGCAGAGCCAGCATCTGGCGCAATTGCTGATTTTGTACTTCCAGTTCCTGAATACGATAGTGCAGTTCCCTAACCTTGGCTTCTTCGATCACGGTTTGCCCGTTGGGTGGGGCTTGCCAAGTACGGCTCAGCAGTTGATAGGCTTCCATCCACCAAACCCCATTGCTGTAGCGAAAGGCGATCGCCAGTAGTAGGGTCACTAGAGCAATTAGCAACTGACTGGCATACCTATCCCACCAGCGACGCACTCCTTCCATAAACTTAGTCCCCACAACCATAGGCTAGTCTAGCCCCATTTCCTGAAAAGTTCAAATTCCTACTACTCTCAAGCATAGGCGCTATTTTTTGCTGGACTTGCAAACCCAGTCTAAAAATGTCATAAAGTTTTTACTAGTTCAGCACTGCAAGGGCTACAGTCCAAGATAATCCTAGTTGTGCAGACCAAGCCATGGAAGCAACCGCAGTCAAACCCACCGTAGCTGTAGAAGATGATCGCACAGGGACTAGTGTAGAGACCCTAAAGCGAGCATTTGCTGATAACCTGTTCTACATTCAGGGCAAGTATGCTTCTATTGCCAATCCTAACGACTACTACATGGCGCTGGCATACACCGTCAGGGATCGCCTGCTAAGCCGCTGGCTGAGAACCCGCAAGACTTATGAAGAACAGAATGTGAAATCCGTCTACTACCTGTCGGCAGAGTTTTTGATGGGTCGCCACTTGGGCAATAGCCTGATCAACTTGGAAATTTACGACAAAGTACAGCAGGCGATGGCAGAGCTGGGCTTGGACTTGCAGGAAATCCTAGAACAGGAACCCGATCCTGGGCTGGGCAATGGAGGCTTGGGCAGATTGGCGGCGTGTTTCCTCGATTCTCTAGCAACTAATGAAATCCCCGCCATCGGCTACGGCATTCGCTATGAATTTGGCATTTTCAATCAGAGCATCCAAGATGGCTGGCAGGTGGAAATCCCCGACAAGTGGCTTAGATTTGGCAACCCGTGGGAAGTGGAGCGCCCCGATGAAGTAGTCGAGGTGAAATTTGGTGGACATACGGAGATTTACACCGACGATCGCGGACAGCCCCGCACCCGCTGGATTCCCGCCCGCACCGTCATTGGTGTTCCCTTCGACACCCCCGTCCCTGGCTACAACACCAACACCGTAAATACTCTGCGCCTGTGGAAGGCGGAAGCGGGGGAAGAGTTTAACTTCCAAGCCTTCAACGCAGGGGATTATGACGGAGCGGTAGCCTCCAAAATCCGCTCGGAGACCATCTCCAAAGTGCTCTATCCCAACGACAATACGCCTCAGGGCAGGCAGTTGCGCCTAGAACAACAGTATTTCTTTGTGTCTTGCTCCCTGCAGGACATCATTCGCAACCATCTGCGCCGCAACAAATCCCTAGACAACCTCGCTGAGAAGGCGGCGATTCAATTGAACGATACCCATCCCGCTGTGGCGATCGCCGAAATGATGCGCCTTCTGCTAGATGAGCACCACATGGACTGGAATACCGCATGGCGCATTACCCAGCGCACCTTTGCCTACACCAACCACACCCTGCTTCCTGAGGCGCTGGAAAAGTGGTCGGTGTCCCTATTTGGCGGACTGCTCCCTCGCCTGTTGGAAATCATCTATGAAATCAACCATCGGTTCCTTACGGATGTAGCCACATGGTACCCAGGGGATGGGGACCTATTGAGTCGGGTTTCCCTGATTGAGGAAGGGGAAGACAAAAAAGTGCGCATGGCTTATCTAGCAACCGTGGGCAGTCATGCGGTAAATGGAGTAGCGGCGCTACACACTGAGTTGCTCAAGCAAGATGTGCTCAGGGACTTCTATAAACTGTTCCCCAACCGCTTTAACAACAAAACCAATGGGGTCACCCCCCGCCGCTGGTTGTTGTTGAGCAATCCTCGCCTCTCCCAACTGATCATTGAAAAAATTGGCAAGGGCTGGCTGAATGATTTGGAACAACTGCGGCAGTTGGAACAATTTGTAGAAGATGAGGACTTCTGTCAGCAGTGGCAACAGGTCAAGCAGGCAAACAAACAGTACCTTGCCGATCGCATCTTTAAGACCACGGGCATTGAAGTCAGCGTAGATTCTCTCTTTGACATTCAGGTAAAGCGCATCCATGAATACAAGCGCCAACACCTAGCAGTACTGCACATTGTTACCCTGTACAACCGCATCAAACGCAATCCCGACATTGACATTCTGCCCCGTACTTTTGTCTTTGGTGGAAAAGCCGCCCCTGGCTATTTCATGGCGAAGTTGATTATCAAGCTGATCAATTCCGTGGGGGCAGTGGTGAATGGTGATCCCGATGTGCGCGATCGCCTCAAGGTAGTATTTCTGCCCAACTTCAGCGCTTCCCTAGGGCAGATCATCTATCCCGCCGCTGACCTGTCTGAGCAAATTTCCACCGCAGGGAAGGAAGCCTCGGGCACAGGGAATATGAAATTTGCCATGAACGGCGCTCTCACCATTGGCACCCTAGATGGAGCCAATATCGAGATTCGCGAAGAAGTGGGAGCCGAGAATTTCTTCCTCTTTGGTCTCACTGCTCCTGAAGTGTATCACCTCAAAGCAAACGACTACAAACCCTATCAGTACTACGAGTCCAACCCTGAACTGAAGGAAGTAATTGATCACATTGCCCAAGGCTACTTTTCCCATGGAGATAGGGAACTGTTCCGTCCTCTGGTGGATTCCCTTCTCTATCGGGATGAGTACATGTTGCTAGCGGACTACCAGTCCTACATTGACTGTCAGGCGACCGTCAGCCAAGCCTTCACCGATCAGCAAACTTGGACTCGCAAATCCATTCTCAACACTGCCCGCACTGGCAAATTCTCTAGCGATCGCACTATTAGGGAATACTGCAGAGACATCTGGCATGTGCAACCTGTGAAAGTGCCCAGCAGTTCCTACGAACCATCCCAAGTAAATCTCCACCTGTAGGGACAAACCCTGCCCCACTGTAATCCCTAGCATTGGTGCTAGTATAGGGAGCATGCCCATTTTACAGGTGAATCACCTCCAGCTCAGCTTCCGCACCGATGCAGGTACAGTATCGGCTATTCAGGACATTTCCTTTAGCCTAGAGCGGGGGCAAACGCTGGGGATTGTGGGGGAGTCTGGCTCTGGCAAATCTAGCACCGCCTTGGCGATTATGGGGCTACTGCCCCCCACTGCCACAGTACAAGGGGAGATTCTCTTTGCACTGGAAGGGAAAACCGTGGATTTGTTGCAACTGCAACCTCACATCCTGCGCCGCTTGCGGGGAGATCGCCTAGGGATGATCTTCCAAGAACCCATGGCTTCCCTCAACCCGCTGTTTACCTGTGGCACTCAGATCGCAGAAACCCTGCTCCAACACCAGCAGATCAGCAAAAAGGAAGCCATTGCCAGAGCAATCCAACTCTGCCACGAAGTGAATTTACCTGAACCAGAAAAGATTATCCATCGCTACCCCCATCAGCTCTCGGGCGGACAAATCCAGAGAATTATGATTGCCATGGCGATCGCCTGTAATCCAGACATTCTCATTGCCGACGAGCCTACCACCGCCTTAGATGTAACCGTTCAAGCCACCATTTTGGAACTGCTCAAGCGCATTCAACAAGAACGGGGCATGGCGCTGATTTTCATCTCCCATGACTTGGGAGTAATTTCCCAGATTGCCGATCAGGTGCTAATCATGTATCAGGGAAAAATTGTGGAATACGGCAGTGTGCGCCAAGTATTTCACCAACCCCAACACCCCTACACCAAGGGTCTCATCGCCTGCCGTCCCCAGCCAGAATTGAATTTGCTGTATCTACCCACTGTCAGCGATTTCATGGCAGAAGAGAATGGCACATTGATCAGCAAAAACCCCCCCCTTTTTGCGACAAAGCCCCCCAAGGAACCCACCCCCCCGTGTGAACCCCTGCTCAGAGTGCAAGACCTGACGGTAGCCTTCCCCGTAAGAAACATATTGGGCATGGTTAAGGAGTACAAAATTGCCGTGGATCGCCTCAGTTTTGAAGTATTTCCAGGGGAAACCTTGGGGTTGGTGGGGGAATCGGGATGTGGCAAAACCACTACTGGCAGAGCCATTCTGCGCCTCCTGCCTTTGCAAGGGGGGAAAGTGTTTTTTGATGGGGTGGAGATTACCGCCCTCAAGCCCAAGGAACTCACCAAACTGCGGTGCCATATGCAAATTGTCTTCCAAGACCCCTATGGCTCTCTCAATCCCCGAATGACCATCGGGCAGATTCTCTTGGAACCTCTACTTCTCCATCGCCAAGAACTGTATCCTACCAAACAGGATCGCTTGGCTAGGGTGAAGTACCTATTGGAACGGGTGGGCATCGATCCCCAGTCCATGGGGCGGTTTCCCCACGAATTTTCAGGCGGACAGCGCCAGCGCATTGGCATTGCCCGCGCCTTGGCTCTCAACCCCAAGCTGATCATTGCCGACGAAGCGGTCTCTTCCCTAGATGTATCCGTGCAAGCGCAGGTGCTGAACTTGCTCAAAGAACTCCAGCAGGAGTTTGAGCTAACCTACATTTTCATTTCCCACGACCTAAGCGTAGTCAAGCACATGAGCGATCGCATTATGGTGATGCAGAACGGCAAAATTGTGGAACTGGATACCGCCGATCGCATCTACTACCAACCCCAAAACCCCTACACCCAGCAGTTAATCAGTGCCATTCCCAAAATGCACAGCAGAGAATCCTGCCAACAGTAGATAGCCAATGATTTTTTTGTGCTATAAGCTATGGATATTGACTGTGTATTTCGGGGGGAAAGATGAATAGACTGTCGCTGGAAAAGCAATTCGAGCATGAGCTTTTCTTACGCCACATGCAAACCATGAGCCTAGAGACCATGAAAAAAGTCATGGCAGACCTGCACCTGATCTACCTCGGTCAGCAGACCATCATCGCTGAGATACTGAAACAACCTGCGAAACTGGAAGATAGCAATTGAGCGATCGCCCCAACTACAAAGCCCTATTTAGCCACCTGCAAGGGGTAGAGATCATCGATCAACCGCACCAGATCGCTAAGCTGTCCCTTGACTACTACCACTTCAGCCCCGTGCTGACTCCCCTACTGCAAGACAAAAGGGCAGACTTGGTACTGCGCCCTCAGACAGTCGAGCAGATCATCGCCATTTGTAGTATTTGCGCCCAACACCGCCTCCCCTTGACCGTGCGTGGCGCAGGGACAGGTAACTACGGTCAATGTATCCCCCTAGCAGGGGGGATCGTCCTAGACATGACCCAGCTGTGCGCCATCAAAAGCCTCAGCCACGGCATTGCCTGCGTAGAAGCAGGAGCCAGACTGGGGCAGATAGAAAAACAAGCTCGGGAACAGGGCTATGAACTGCGCATGTTTCCTTCCACCATCAAAACCGCAACCATTGGCGGCTTTATTGCAGGGGGCAGTGGGGGCATTGGCTCCCTGCGCTACGGACAACTGCGGGATCGGGGCAATGTGCGATCAGCAAAGGTAGTCACCCTAGAACCTGAACCCCAAATTATAGAACTGCGGGGCAAAGCCGTACAGCAGATCAATCACGCCTACGGCACTAACGGAGTAATCGTTGAATTGGAAATTCCCCTAGCGCCAGCGGTGGATTGGGCAGAGGCGATCGCCATCTTCCCAGACTTTATGACCACCGCCAAATTTGGGCAAACCCTTGGCAGTAGCGACGGCATTCTCTGCCGTATGATCAGCGTCCACAGCCATCCCATTCCCCAGTACTTCACCGCCCTGAAACCCTACTTGCCCCCTGCCTGCCACTGTGCCCTAGTGTTGGTAGCAGAATCCGATCTAGAGCCATTTACTGAACTAGTCGGAGAGTTTGGCGGTACAGTTACCTACCAAAAAACCGCTGTAGAAGCCCAGCGAGGGGTAAGTCTGGTAGAGTTTTCTTGGAATCACACCACCCTGCACGCCCGCAGTAGCGATCCCCAGATCACCTACCTGCAAAGCCTATTTGTCAATGATCCTGACCTCGAGCTAGTGGCACACATGGTAGCCCAATTTGCTGAGGAAGTATTTTGTCACTTGGAATTTATCCGCATGCAAGGGCAAGTAATTCCCGCAGGTCTGCCCCTAGTCAAATACAGCACTGCCCAACGCCTGCAAGAAATTATTGACTACCACGAAGCCCACGGCGTACTCATTGCCAACCCCCACACCTACATCCTAGAGGACGGTGGCATGAAGACCATTGACCACGAGCAACTGGCATTCAAGCGGCGGGTCGACCCCTACAACCTGATGAACATTGGCAAAATGAAATTTGCTGACCCCTATCCCTAGGGGGGAGAGCCGAACCACTAAAAGATCACAAACTTGGTAGAAAGCTATATTTTAGGTTAAAAGTGGTTTCCTACTTCTGCTATGTCGAAACTGGTCATAGTTGAGTCCCCCACCAAAGCACGCACCATCAGGAACTTTTTGCCTCCCGAGTATCGGGTCGAGGCATCCATGGGGCATGTGCGGGACTTACCCCAGTCCGCCAAAGATATTCCCCCTGACTACAAATCTCAGGAATGGGCAAATTTGGGGGTAGATGTGGAAGCAGATTTCGAACCCCTGTACATTGTGCCCCAAGACAAGAAAAAAGTAGTGCGGGACTTGAAAGCCGCCCTCAAAGAAGCTGATGAGCTAATTTTAGCCACAGACGAAGACCGAGAGGGAGAGAGCATTTCTTGGCACTTGACCCAAGTTCTGCAACCCAAAGTGCCCACCAAGCGCATGGTGTTCCATGAGATCACCCCTGAGGCGATTCGCAAAGCACTGCAAAACTGTCGGGAGGTGGATCACAACCTTGTCCATGCCCAAGAAACCCGTAGAATCTTGGATCGGCTGGTGGGCTATACCCTGTCCCCCCTACTGTGGAAAAAAGTAAAATACGGGCTTTCTGCAGGACGGGTGCAGTCAGTGGCAGTGCGCCTCATTGTCAATCGGGAGCGGGAACGGCTAGCTTTCCGCAGTGCCAACTACTGGGATTTGAAGGCTACTCTCTATGCCCCTAACCAGTCCTTCCCCGCCCAACTGGTGAGTGTGGCTGGCAAAAATATCGCCAGTGGCAAAGACTTTGATCCCCGCACCGGTCGGCTTCTGCCCCAGAGCAAAGCCCTTCTACTCAATGCCGAGAGTGCCACCGCCCTCAAGGAGCGACTGCAAACCCTGCCTTGGAGCGTTAGCCATACCGAAGAAAAACCTGTAGTGCGCAAGCCTGCGCCCCCCTTTACCACCTCTACTCTGCAACAGGAAGCAAACCGCAAACTGCGCCTGTCGGCACGGGAGACCATGCGCATTGCCCAAGCGCTCTATGAGCAAGGCTACATTACCTACATGAGAACCGACTCGGTGCATCTCTCAGAGCAGGCAATCAAGGCGGCACGGGATTGTGTCAAAGCCATGTATGGCGCTGAGTACCTTAGCCCTAAGCCACGCCAATACACCACCAAGACCAAAAATGCCCAAGAGGCACACGAGGCGATCCGTCCCGCTGGGGAAACTTTTCGCACGCCCCAAGAAACGGGACTCAGTGGGCGAGAATTGGCGCTCTACGAACTGATCTGGAAGCGCACCATAGCCTGTCAGATGGCGGACGCTAGACAGACCCAAATTGTGGTGCAGATCGCCGTGGATGATGCTCTGTTCCGTGCCTCTGGCAAGCGCATTGATTTTGCGGGATTCTTTCGGGCTTATGTGGAAGGTTCCGATGACCCCGATGCCGCATTAGAAAGTCAGGAAGTACTTCTGCCTGAGCTAAAAGTGGGCGATCGCCTAGAGTGTCAGCAGTTAGAAGCCCTAAGCCATGACACCCAACCCCCGCCCCGCTACACCGAAGCTACCCTCGTGAAAACCCTAGAGAGTGAGGGCATTGGTCGCCCCAGCACCTATGCCAGCATCATCAGCACCATTGTAGAGCGGGACTATGTGAAACTGCAAAACCACTCCCTAGTACCTACCTTCACCGCCTTTGCGGTTACCGCTCTGTTGGAAGAACACTTCCCAAATCTAGTGGACACCAGCTTCACTTCCAAAATGGAACAGACCCTAGATGATATTTCCACTGGTGCTGTGGATTGGCTTCCCTACCTGCGGGAATTCTACTGGGGAGAAGAAGGATTGAATCGCAAGGTAAAGGAACAGGAATCCATTATCGATGGAGAATCTGCCCGCACTATCTCCCTTGAAGGCATGGAGGGTGTGAAAGTAAAAATCGGTAAGTTTGGAGCATACTTGCAAATGGAAGAAGGGGGAAACACTATCAAAGTGAATATCCCTATGGATTTTACCCCCGCTGACCTAGTGCCCGAAAAAGTCGCCATGTTGTTGAAGCAGAAATTGGGCGAACCCACTCAGCTAGGTTTACATCCTGAGACAGGGGAACCGATTTTTCTACTCACAGGGCAGTATGGCCCCTATGTGCAGTTGGGAGAGGCAACCCCACAACAGCCCAAACCCCGCCGTGCTTCCCTGCCCAAAGGTATGAATCCAGAAACCTTGACTTTGGAAATGGCGGTGAACCTGCTGCAACTGCCCCGCTTTCTGGGCAATCACCCCGAAACGGGAGGTAAGATAGAAGTCAACAATGGCAGATTTGGCCCTTTCGTTGTCCACGACAGAGGAAAGGAAGGCAAAGATTATCGCTCCCTCAAAGGAGAAGACGACCCCTACACCATCACCCTAGAGAGGGCATTGGAACTGCTCGCCCAGCCCAAGGTCAGCAGAATTGGCAGTGCTAAAATTGTGAAATCCCTAGGCGTACACCCTGAAACGGGGGAAGAGATGCTCATCTGTGAAGGGAAGTATGGCACCTATCTCAAATATGGCAAGCAGAATATCACCCTGCCCAAGGGAACAGAGATCGACAGTTTTGGCCTAGAGCAGGCGATCGCCCTCTTAGGGAACTCCAACACTGCCAAAGCTAGCAAGACTGCCAAACCAAGTGCCACCAAAAAAGGGAAAACCACTAAGAGCGCTACAGTAGCTTCTTGAGATAGCCCACCACCAAAAAATCAGGGGGCAAGCTGTGCCATGTCACCCGCTCTAGTTCTGTGGCAGAGGTCATCAGGGTTTTGCCCAAATCTCCCACTGGGGTATATGCCATGGTGCCACCGATGAGCTTTGGGGCAATAAAGGCATAAACTTTTTGGATCACCTCGGCTTTGATGGCTTCTGCGCTCAGTTTGCCCCCACACTCCCACAGCACAGTGTTACAACCCCGCTGGGCTAGGTGGGTCATCACGGTCAAAGGATTGCAAGATTCCAGCGAGATCACCTCTACGCCTCGGTCTAGGAGATAGTCCACCACTTCCTGCCTAGCTTCTGGCACTGCACCTGTAAACACTATGGTTTTCGCCGAGGCGCTAACCTGCCACAGTTGGCTATTTGCAGGTAAATCCAGACTCTGAGAGAGCACCACTCGCAGGGGATTGTGTTCTGTCAATCCGTGGGTGGTGAGAACGGGATTGTCCCGTCGCAGAGTATTGCCGCCAATGATTACTGCATCACACTGCGATCGCAACTTGTAAACCTCTTGGCGGGCAGAGGCGCTAGTAATCCAAAAGCTGTGCCCCGTATCAGTGGCAATTTTGCCATCGAGAGTCATGGCGTACTTGAGAATGCCAAAAGGACGCTGATGTTTCACCCGAAAGAAAAAAGCCTCGTTCAACTGCTCGCACTGCTCGGACAAAACCCCCGTAACTACTTCTATGCCAGCTGATCGCAGGCGATCGCACCCTTTCCCTGACACTCTCGGATCAGGATCAATGCACCCCACCACCACCCGCCGAATGCCTGCCTCAATAATTGCTTCCGTACAGGGTGGTGTGCGCCCGTAGTGATTACATGGCTCCAAATTCACATACAGGGTACTGGAACTCAGCAGGTCTGGATAGCGGCGTTGCGCCTCTCGGATGGCAATTACTTCCGCATGGGGTTCTCCCGCCTTGGGGTGGAATCCTTCACCAATTACCAGTCCCTGATGCACAATCACACTTCCCACCATAGGATTAGGAGCAGTTCTGCCCCGTGCCATTTCCGCTAGAGCAATACATCGCTCCATCCATTTTGCATCAGATTCCATCGCTGTTTTCCTTTCCAGTGGAAATGGAACAGATAGTTTTACTTTACCAAAGAGTAACTCTTTCTCGTCCCATACTAAACTAATTCTATAGCAGAATCAACCGCGCTAGTTTTACGGCAGATTTTTCCATTCAGGTTAGCATGATTTTTATTTTCAATCACACTGAAGAATTTGCAAAGGTTGATTGAGCGTCAATCCCAGAATACAGGCAAACCCCATTGCTCCTGTTAAAATCCAGCGCCATAGTTTTGTTTAGTTAGATGGACAGCTTAAGTTGCGATCGCTGAAAACGGATCAAAATCTACTATTACTTAAGACCATTATGCCTGCTTGATTTCTGACCTTTGATGATCTACGATTCTACCTATTTAGTGTGTAAAGCAAATAAATGTTTAAGAGACTAATCCTAGCAACTAGCGCAGTTCTTTTGACTTCCTTAAGCATCTCACCTGATGGATTGTCCAGCAGACGGGACAACCCCTGCAATTACCTTGATCTCAAATTTGAGGAGCCATCTAAAACTTTGCGAACAGTGCAGTTACCCACCTTGGGCATCACTGTCGATATACCTAGTAACTATCGCATGGTGCTGTTCCAAAATGGCAGAATAGAAATTCTCTCTCCTGCAGAATTTAAGTTTTTCCAATGTATTGCTAAGCATGGTACAGAAGGTTTGGTAGGTGGCGGGCGTTTTTCACAATCGTTCAGAGCACTAACTCAAAGCGAAACCATCCGTCTTTTGGAAACACATAGAAACGACGGCAGTGGCATCTGGCAATATAGTACAAGCAATTTTGACGGCTTCATCATCACCTCATCAAGTGGATATGGTGCATCATTTGTTGGGACTTTGCCTAATCGGTCAAGGCTGGGTAGAATGTCGCATATTGAAGTCTCCATTTACTGTGATTGTCCCGTTGAGGTGAGTGATCTTTTGGACTTGCTGAGTAGGATCAAGCCCATGCCTTAATTGAATTGCAGAATACAGACAACTCAAATGGGCTTTCCTAGAATTTAGTCTGGTAGTCTCACTCAGCTAACAAGAAACTATGGCTAGCATTCGTATTCTTGAGCAAACTCCCACTAGACTGGTAATCGCCGATAAACCACGGATAAACCGACTGCTCAAATCCGTAGTAATTGGGGGTGTTATGGGTGCGGTTATTATTGGTCTCGGCTGGGCAGTAACAAGCAGTAGCTCTTACAAAGGTAGTTTAACTACGCTGGAATGCTTTCATAAAGAGCACTTAACCTGCAAGATGATCACTGTAGATGCTCGTGGAGTCTTGATCAATCAGGCAGAAATCACTCCCGTAGAAAGGGTGGGTATTTTCCCAGTACTCAGTAGCAGGAAGGTGTGCAGGGGCAGGGGAGAGGATAGAGAGTGTGAGACTGAAGAGTACTACAAGTGCCTAATCCGCTTGCATTCCCCGCAGACCAGTTTGTCAGTCCCTATCTCTAGTCTGACACAAGAGACTTCCAGTTTAGCTGAATCATGCCCCAAGCAAAATGCTTTTTCAGCGCAGTTTGAACAGTTAATTTCTGGTGTGCTGAAAGTGGGATATTGGGAGGAAGATACACGCATTGGAGATGTACTGACTACATTCAAGCGGGATATAGCCGCTTATATCCCAGCAGTGTTTTTGGGACTACCTCTGCTGTGGAATCTCCTAACCAGTCGTCAGAGAATCTGGACATTTGACAAGCTGACCCGAACGGCTGAGTTGCAAACTAAGAAATTGTTGGGGAAAACTACTACTCGGCGATTTTCCACTGAGAATCTGGTATTCCTTAGTGACAATCTGACCCTGTGGGAGAAACGGGGCGATCGCTTTT
>Ga0308420_1000719_pt1 | contig 16862 bp, 17 predicted proteins | sample HotsprSampleMS55_FD_203802 | JGI IMG/M metagenome (GOLD analysis project Ga0308420, IMG submission 203802) | Hot spring phototrophic mat microbial communities from Mushroom Spring, Yellowstone National Park, Wyoming, United States - 20090730_MS55 ... | reverse complement strand
ATTGGAGCTATGATTTCCTGCCAGAGGCTCTGGTGTCTTGATGTGTGAAGTTTTATGTCGACTTTCAACATTTCTGGGTTGCATGATATGGCTTGTAAAGCAAGGGAAGCATACCTGCGGAAATATACCTAGGACTAATGGAAATTTAGAATGAGTTGAGCAGGTGGCAGTAGAAGTGTTCTTCATCATCCCCTTTGGCATTTTCAGCAGTACAATTACTCGGCTCCCAGTTTGGCAGGTGAGTTGGGTGCCTTCTATCTAATAGAGAGAGTATGTACCCAATCATAAAGAGATCATTAACATAAGGCGGCACCCAGATTCGAACTGGGGGTAAAGGTTTTGCAGACCTCTGCCTTACCACTTGGCGATGCCGCCGTAGTCTAGCTTAGGCTATAGATTATATACTACGGCAAAGGAGCTTAAGTTGACTACTTTGACCAAATGTCAATAAATGTTTAAGTGTGGCGTGCCTAGGGGAAAATGGGTTTATATTTGTGCTCAATAATAATCAAATTTAATAAGGGTGGCTAGTATGAACCTTCTGAGTAAATATCGCTTTACCTGCACCCTCACACTGGGGGATATTTTTGGGCAGGTGGTAGTGTGGCTAGGCGTGGTGTTTGCCAGTTTGGCGGCGGCTCTGTCCCTGATGAGCAAGCCAGTTTTTGCTATCGCCGCAGTGGGGCTGATAATGGTGGCGTCTCTGCCGTTTTTGCTGTTTGCGTTTGTGGTTACTCTGTTTAGCCACATTGAGATTGCCCCTATCACGGCTGAGGAAGAAGCGCGGCGCTCATCTCCTGCCAAAGGAACGATGAAAGCGGCAGTCCAAAACTAGTATAATTTGATACATGTCCCTAGCAGTTTTGCAAAATTGGCTGGATAATACAGCTTTTGCTTTCCTTTTGTTTGCTATGCTAGCTCATTGGGCGGTAGCTCTTTTCCCGCAGTGGGTAATTTTGCGCCAAGTGGGGACGGCGGGAGTGGTGATCGCCAACGGGAGTCTTGCCTGCCTGTTGTCTGCAAGGTGGCTGGATGCAGGTTACTTCCCCTTGAGTAATCTCTATGAGTCGCTGTGCTTCATTGCGTGGGGGATTACGGCGGTACAGTTGTATGTACAGTATGGCATCAGCCGTAACCTTGTGGGGAAGCCTCTAGTGGGGGCTTTCACTACTCCTATTGCCACGGGGATCATTGCCTTTGCGTCCCTTTCTTTACCGCCTTCTATGCAAACTGCCACACCACTGGTGCCTGCTTTGAAGTCCAACTGGTTGATGATGCATGTCTCGGTGATTTTGCTGAGCTATGCCGCTCTGATGGTGGGCAGTGCCCTAGCGATCGCCTTTTTGCTGGTGTCCCCCAAGACGGCGGTAATTCAGGGGGATTCTTTGGGGATGAGCAGTTATCGCTGGGATAATTCTTTGGCCAGTACCCTCGATAACCTAAGTTATCGCACCATTGGGCTGGGCTTTTTGCTGATTACTGTAGGGATTATTTCGGGAGCGGTTTGGGCTAATGAGGCGTGGGGCACTTACTGGAGTTGGGACCCCAAAGAGACTTGGTCGCTGATTGTGTGGCTAGTCTATGCCGCCTATCTGCACATGCGCATCTCTAAAGGCTGGCAGGGCAGAAAACCAGCATACATTGCCGCTTTTGGCTTCTTGGCGGTGTGGGTGTGTTATTTGGGGGTGAATCTGCTGGGCAAGGGTTTGCACAGCTACGGCTGGTTTTTCTAAGGGCTGTTGGGGTCTTGCAGTTCTAGGTAGATATGCTCGAGGGATACGGGCTGGAGGGTGATGGATTGTAGTTGCACTTCGGCAAACAGGGGGACGATGTCGCTCAAACTGCGCCTGCCCCTCAGGGCAAAGGCAAGGCATTCACTGCCGTAGTGCCTGCGGGGGATAAACTGATGTTGTTGAGCGATCACCAGCGTTTTGGGAATGTCTTCAGCATTCACCTGAAGCAGTAGCATCTGGTCTGCACCAAAGCCTGCCCGCAGGTCAGCCATGGTTCCCTCAGCCACCAGCCTGCCCTGCTTGAGAATCCCTAGGCGATCGCACAGTCGCTCTGCCTCCTCCAATAGGTGGGTGGTCAACAGGATGGTTTTGCCTTGCTGGGGTAATTGCTGGATCAACTGCCACATCTCAAAGCGGGCTTCAATGTCTAGCCCAGTGGTTGGTTCGTCTAGGATGATCAGCTTGGGTTGGTGCAGAAGCGCCACTGCCACACTGAGCCGTCGCATCATGCCTCCACTGAGGGTATGAGCAAGACAATCTGCACGATGGCTGAGTTGTACGGCTGTAAGGCATTGTTGCAAACTTTTGCGTAACTCCACTCCCCGCAGACCGTAGAGGGCGGCAAAAAAAGCTAGATTTTCTCTGCAGGTGAGGCTGGCATAGAGCAGGTTTTCTTGAGGCACTACGCCGATCAGCCTGCGGGCGCAGGTCTCTGCTCGCTGACCGTCAATAGTAATCTGTCCGCAGTCGCTTTTTAGCAAACCACAAATCAAGTTAATTAGAGTAGTTTTGCCTGCGCCATTAGCGCCCAATAGACCGTAGATTTGCCCTTGAGGAATGGTGAGGTTAATGTCTTGCAGGACTTGGCGTTGCCCAAAGGATTTGCTGAGGTGGGAGATGACTAGCACGGCTATAACTGCTTTTCTATGTTCATCATGCGCCGATAGGCTAAGCCCCCTGCGGCGATCACTATGGTAACAAATCCCAATAAAAAGCGGAAATGGATCAGGGTGTCTGGGTCATCTAGCCCCTTGCCATCAGCTGATACCAAAAGTAACGCTGAATTCATGTGATAGACAGGGTTCAGTTGGGTAAGCAACAGGAGATTGTCGGGCAGATAGCTAGTGGGGAAAAATGCTCCCCCCAAAATGAGCAAAGGCACGCCGATCCCCGCTACTAGAGAGTTGACATCCTCTGGGCGGCGCGCCAGCTTTGTCCCCAGCAAAAAGCCCATCCCCACATAGGAGCCAATGCTTGCCAATACAATCACTGCCCCTAGCCAGAGAGCGCCAGCAAATCGCACCTGCCAAAAACTGGCAATGGCATAGACAAGCAGAGTTTGCCCTACGCCAATGCAGACATAGGCTAAGTAAATCCCCAAAAAGTAGGAGGTGCTGTGCAAGGGGCACAATAACAGTCGTTTTAGGGTTTTGCTCTCCCGCTCTGCCACAATGGTCGACACTGTCCCCCCAAGGCAACTGAAAAACAGGGCGGCTCCCACTACTGTAGAGGGGGCGGCAAACTTGAAGGATTCAGTGGTGCTAATTTTTGCTCCCTCTGCCAGTACCAGCCCGTTTAGCAGTAGTAGAGAAATGGGAAACACCACCCAGAGAATCAAACTGCGCTTCTGCCGCCACAGCTCTAAGAGAATGCGCCTAGCTATGGCGATCGCCTGATATAAAATCATCGCTCGCGGTACACTTCCACAGCCACAGAACCTAAAAAGTTGGGGATCGGGGGATACTTGATCACCGTTAGCTGAAGTTTGCTGATCTGGGGATCGCTCATTAAGCTATCAGCGATCGCTCCCGCCAACCTTTCAATTAGATCAAACTTAGCAGTTTGAATCAAATGTTGAATTTTGTAAATACAAGAGCGGTAGTCCAAAGTATCAGCGATGGCATCAGATAGCTCTGCCTTGTGAAAATCAGTCCAGATAATGGCATCCACCTCAAACCACTGCCCTAGGGTTTTTTCTTCAGGAAGCAGACCTACATATCCATAGGCTTTTACCCCTTTGAGGATAATTTTGTTCATACAATTCTTAATTTTTTCTTCATGTTTTCGGCAATACACCAGAAATTCATCTCTACCATTTTACAGATGACGCATATTTAGCTACTAGCTTATGTTTCTGGTTGTCTTATGTTATCCTGCTAAAGTTTACTAGAGTATCTACTCGCACTCTGTGTTCTAATTTTACCCACCACAGGTTATGCTCAGTCAGCTATTGATTCGGTTGGTCCTTTCTTGTGCCCTGTTTTTGGCTCTGCCGTGGCTTGCTGATGCATTGACCAATCACTTTCAAATGCCCCACATTTTTAGCGGCATAGCGGCGATCGCCTCCTGTGTGGGTGCTTCTCTACCTCTGTTGGGCATGATCCGCAACTCAGACTAGGGTTGAAAGCGGCGACGAGACTGTAAAATTTCCGCCAAGCGAGTGCGTTGGGCAGGTGTCAGTATTTCCCTTATAGCTAGGGTCTGTTCAAATTGCACACGGGCAATCTGCTGTCGCAGACTACCAATCTCTTGATATTTGGCTCGCAGTTGCTCAGGGGTAGCATCCCCAGCTAGCATGGCTTGTAGTTCTCGGCGGTGTTGGCGCAATTTCTGGCGCAGGGGTTGCAGTTTCTGCTGATGTTTCTGCCGTAGATTGCGGATTGCCAACAGTTGGTTGTCAGTCAAGTTCAGTTGGCGCAGTACTTTTTCGGACTCCACAGGTGGGGGCGCACCAAGTTGGGCGATCGCCACGGGTGCAAATACATTTGTCAAAGCTATGAGGCACAGCAGGGGGTACATGCGGTTCATGAGCATCCTCCTACAACTCCATAGGGGCATCTAACCACAGACTCGCATTGTCAGCCAGTTCGGGCAAACTCAGGTCATACAGTAGTTGACTGACAATCTCCTGCCGTTCTTGCTCTGTCAAACGTTCAGCCAGCTGTGGTTGCAGTCGGGGCATAAGCCACACTCCCGCCGCTCCAGCGATCGCCAAGGCTATCAAACCAAGCCAACCCCGCAGTCTGGGGGACAGGGGCGAGTTCTGACTAATCAAATAGAGCAGGTGCGCCTCGCAGTCCTCCTTAGGTTCAGGAGCCAGTGGTTTGTAAGCGCGTAAAAAATTAACCAGTTGCCTATCTTCCCTATCCATAGATCAGCTCCCACAATGCTAAAGTTCTACTCCTTGATTCATCAAAAACTGACGCATTTGCGATCGGGCATAAAACAACCTTGACTTCACCGTACCCACAGGCACGCCCAAAATAGCGCTAATCTCCTTTTGGGGTAGTTCCTCTAGGTCGTGGAGCACCAAAACGCTACGGTGTTCCAAACTGAGCTGAGCCAATCCCTGCTTCACCAAGTGGCGATAGTGCATCTTTTGCAGTTCCTGCTCACTCTGGTAATCTGCCACCTGCTGGATTACTTCTTCCGACGCCACTGTATATCGTTCTCGGTACTGGGCGATCGCCCTACGGCGGTCACAAGCCACATTCCAAGCGATGCGGTACAGCCAAGTGGAGAACTGCCCTCTATGGCGGAACTTGCCCAGACCCTTCCACGCCCGCAGGAATACTTCCTGCACCAGATCGTCAATACCCTCAGCCCCACACAATTGGTAGAGCATTGACCTCACCCGCGCCTGATGCCTACGGTATAGTTGGCAAAAACTATGCTGATTGCCACCTACGGCGGCTTGCACCAGAGCAGTATCTGAATCGGCGATCGCAATAGTCATAGTTGAATTTGCCTCTGTAGATTCAGACTGCCCCAGACTGCCCTTGGTTCAATGGGCATGGATAAAAAAATCCCCCCCACTTGGAGAGGGATTAAATAGAGCAAATACAGCTAACTAGGCATCAAGCTCTCGCATCTTCAGCACAGGCTCCGACTTGCGGTTGATCCCCTTTTCAAAGCCAGCGGCGGCGGCACGGGCACGCCCCGCATGCCAGAGGTGACCCACCAAGAAGAAGAAGCCTAGTACAAAGTGAGAGGTAGCCAACCAAGAACGAGGAGAAACATAGTTCACAGCGTTGATCTCGGTGATGACGCCACCTACGGAGTTCAGCGAACCCAAGGGAGCATGGGTCATGTACTCAGCCGCACGGCGGATTTGCCAGGGCTGAACATCATTTTTGAGCTTATCAATATCCAGACCATTGGGACCCCGCAGAGGCTCTAGCCAAGGAGCGCGCATGTCCCAGAAGCGCATGGTTTCACCACCGAAGATAATTTCCCCCGTAGGAGAACGCATTAGATACTTGCCCAGACCAGTAGGGCCTTGAGAGGTGCCAATGTTAGCCCCCAGCTTTTGGTCGCGAATAGTGTAGGTAAAGGCTTGGGCTTGGGAAGCCTCGGGACCCGTAGGACCATAGAACTCGCTGGGATACACCGTATTGTTAAACCAGACATAGCAGGTGGCAATAAACGCCATCAGGGATAGAGCCCCCAAGCTGTAGGACAAGTATGCTTCCCCAGACCAGATGAAAGCACGGCGCACCCAACCAAAGGGTTTAGTGGCAATGTGCCAGATACCACCAGCAATGCAAATGAAACCAACCCAGATGTGACCGCCGACCACATCTTCGAGATTGTTTACCCCGACAATGTTGCCAGAGCCACCAAAGGGGGAGCCGAACACATAGCCAAAAATCACCAAGGGGTTAAGGGTGGGATTGGTGATCACCCGCACATCGCCGCCCCCTGGTGCCCAAGTGTCGTAGAGACCGCCAAAGAACATGGCTTTTGCCACCAACAGGAAAGCGCCCAGACCCAAAATGATCAGGTGGTAACCCAAGATGTTAGTCATCTGGTTCTTATCTTTCCAGTCGTAGCCAAAGAATGAAGAGTAGTTCTCTAGCACTTCAGGACCCCGTAGGGCATGGTATAGACCACCAAAGCCCAATACTGCCGAGGAGATCAAGTGCAGAACCCCAACTACGAAGTAGGGGAAGGTATCCACCACTTCGCCCCCAGGACCCACCCCCCAGCCTAAGGTTGCCAAGTGGGGGAGCAGAATTAAGCCCTGTTCATACATGGGCTTTTCGGGGACAAAGTGAGACACCTCAAACAGGCACATTGCCCCAGCCCAAAAGACAATCAAGCCAGCGTGCGCCACATGGGCACCCAGCAGTTTACCAGAGAGGTTGATAAGGCGAGCATTGCCAGACCACCACGCAAAGCCTGTGGTGTCAAAGCTCCTGCCACCCACTCCCAAAGCATTGAAGTTAATTGTTGTCGTCATAGGTATTGCAGGTTTAAGTTCTTATACTAACTAACCATTGACTATCGTCCGTTTCTACTAAGCTAGCAAATAAGGAGATAGCCAATGGTTTATTCAGTTGCACAGATTAGAGAGCATTGCCACGGGGCAGAACTTCTTCAGGGAAGATAAAGCGCTCCGCAGGCTGGTCTTGAGGAGCCATCCACGCCCTGATACCTTCGTTCAAGAGTAGGTTCTTGGTGTAGAAGGTTTCAAATTCAGGGTCTTCGGCGGCACGGATTTCTTGGGAAATAAAGTCATAGGCGCGCAGGTTGAGTGCCAGACCGACTACGCCCACAGAAGACATCCACAGCCCCGTCACAGGCACAAACAGCATGAAGAAGTGCAACCACCGCTTGTTGGAGAAGGCAATACCAAAAATTTGGCTCCAGTAGCGGTTGGCGGTAACCATGGAGTAGGTTTCTTCCGATTGGGTGGGGCTGAAGGCGACGAAGGTGTTGGCAGTGTCCCCATCTTTGTAGAGGGTGTTTTCCACTGTAGCACCGTGGATGGCGCACAACAGGGCACCACCTAGGATGCCCGCTACACCCATCATGTGGAAGGGGTTCAGCGTCCAGTTGTGGAAACCTTGGAAGAACAGGATGAAGCGGAAAATACCAGCTACCCCAAAGCTAGGAGCAAAAAACCAGCCCGCTTGTCCCAAGGGATAGAGTAAAAAGACGGATACATATACGGCAATGGGACCAGAGAAGGCGATCGCATTGTAGGGACGGACACCCACAAGACGGGCGATTTCAAACTGTCTCAGCATGAAGCCGATCAGACCAAAAGCCCCATGTAATGCCACAAATGTCCAGAGACCGCCAATCTGGCACCAACGGGTAAAGTCCCCTTGGGCTTCAGGACCCCACAGCAGAAGCAGGGAGTGCCCCATGCTCAGGGCAGGGGTGGAAACTGCCGCAGTGAGAAAGTTGCAACCCTCTAGGTAGCTAGAAGCCAACCCGTGGGTGTACCAAGAGGTAACAAATGTGGTACCAGTGAACCACCCACCCAAAGCAAGAAAAGCAGTGGGGAAGAGCAGTAGCCCACTCCAGCCTATAAATACAAAGCGATCACGCTTTAGCCAGTCGTCGAGGACATCAAACCAGCCCCGCTCGACCTGTTGCGATCTCCCAATAGCGATAGTCATAAGTGTTTTTCCTCAAGTAGATAAGGTTTTATAGAGGTTTGTGATTTAGCTTAACACAACTTTACTTTTTTGATCCCCGAGTAATAGAGATCACTCTCAACGGTGGATTATGTTCTATTTTGCTATAGGCACTGGGTGTTTAGGAGTTAACCAGCAAGTTAAAATATAAAGAAAATCTTAAAAGCTGGCTTTTTCTCGACAGGACTTTTAGGGTTTTCCCCTCTGGGGATCAATGGTTTGACAAACAAACAACTAAAACGAGAGCTGGGCTTCTGGGGTGCGGTGCTCATGGGGTTGGGATCAATCATGGGCACAGGGGTTTTTGTCAGCATCGGTACGGCTGTGGATATGGCTGGTTGGGGGGCAATAGTGGCGATCGCTCTGTCAGCGATGGTCGCTATGGTCAATGGGCTAAACTCTGCCCAGCTAGCCGCTTCCCATCCTGTCAGCGGGGGGACTTATGAATACGGCTACAAGTACTTGAACTCTTGGTGGGGCTTCACAGCAGGCTGGCTGTTTTTGCTTGCCAAATCTGCCTCTGCGGCTACGGCGGCGCTGGGTTTTGCGGGGTATTTTGCCGTAATAGCAGGTTTCGATCCCCAATGGCAGACAATCTTGGCAGTGGGAATAGTGGTCTGCTTCACAGCGATCGCCGTTTTGGGGATCACTCGCTCTCATCTTGCCAACACAATCATAGTCAGTACTACTCTGCTGGCATTGGGCTTTTTTGTACTTGCTGGTTCGGGTTTACTGCTAAATTCCACTTTTTGGGAAGGGGCCCGTTCTGCTATTGGCAGGGTAAACCTAGGGCAAATGCTACAGGCTACGGCTTTCATGTTCGTTGCCTACACAGGCTACGGGCGCATTGCCACCATGGGAGAAGAAGTAATACATCCCCAGCGCACTATTCCCCGCGCTGTGGTGGTTGCCCTTGGTCTGACCATGGGAATTTATCTCTTAGTGACCCTAGTAGGGATGGCTGGGGGCATCAAGGCTGGTGCCGCTCCTCTGGCTGAAGTAGCGGTACAGTTTCCCTTCCCCTACAGCAGTCAAATTCTAGCAATTGGGGGAATTACTGCTATTTTAGGGGTACTGCTCAACTTGATCTTGGGATTGTCCCGCATGCTCTTGGCAATGGCACGGCGCAGAGACATGCCTGCGTTTTTGGCTCAGATTAACCAATCTGGTACCAGCCCTGTGCCTGCGGTGCTGACTGTGGGCTTAGCCATAGCTTTACTATCCCTAGTGGGCAATGTCAAAACCACATGGTCCTTCAGTGCTTTTACTGTGTTGGTGTACTACGGCATTACCAATCTCGCCGCCTTACGCCTATCCCAGAGCGATCGTCTCTATCCCAAGGGGTTATCTTTGGCGGGTTTGCTTGCCTGCTTTTTCCTTGCCTTTTGGGTGGAGTGGCAAATCTGGCTGGTGGGGCTGGGATTGATTGCCTTGGGTCTGGCTTGGCATGCGATCGCTCTGAAGTACAGAGCTGAAAATAGCTAGAAGTTTTTGCTATGGTGCCAGCGTGTATCTAGGGGAAAAAACGGGTTACATTCAGATAACTTTTGGGAATTACTTCCTACCATTCAAATAATTCCTTCTGCTTTGTGAGAAAGCAAAGCCTTCTACTCTCTGACTACTACAAGTTCTATCTCCCACTGGAATCAGAGACAGTGAATCAGTTTAGCCTAGACTACCTACCCCTAGACAAAAAGTAATAGCAGACCTTTAATTGATCAAAAATTAACTCGAAACCCATCTATGAACATTGTACTGGTAGGCATAAATCCCAAATTGGTGCAGGCATGGCAGAACATCTGCGGTGGGCTAGAAAATGTAACCGTTCAGTATGGTTCCATTTTCGATGTTTCCTGCGACGCTATCGTTAGCCCCGCCAACAGCTTTGGTTTTATGGACGGCGGCTTAGATTACAGCATTTCTAGGTTCTTTGGCTGGCATATCCAAAAGCGATTGCAAGAACTGATCCGCACCAAACACTACGGGGAACTATTGGTAGGTACGGCAGAGATTGTAGAAACCGATCACCCCCAAATTCCCTATGTGATCTCAGCACCTACCATGCGTGTCCCCATGATTCTCTGTGATAGTGTCAATCCCTACCTTGCCACTCGTGCGGTATTACTTCTAATCAAACATGGGAAGTTAGAGAATGGTACTGCCATAAAAGAAGTGGTACGCACGGTAGCCTTTCCTGGCATGGGTACGGGTGTGGGACGAGTACCACCAGAGATATGTGCAAGGCAAATGCACACAGCCATTGAAGAAGTTGTATTCGAGAAATATCAGTTCCCTAGGTCGTGGATGGATGTCCAGAGAAAGCACCAACTGCTTTACAGGGACGAAGTACGAGACCTGCAGTTCGAGTAGAAAAAGATATATCTCCCACGCCCTATATAACCAATTTTTCAGGAAATTGCTCCTAGGGGAACAGGCAGTATCTCAAAGTTCCCGTTTGCCAAAAATGAGAATTGCCAGTGCCAGCACCAAAAGGGTATAGCTGAGGATGTAAATTGCATTACTCCACAGTTCTCCACTGGCAGGAATAACTCCGTACACTGCTTCATTTTTCAGGTTGGCACGGGATAGATCGGGCAGAATGAGATAGAGATTGCGGGTTACTGCTTGCACCGCTTCACTTTTGGAAATTTCCCCCAACTGCAACAGGTCGCGACTGAAGTTACCCACTAGGTAACTGGCGAAGGTGAGCAAAGAGGCAATCAGTGAACTGGTGAAGGAGCCAAACAGAATGGCGATCGCACTGACCAGCATAATCTGTAAGAAAATGAACAAACAGGCAATGCTCACTTCAAAAGCGGGAGCTTCAATGTTGCGAATTCTCAGCAAGGTAAGAAAGATCACCGTCATCACCGCTACCAAGGCGGCAATCACTAGGGAAATGCCAAGATGTTTGCCAACCACAAATTCTGCCCGCCGCAGGGGTTTGGCAACCAAAATAAAGATAGTGCGCTTGTCAATTTCTTTATTGACTAAACCCGCCGCCACAAAGACCGCCGTAATCAGGGCAATTAGTTCTACCGCCGCTATGCCAATGTCCAAAGTCATTTTGTCTGCAGAGTCAAAGGAAAACTGGGGCAGGGCAACCAACGCTGAAATTAAAATCCCCAGATAGAGCAATGAGAGATAGAACACTTGCTCCCTGAGGGTTTCTTTGAACAGATTCAGGGCGATCGCTACAATCCGCCCGAGGCTGTGACTGAAACTGGTGGCAAAGGCACTGTTCATATAATCTCAGGATTTTAGATTTCTACTGAATTATATTGCCACTGAATCCCCTGAGGCAATTTCCCAAAATTATGCCAAATCAGCGATTGAGGACATAAGGGATCGAGTTGGATTAAATCTGTGTATGCAGGAATGGGGATTTTTGCTGAGGCTAACCCATAATTCTGGTCACTGCAAACGCACTTGCACCGAGTTGCCATGGGAGGGCAATCCTTCAGCATCGGTGAGAATTTTGATGGCATTGCTGACTTCCCTGAGAGCTTCCCTGCTGTACTGCACCAGACTGGAAGACTTCAGGAAAGTTTCCACACTGAGAGCGGAACTGTGCCTTGCTGAACCGCAGGTGGGCAGGGTGTGATTGGGCCCCGCTAGATAATCTCCCACCGCTTCGGGGGTGTGATGTCCTAAAAAGATAGCTCCTGCGTGGCGAATGTGATCCAGCAATTCCCACGGTTCATCCACTTCCAATTCCAAATGCTCAGGAGCAAACAGGTTAGACAGTTTACAGGCTTCCATCAGGTTAGAAACTACTATGGCCACACTGTAATTGGCGATCGCCTTTTCTGTGAGTTCCCGTCGGGGGTGATCCACCAGCAGGTTTTGCACTATTTCTGCCACCCGCTTAGCTAGTTCCCCATCGGTGGTAATCAAAATGGCGGCGGCGATGGGATCGTGTTCTGCCTGCGCCAATAGATCGTGGGCGACATACAGGGGATTGGCAGACTGGTCGGCAATGATCAGCACTTCCGAGGGACCCGCCAGAGAGTCAATCTTTACCTTGCCAAACACTTGTTTTTTGGCGAGAGTTACATAGATATTGCCAGGACCTGTGATCACATCTACTTTGGGAATGGTCTCTGTGCCATAAGCCAAAGCAGCGATCGCCTGGGCCCCGCCCACCCTATAGATTTCCTCGATCCCCACCACCTGTGCCGCCGCCAAAACTGCGCTGTTGATGGACTTATCCTGACGGGGCGGAGTAACCATAACGATCCGCTTTACCCCCGCCACTATGGCTGGTACAGCGTTCATCAGCACCGTACTGGGATAGGCGGCTCTGCCCCCTGGAATATAAATTCCTGCTGTATCTACAGGGGTGTAGCGCTTGCCCAGTACCACCTGTTTGTCGCCAAAATGCACCCAGCTTTGGGGAACCCGCATGGAGTGAAAGGCTCTGATGCGCTCGTGTGCCAGTTCAATTGCCTTGATCAAATCACTGCCCACCTGCTGATAGGCGGCATCAATCTCCGCACCGCTCACTCGCAATTCGCTGGCAGTAAGCTCCACTTTGTCGTACTCCGCTGTGTAACTAAGCAGTGCCGCATCCCCTTTGCGCTTGACGGTCTGTACGATCTCCACCACTGTTGCTTCCCTGTGGATGGCTTGATCGTCTTGGAGGCGATTGCTAATCCGTTTTAGCTCCGCTTCCGCTTCAGGTAACTGGGTAATAATACGCAACATAGGCGTAGTCAAACAAGGGATGATTATTTTAGCTTACTCTGATTTTGGGGTTTCAGGGGAAAATAGTCTCTACTATGCCGCAATTTTTGCTAGAGAATGAGGAGTAATGCGGGCTAACTCCAAATTATGGGCAAAAATTTCATCCATAGGCAACATAACTCCCGTGGTAGTCAAGAACTTGTGATCTTTCGTCGCTTTGATAATTGAACCATCCTCTAGCTCATAGGCAAACACAGGCTGATGCCCGCGGTAGTGCCACTGGGCAATCTTCTGAGCATAGACCAACCCTTGGGGATTCACACTATACACATGGCAATTCAGCCTGTGCTCTACAATCAGACCGATGGGCAGGATGCCGTACTCTACTGTAATAACTGGCGTGTCATAGCTCAGGCAATACTCAGCAAACAGCACCATCTGGTCAAACAATTCGTTAGCTACTTGGGGATCAATGCCATTCTTAGCTGAGCCATCGAGAAATTTCTGTCTTTGCTTTTCCATTTCTGCGGGTTTCTTTTTCCCCATGGCACGCCGCAGTAAATCTGCTTCCCCCAGAGAGTAGCCCGCTAAATCTTGGGCAATGCGCATAATCTGTTCCTGATAGACCAGAATGGAATAGGTATCCCTGAGAATTGGTTCCAAGCTGGGGTGGGCATACTCCATCGGTTCCCTACCATGTTTGCGATTGATAAACTTGGGAATTAGCCCCGCATCCAAAGGACCTGGGCGATAGAGGGCAAGGATAGAAGATATATCCTCAATGTTGGAAGGTTTTAGGTCGCGCACCACCTGCCGCATACCTGCCGATTCCAATTGAAAAATACCTTCCAAATCTCCTCTTGCCAGAATAGCATAGGTTTTAGTATTCTCTGGGGTGGGCTGATCAGGTTGCACCTTGCGGAAGTCAAAATTGGGGTTGCGAAATTTCCGAATCAATTCCACCGTGTGTTGAATGATAGTCAAGTTGCGCAGACCCAAAAAATCCATTTTCAACAGACCCAAGGATTCCAAATCTTCCATGGGGTACTGAGTAATAACTGCTCCTTCATTGCTGAACTGCAGGGGCACAATCTCATTGAGAGGCATGGGCGCAATCACTACCCCTGCGGCATGCACCCCTGCACTCTTGTTCACTCCTTCGATGCGCAGTGCCATATCCACCCACTCCCGCACTTTGGGATCATTCTCATACCGTTCTTTGAATTCAACCACAGGGGTTTCTTCGGAAATCATGGTTTTTAGGTCGGTAGGCTTACCCCGAAACACTGGGATCAGCTTTGCCATTTTGTCTGCTTCGCCGTAGGGAATGTTCAATACCCGCGCCACATCCTTGAGCACAGCTTTAGAAGTGAGGCGGTTAAAGGTGATGATCTGTGCCACCCGATCGGCGCCGTACTTTTCTGTTACATACTTGATCAATTGATCCCGATGCTCAATGCAGAAGTCTGTATCAATGTCGGGCATGGATTTGCGTTCGGGATTGAGAAATCGCTCAAAGAGTAAGCCGTGGTGGATGGGATCGATGTTGGTAATGCCCAAAGCGTAAGCCACCAGAGAACCTGCCGCTGAACCACGCCCTGGTCCTACGGGAATGCCCTGATCCCGTGCATATTTGATGTAGTCCCAGACTACTAAAAAGTAGTTGGCAAAGCCCATCTGCTCAATGATTCCCAGTTCTTTGCGCAGTCGCTGTTGGTAGGGCTGGGGAATGGCTGACTTATCTGTGGTCTGAAAGCGCTGGGCCAAGCCCTGCCAAGCTACATATTCCAAGTAGCTGTCGGCGGTAAAACCCTGCGGTACGGGGTACTGGGGGGCTTTGGGCTCGCTCATGATGTCATAGTTTTTGATTTTGTTGGCGACTTCTAGGGTGTTGGCGATCGCTTCTTCAATTACTTCTGCTGGCAAGTGATCCCGAAACAGGCGGCGCATCTGCTCTGCTGATTTGACGAATTCCGTGCCGCTATAGCGCAGTCGTCTCGGTTCTTCAATCAACTTGCCCGTTTGAATACACAGCAGGGCATCGTGTGCCTCCACATCCAGACAGGAGACGAAATGGGAGTCATTGGTGGCGATAATTTTAATGTCCAGTTCGCGGGCGATGTGGACAAGTTCCACATTGACGACGCGGTCTTCTCTATAGCCGTGATCCTGAATTTCTAAGTAGTAGTCGTCCCCAAACCGTTCTTTGTACCAATAGGCTACTGCCCTTGCCCCCTCTAAGTCCCCAGCGAGAATGTGCTGGGGCACTTCGCCCGCACGACAGCCTGAAGTAACAATCAGACCTGCCTTGTATTGCTCTAGATATTCTTTGTTGATACAGGGACGGGCTTTAATGCCACTCCCTTGCATGCCTTGCAGATGGGAAATGGTGGTGAGTTTGACGAGATTTTTGTAACCTTGGGTATCTTTAGCTAAGACAATTTGGTGGTATTTCTTCTTTTTCTCTTGCTTGGTGATGTCGCCGTTGATGACATACATTTCGTTGCCGATGATGGGCTTGATGCCTTTTTCCCGACAGACTTTAATTAGTTCAATTCCGCCATACATGACGCCGTGATCGGTAATGGCGATCGCTGGCATTTGTAAATCCACTGCCTGTTTTACTAGATCGGGAATCTGGCTGGCTCCATCCAGCAGACTGTATTCTGTATGCACATGTAAGCCAACAAATTGGTTGATACTCCCCAGCCCTAAAGGGCGGGGATTCTTGAGTGAGTCCATAACTTGACCCCCAAAGGCGTTATCAAAGCACCCCTACTGACTCCCTTGAGACATAGCCCCAAAGTCGACCCTACTTTCCATGAACTACCCCACCGCATAGGCGGGTAGGGTTTCCCCACTCGCTTGACGATGAGATTTTTGTCTCTTCCTCTGCCCCAGTTGCTTCATAGACCCGCAGGTCTTTGAAGTAGAGCTAGAACATCCAAGACTCACGAGGCTGGTTCCCAACCCCGACTGCCGATTGACAGCAACATTGTACATTACCATCACCGAACCCCAATCTCTGGGAACTGCAAAACCACAAACAGAACAGACATGATGGCGGTTCTTCAACTCTGCCCAGTTCTTGTGGACTGCCCCGCACTTGGGACAGCGTTGGCTCGGCTTGATGGTTTTCGTGGGAAGCATCAGGACTAAACCACCTTTCTGCGGTTAGGGTTGTGGGTACGCTGTTTGGCTCTACCCCGCATTTTCAAGGTAATACCCAAATCCTTCAGCGTTACCGTGCCGTGCTTCCCCGTGCTGTTGACCTTCCAACTGGAATTTGGGCTTACCACTCAGTCCTTGAAAGAACCTTTGGTAAGCAAAATCCACTCGCTTCACCGTGGCTTGCAAGCACTGGGAATGCAGTTGGGCATATTCCACCCACACCTGTTTGAACTCAGGGAGTAGGTTTTGCTGTTCCAAGTAGGTAACCGTCCTGCGGTTGCATGTGTACTCACATTCTCGATGGGCAATGCAGGGGTTGTACAAGTAGCAGTGGAGATGACGAGCAGAAAACAAAGCCTTTTCTTGGGCTTGGTTTGGATACAGTCGGAATGTCTGACTATCCTACCCCAGCTGTTCTAGTCCTGAGTGCTCCACAAATCCAGTGGCGCTATCCATCCCCGCCCTCTAGAGGGTGGGGAATCCCGCCCGTTTTGTTAAAATATTCGCCGCCCCATTGCAGTCGGCATTGATACACAAGTTCTGGGCAGTCCTATACAACCCACGCTGTCTGCCAGATGCCTGCCACCCCTCGCCAAACCATGCTTTGACTTTGCCACCCAGTGGAAACCTTAGTTGCCCATCCTTGAGTTTTACATCGCCTCTGGGGTAGGTAACCAGATTTAACCCCCGTTTCCTATAGTTGGGTAGCTTTGGTTTAGATTGGGTTGTGTCTGTTAGCCATGCCTTCATCAACGACAGAAAAGACTGGAAAAATTCAGCTACAACGGTCAAGGTCTGCTGCGCCACATGGGAATACAAAGCCTGAAAGTGGGGATTCCAGTTA
>Ga0308420_1000717_pt1 | contig 16899 bp, 13 predicted proteins | sample HotsprSampleMS55_FD_203802 | JGI IMG/M metagenome (GOLD analysis project Ga0308420, IMG submission 203802) | Hot spring phototrophic mat microbial communities from Mushroom Spring, Yellowstone National Park, Wyoming, United States - 20090730_MS55 ... | reverse complement strand
CGCGCTGACCCCGTATAAGGTCCCGGCAGGGGCGCGGATCTCTGCCGGAAAGTCAGGGAGCGTGCCAACGTCATTTCCGGCAAATACCGACTCTGTGGTAAATTGCATCCCTGTTAATTGCATCCCATCGCCCGAGTCGCCAGCGAAACGGATGACGACGCTTTCCCGTTCCTGCACCGGTTTTTGCAGGAGAGCGCCTGTTGGGTTGGTGGCCATAGGTTTCCTCCTTGGAATTCTCTGTCAAATCATATACACGTGCGCAAACCCCTTATACCTTACCTGAGCCCCTAGTGGATTACAAGTTCCTGCCCTCCTTTCTTGCGACAAAACCTCTATAGCTGACAATGACTTACAAAAAACGTAGCGTGACCGGCATAATGGCCCATAGCCGTTCTCTGTGCCACCAGCTGGTGTCATGACGTCGAGGAATGAAACGCATAAACGAGGAAAGACGCCACAGCGAGGGTGGTTTGGGGAAGCTCTCAATAATAACCGGTTCGCCCGCGGGTAATCCGAGACGGCGTTTCGCTTCACCTAGAGCTTCCTCAATTCCTCCGATAGCATCGACCAAGCCGCGGGCCCACGCCTGCCGTCCGCTCCATACTTGGCCTTGCGCATGAGGTTCGACCGCGTGTACGCTGAACCCTCGGCAGCGAGCGACCTTCTCGACGAAATCTTGATAAAAGGCGTGGACTTCAAAGTCGAGCCGTTCTCGTTCCGAGGGGGCGAAGGTATAGTAATCTGAAAACACGGCAGCGCGTCGACCGCGCGTGAGAATCTCCTTGCTCACCCCGAGGCGGGTGTAGAGGTCGTGGAGTACCGCTTTACCAGCGATCACGCCGATCGAGCCGGTGATTGTCCCTTCTTCGGCAAAAACCGGAGCGCCGGCTAAGGCAAGATAATACCCCCCTGAAGCAGCGACATCGCCCAGAGAGATAATCACAGGCTTCTGTTCGCGGGTTTTGTACAGTTCGTGCCACATGAGGTCAGAGGCGGATCCAGAACCGCCTGGGCTAGACACCCGTACGATCACACAGGCAATACTGCGGTCATCACGTATGCGTTTGAGATCCCGTATGAAGCTCGTCGCACCGACTGCGTTCGCGCCTTCCGGACCGTCCAGCGTCTCGCCGCGTTTGATCGGTCCGTTGACCGAAACAAAAGCAAACCGCGGCGGATCGGTGCGCAGCACGTGGCGGCGAATGGCGCGCAGGCAACGGCGGCGGTAGAGACCGACTTCAATCATCTGCACCGGGCCGATCTTTGCCTCCAGCAAGCCTGGGACCTCGTCTTCATAGCCGATATGATCGATCAATCCGACTTCCAGGGCTTCTCGCGCTAAGAATAATCCCTGATCGATTAATTCTTGTACGGCAGGTTTGCTCTTACCTCGTGCGGTGGCGATGCCATCAACGATTTGGCTGTAGAGATCATCGAGCAAGCTATTCAGCATTTCGCGGTGTGGCTCGGACATCGACTCGCGGGTAAACGGCTCGCCGGCGGATTTATAGACCCCTGCTTGGTGGAGCTGCGCTTCAATCCCCAGTTTGTCGAGCGCCCCTTTGAAAAAGAGAGTCTCGGCTGCAAGACCGGTCACGGCGAGGTGACCCGTCGGTGCTAAGACAATTGCATCCGCGGCGCTGGCGAGATAATATTCGCGGGTGGTCCCCTCCGTCAGGTGCACCCAGACCTGTTTGCCAGCTTGGCGTAACGCCGCCAGTGCCCGGCGGAGTTCCTGCAGGCGTGCCCACCCGACATCGAGATCACTGATGGTGCAAACGACCGCGCGTATCTGGGTATCTTCTCGTGCCCAACGCAACAGCGCAATGACAGACAGGAAATCCAGGCTGGGTGAACGCCACAGGGAGACGAGGGGGACGCTAGGTCCTTCGGGCAAAGACCCGCTGAGCTCAAGGCACAAGGTGTTATAAGTCCTGCGGCGGCCGCATAAACACGCCAGCAGATCCAAAAGCCAGTAAATGACACGCAAGGTGTGACGGGTGAAGAAACGGAGCACAGTGGCAGCGGGTTCCCTAGGTTTTATGCGCCGTGCGTAGCGGACGGGTCTGCGTGGCGCCCCGTTTGCCTGCTGACCGCAAGGTGGATTTGCTGCGGGGATGGTGCAACTCAGACCCAGGGGAAGTAAGCTGCCGTGCTTTCCATTGCGCGAGCCCGCGCCGGAGGAACAGCGGATGGATGCCAAGGGCATGGCAGATATTCACACAGGAGAACAGCCAGGTGGTATCGTCAGAGAGCAGCCAGCGCTCCGCATCAGCGTAGAGTTGGCGTCCACGACTGTCCGTGGCCCGGAAGTGTTTCTGGAAACACTCTAACGCGTCTTCGAGAATCGCGACCATGAGACGATGTTCTCCTTGTGCGCGCACCTTCTGCCCGAGGGTAGCGAAGAATTGGGTCGGTAAGAGCATTTCCGGCTGAAATAGGGTCGTAAACTCATCGGTGGATGTCTTGTCGTTCATAGAGAAGCCTCGCTCCCTTGCACAGGGGAGAACCTTTTCTTCCCTGTGTCCTCCTCGTCACAGCACCACCTGCGCTGCTACTCTTTATTACGACATCACGAACCTCTCTTCCTGCCCTAGAGCTCCATGATCCCTCCCTCCTGCACAACACGCCAGCCGGCGATCATACGGAGAAAGAATTCCCACAGCCGCACGTGCGTTTGACATTAGGGTTGCGGAGTTTGAAACCTGAATCCATCAGAGCGTCGGAGTAGTCGAGCTCTGTCCCTCGTAGATAGAGGAAACTCTTACGATCGACCAGAACCTGTACGTTGTCACGCGTAAAAATACGATCCCCGTCCTTTGGGGTGTCTAAGTCCATTTTGTACGACAGACCAGAACATCCTCCACCGACGACTTTAACACGCAGGCCGTAGCCTTCTTTATTGTGTTGGGCGAGAATGTGTTGCAGTTTTTTCGCGGCATTCTCGGTAATAACGATTCCCTGTTGCGCCATGCTTCTTATCCTCTAGAGTACGGTTAGGGTACGGTCGGTCTCCTCCTCAAAACGGGGCTATGCGTAACATGGAGCTTACATGTCTACGATAGGACGATCCTGTTTCTCTGTCAAGGTTTTTGCCGCACTGTTGCGGACCTTATCCAGCTTGCAGCAGGGGACGGAGACAGTGGCCGGTGTAGGATCGCGCCACGCGAGCGACTTCTTCCGGGGTGCCAGAGGCAATGACTTCTCCTCCCTGGTCTCCGCCTTCGGGGCCGAGGTCGATGATGAAATCGGCTGTCTTGATAACATCGAGGTTGTGTTCGATCACCAAGACAGTATTGCCGGCTTCGACGAGCAACTGGAGGGTGGCGAGGAGCTGGTGAATATCGGCGAAGTGCAACCCGGTGGTCGGTTCATCCAGAATATAGAGTGTGCGGCCTGTGCTGCGACGGCCCAGCGCTTTTGCGAGCTTCAGCCGTTGCGCTTCCCCGCCTGAGAGCGTGGGTGCGGGTTGGCCGAGCCGCAGATACGCTAGGCCAACTGCGCGCAAGGTTTCCAGCCAGGGGCGCACGGTGGGGATGTCCTCGAAAAACTCTAGCGCTTCGCTCACCGTCAGGTCGAGCACGTGCGCGATGTTTTTCCCGCGGAACTGCACCTCCAACGTTTCGCGGTTGTAGCGCGAGCCGTGGCACACATCGCACACCACGTACATGTCGGGGAGAAAGTGCATCTCAACTGCAACGATGCCGTTGCCTTCACACGCCTCACACCGGCCGCCTTTGACGTTGAAGGAAAAGCGCTCCGGCTTGTAGCCCCGCGCCCGTGCTTCGGGGAGCTGGGCGAACAGGTCGCGGATTGGGGTCAGCAATCCGAGATACGTTGCCGGGTTCGAATGGGGGGTGCGACCGATGGGGGCCTGATCGACGCAGATCACTTTCTCGAGGTGTTCCCAACCTGCGAGATACGGCAGCCCTTGTGCAGGGGCGGGGGCTCTGTGCAAGAGGTGGGAAAGGGCCGGGAAGAGGACGTCGATTACCAAGGTGCTCTTGCCGGAGCCTGAGACCCCGGTCACACAGGTCAGGGTGCCGAGGGGGAAAGCGACGGTGAGATTTTTGAGATTGTGCCGAGAGACTGCCGTGAGTGTCAGCCACTGTCGTGCCTGCCGACGCTGGGCTGGGAGCGGAATAGTGACCTGTCCAGAGAGATAACGGCCGGTTAACGACGCAGGGGCATGCATCACTTCTTGTGGAGTGCCGGCAGCGAGCAGCATTCCACCCTGCTCGCCAGCGCCGGGACCCAAATCGATGACGTGGTCAGCGGCAAGAATCGTGTCTCGGTCGTGCTCGACGACGATCACCGTATTGCCGCGATCGCGCAGACGTCGCAAAGCGGCTAATAAGCGGGTCGTGTCACGTGGGTGCAAACCAACAGAGGGCTCATCGAGCACGTAGAGCACGCCCGAAAGGCCGGCGCCAATGTGCGTCGCCAAACGTACCCGCTGTGCTTCCCCGCCCGAGAGGGTGGCGGCTGGACGGTCGAGTGTCAGGTAGTCAAGCCCGACCTCACGCAGAAAACGGAGGCGGGAGGAGATGGCGTGACAGAGGGGGGCGGCGATTTGCGCTTGCTGGCCCGTGAAAGCCAGCGTATCGAAAAATGATGAGGCAGCGGCGACAGAGAGCGCGGAGAGCTCGGCGATAGAGCGGCCGTGAATGCGTACGCCTCGGCTTTCCTTTCTGAGGCGGGTGCCGCTGCAGACGGGACACGGGACTGCACGCGAGGCGAGGTCTGCTCCTGCCGACGAGGAGAGTGTAGTTTTACGTCCCGGCTTTTGGGCTGCCTGTATCCCCAACCCGTCACAAGCAGGGCACGCTCCTTCCGGGCTGTTGGGGGAGAAGAACCCTGGTGTCAGGTCAGGGTAAGTGAACCCACACGCGGGGCAGAGCAAACGTTGCGTGTAGAGCCGCTCCTCATGCTCGTCGATGACGAGTTTCACCATATCATGCCCATAGCGGAACGCCGTTTCCAGCGAGTCGGCGAGGCGGCGGGCGATACCACTCTTGACCGCGAGCCGATCCACCACGAGGTCGATACTGGGAGGGGGGTGGTGCAGGGAAAGGCTCTCCTCGCTCAGCTCGTAGAACATCCCGTCCAGCCGCACGCGCACGAAGCCTGCTAGACGGAGCTCCCGTAACGTGTTCCCCAGGTGGTGGGCTTTCTGTACCCGGATCGGTGCGAGTACCTGGACCCGGCTGCCTTCGGGCAGGCCGAGGATCTGATCGACGATCTGCGGGACGCTATGGCGAGCGATGGGCCGCTCACAGGTCGGACAATAGGGCGTGCCGACGCGGGCATACAGCAGCCGCAGGTAATCGGCGATCTCCGTCACCGTGCCGACCGTCGAGCGTAGAGAAGTCGTCGTCCCGCGTTGCTCGATGGCGATCGCCGGCGAGAGCCCCTCAATGGCATCGACGTCCGGCTTGGCGCGTTGGTCGAGAAACTGCCGCGCATAAGCGGAGAGCGACTCGAGGTAGCATCGCCGTCCTTCGGCGTAGAGTGTATCGAAGGCGAGAGATGATTTCCCCGAGCCGGAGACGCCCGTGATCACCACAAGTGCGTTGCGCGGGATCTCCAGCGAGAGGTTCTTGAGGTTATGCTCCCGCGCCCCACGGATAACGATCGCGTTCATCAGGTGTATTGTACCAGCTCGGCACGCGGGTCAAGGTATAGGGGTAGCCTTGGAAGGGGCAAGGCTTCTGTGAGTCAAGGTCTGCAGGCGAACAGGGGGGAATCTTTCCTGCAGAGCCTATGCGAATCACTCTGCATTCCGTTCCTCCGCCGTGGCTCCCCGTGAGAAAGGGGGCTGCCGCCGGACAGGGGGCGGCTGGCGGGGATGGGACACGCCCTGGGGGGCTTTCGCCTCGTCACTCAATCTTGTGTCCATCGCAGTACCGGGTGTCGTGCAGCACGCGTCTCATCGAGACGGCTCACGGGCGTCGTGAACGGCGCCTCTTTCAGCAGGTCAGGGTGCTCTGCGCTCTCCTGGGCGATGGCTAACAACGCGTCAGCGAACTCATCGAGCGTCTCCTTGCTTTCGGTCTCGGTTGGTTCGATCATTAACGCGCCGCTGACGACCAGGGGAAAGTAGATCGTTGGGGCATAGAACCCATAGTCGAGCAACCGCTTGGCGACGTCGAGGGTTTTGACGCCGAGGTGGCGGAAGGACTCGTCCGAAAAGACGCACTCATGCAAACATGGTGCAGCATACGCCGGCTGATAGGCTGGTTCTAAGCGCTTCCGCAGGTAGTTGGCGTTGAGTACAGCCATACGTGTAGCATGGGAAAGGCCGTCTCCACCCATCGCCAGGATGTAGGCGTATGCCCGCACGAGAATGCCAAAGTTGCCATAGAAGGAGCGCACGCGGCCGATCGAGTGGGGGAACGCTTCGCTCCAGCGGTAGTCGTTGCCTTCACGAACAAGACGGGGGATGGGGAGGTACGGCTCTAGGTGCTGCTTGACTCCGACCGGTCCCGCCCCTGGCCCACCGCCGCCGTGCGGAGTCGAGAATGTTTTGTGCAAATTGAACTGGATGACGTCGGCACCCATATGGCCTGGTTTTGCGACGCCCATCAGGGCGTTGAGGTTCGCACCGTCCATGTATATTAGCGCACCATGCGCGTGCAGGAGGGTGGTGATCTGTAGAATCTCGCGCTCGAACAAGCCCAGTGTGTTCGGGTTGGTCACCATCAGTGCAGCGACGTCGGAGTCGACGAAACGGGCGACGGTAGTGGTGTCGAGTATCCCTGCCGAACCGGTCGGTACTTCCACCACCGTGTATCCGCAAAGCGCGGCGGAAGCCGGGTTGGTGCCGTGGGCGCTGGCTGGGATCAGGACTACCTTGCGCGGATGGCCACGGTCACGGTGGTAGGCATGAATGAGCTTGATGCCCGTGAGTTCTCCCTGCGCACCGGCCGCGGGTTGGAGGCTCACCGCGTCCATGCCACTAATCTCAGCTAAACAGCGGGCTAAGTCGTCAAGGAGCTGCAATGCTCCTTGGGCATATTCATCCGGCACGAGCGGGTGCAGGGAGGCAAAGCCGGGCAAACGCGCCACCACTTCGTTCACCACGGGGTTATACTTCATGGTGCAGGACCCGAGCGGGTACAAGGTCGTAGCCGCGCTCAGATTCCACTGCGATAAGCGTGTAAAGTGACGTACCACCTCACCCTCGCTGACTTCAGGGAAGCTGTCGAGCGTCTCTCGGCAGAGGGGAGAGGGGAGATCGTGGTTGAGATCGCGCGCCGGGATGTCATCTTCAGGTAACGAGTAGCCGCGCCGTCCCGGCGAGCTCCGCTCAAAGATGAGCGGTTCGTCGAGCAGGGTTCTTTTGCGCAGGATATGGGGCGCGGGGTGCCGCGCGCTGGGGAGTGACTGCATACGGGCCTGTTGTTGGTCTAGTTTGTTCATGGAGTCGCTACATGCCCCGCCTCGCCTTCGGTCCCCAATCCCTGGACCAAGCGGTCGATATCAGCTTTCGTATGTATTTCCGTGACACAGAGGAGGAGGCAATCTGTCAACTCGGGGTACCAATCCTCCAACACCACGCCGGCAATGAGCCGCTGGGCTTTCAGCCGCTGCCATACCGCACGGGCCTGAGGAATCTGGATGACGAATTCGTTAAAGAAAGGAGACGGGAAACGTGTGCGACTGTGTCCGGTTTGCTGTAACAACTCGTGAGTGTAATGGCTCTTCTTCACATTCTGGATAGCCAGTTCTCTCAGCCCTTGCTTGCCCATCAGACAGAGAAACACTGTCGCCGCGAGGGCGCAGAGCCCCTGATTCGTGCAAATATTGGACGTCGCGCGTTCGCGCCTAATGTGCTGTTCACGTGTAGCGAGGGTGAGGACGAAGCCCCGCCGGCCGTCGTGATCGACTGTCTCCCCGACCAACCGGCCCGGCATGTTGCGCAGGAGACGCTGACGGCAGGCGAACAGGCCTACACCCGGTCCGCCGTAGCTCAACGGGATACCGAAACTCTGCCCTTCGGCGACAGCGATGTCGGCCCCGAGGGCGCCAGGCGATTGCAAGAGACCCAAAGCGATCGCTTCCGTTGTGACGGTGACGACGAGCGCGCCGGCCTGGTGCGCCGCTGCGCTTATCCGCGCGACATCTTCAATCACGCCGAAGACATTGGGGTATGCGACAACGACGCAGCTGACCGTCTGGTCTAAGTGGTGGGAGAGAGCGGTCAGGTCGAGCCGCCCATCGGCCCCCCATGGCAGCTCGACTATCTGGGTGTCGGGCAGGCCGTCGAGGTAGGAGTGGACAACCTGGCGATACTGTGGATGGAGCGAGCGTGGGAGGAGGACAGTGGGCCGATTCGGGACGACCCGCTTAGCCATCAAGACGGCTTCGGCGGTCGCCGAGGCCCCGTCGTACATACTGGCATTGGCGACCTCCAAGCCGAACAAAGCAGCCACCAGGGATTGAAACTCGAAGATCGATTGTAGAGTCCCTTGGCTGACCTCTGCTTGGTAGGGGGTGTAGGCGGTGGCAAACTCGGCTCGTTGCACGATTTGATCGACCACCGCAGGTATATAGTGCGGGTACGCCCCGGCTCCCAAGAAGGTCACGACCTCTGGACTGACCCGGTTCATGCCGGCCAGTTGCGTGAGGCAGGCTCTGACGGCAGATTCTGACCGTCCTGGGGGGAGGTTGATTGCTGCCCGGGCGCGTAGTTCCTCAGGAATGGACGTAAACAGGTCATCGACTGCGGGCACGCCTATCGCTGCGAGCATCGCGGCGATGTCGTGTTCGGTGTGGGGAATGTAGCGCATCCTCACTCTTCTTTCTGTTCCTCTGCGATAAACCGTTCGTACTCGGCGGCCGTCATCAGATCATCCAGCTCGGCAGGGTCGCTCATTTCGACGCGGACCATCCAAGCATCGCCGTAGGGATCCTCGTTGACGGTTTCCGGGGAACTGGGCAGATCCACATTAACCTCCGTCACCGTCCCGCTCACCGGGGCATAAATATCAGACACCGCTTTCACAGACTCTACCACGCCGAACGCCTCATCTTTAGTGAGTTGGGTACCGACCTCCGGCAACTCGATATAGACCACGTCACCGAGCTGTTGCTGAGCGTAGTCGGTGATGCCAATGGTAGCGATATTGTCCTCTACTGCCACCCATTCGTGCTCGTGCGAGTATCGGAGTTGCGAGGGGATTTCCATAGCCTCTATCTCCTGTCAGTGTTTGTGATAAAAGGGACGCTTGACCACCTGCCCGTGCGCATGCCGGCCGCGGATGTCTACCGCCAGGGGGGTCCCGACCGCAGCATAGGCCGGGGGGACGTAACCTAAGGCGATACCGGTACCCAACGAAGGAGACAAGGTCCCACTCGTCACGTACCCGACCGCCTGGTCACCCGACCACAGCGTGTAGCCGTGGCGGGGAACTCCCGAGTCGTGCAGCCGCAGACCGACGAGTTGCCGCGAGACGCCACCCTGGTGTTGACGCCACAGTGCCTCGCGGCCGAGGAAAGTTGGCTTGGCGAACGCCACTAGCCGTTGTAAACCTGCCTCGAGCGGGGTGGTCTGGGCATCGATGTCGTTGCCGTAGAGGAGGTATCCGGCCTCGAGCCGTAGCGTGTCGCGCGCGCCCAGGCCGACTGGCACAATACCTTCATGCCTGCCAGCGTCCAGACAGGTGTGCCACACTGTCACACCTTGATGAGTTGACACGAACAGTTCAAACCCATCCTCACCCGTGTAGCCGGTGCGTGCCACTATGGCGGGGACACCGCCGACCTCCCCGGTAGCGCACCAGTAACGGCGGAGGTGGGCGAGATCGAGCGACGTGAGCCGCTGCAGTACTGTCGCTGCCAGGGGGCCTTGGATGGCGAGGAGCGCATATTCATCGCTCCGGTTGATGAGCTCCGCCCGGCCGTGATTCTGCGCGTGCATCCATGCGTAATCTTTCTCGCTGTTGGCTGCGTTCACACAAAAGAGATAACGATCCGCAGCGAGGCGATAGACAATCACGTCGTCGACAATGCCCCCGTCTGGGTAGCAGAGGACCGAGTAGTGGGCTTGCCAGAGCTGTAACCGAGCGACATCCGAGACTAGCAGTTCCTGACACACCTCAAGGGCGTGAGGGCCCCTCAATTCGATCTCCCCCATATGGCTCAGGTCGAACAGGCCGACGCTGGTGCGCACGGCGCGGTGTTCGGCCAGGATACTGCTATACTGTACAGGCAGCTCCCAGCCAGCGAACTCGGTCAGGCGGGCGCCAAGGGCACGGTGGGTCTCGTAGAGGGGAGTACGTTTCATACGTCGCTTGTCACTCTCAGGCGGCGAAATCCGCAGATAACAGAGCGGGAGCTGCACGGTTCCCATATGCAGATGCGAGTACCCCCTGTCTTGCTCTCCCTGGCTACCGTCCGGGTGTCATCTGCCTTTCTGCCGCTTGCATAGTGTTGGCGAGTAACATCGCCACGGTCATAGGGCCGACACCGCCAGGAACAGGAGTGATAAATGCCGCCCGTTCCTTGGCCAGGGCGAACTCGACGTCTCCTCTCAAGGAACCGTCGGCGAGACGGGAGATGCCGACGTCGATCACTATCGCCCCTTTTTTAATCCAGCCTCCCTTGATCGTTTCCGGCTGTCCGATAGCTGCAACTACAATATCGGCTTCACGGACTTCATGTGCAAGGTCCACGGTGTGGGAATGGCAGCAGGTGACCGTGAGGTTGCGCTCGAGCAGAAGCATGGCAACTGGCTTGCCGACGAGGGTGCTCCGTCCGATGACGACGGCCTTTTTCCCCGACAGCTGGATACCGCTTTCGTCGATGAGGCGCATCACCCCTAGCGGCGTACAGGGGCGTAAACCTTCTTCGCCGCGGAAGAGTTTTCCTTGGCTCAAAGGGTGCAAGCCATCGACATCTTTCTCCGGAGCGAGGGCTTGGATGAGTTGACCCTCGTGGAGATGGGCAGGCAGAGGGAGTTGCAGTAAAATCCCATGCACTGTAGGGTTGGTGTTCAACTCGGCGAGCAACGCCTCGACTTCGGCCATCGTAGCGGTTACCGGTAGGCGATAGCCAAAAGAGCGGATACCTACCTCGTGGCACGCTTTTTCTTTTGTCTTGACATACACCCGCGAGACCGGGTCGTCACCGATCAATATCGTTGCCAAGCCAGGGACCTGGCCATACCGGGCGAGGAACCGTCCAACCCTTTCTTTCACCTCGCGCCGCACCGCTTCTGCCACCCGCTTTCCGTCGAGAATCACTCCCATAGAACTTGCAGAATACGTGAATTGCTTTCCCACTGTAAAGGCAGGCAGTATAATGTTGAATATGGTAGTGGGAATTCCCAAGGAAATCAAAGCGGAAGAGACGCGCGTGGCCATCACTCCGAGTGGGGTAGCTGCGCTCGTCGCTCACGGGCATACGGTGCTCGTTGAGCACGGGGCCGGGGTGGGGAGTAGTATCCCGGATGAGCACTATCGTGCGGCGGGCGCTCGTTTGCTCCCGACCGCTGAAGCGCTCTGGGAACAGGCCCAACTGATTCTGAAAGTCAAGGAACCACTTCCTGCCGAGTATCCTTTTCTCCGTCCGGGCTTGATCCTTTTTACCTATTTGCACCTGGCTGCGGAGGAGACCTTGACGCGCGTCCTGCTGCAAAAACAGGTCACGGCCCTTGGGTACGAGACGATTCAGCTCGATGACGGTTCTCTGCCGTTACTCGCACCCATGAGTGAAGTGGCAGGCAGGCTGGCGATCCAGGTCGGCGCGTGGTGTCTGCAGGCGCAAAATGGGGGGCGCGGTGTGCTGCTCAGCGGGGCTTCTGGTGTCAAACCGGCCTACGTGGTGATACTTGGTGCGGGGATCGCCGGCACCAACGCTTGTCAAGTCGCGGTCGGCATGGGGGCACGGGTGAGCATTCTCGATGTGAATCCGGCGCGCCTCCGTTATACGCATGATATCCTGGGCGGCCATGTAACGACGGTCATGTCGAACCGGGCGAATATCGAAGAGGAGGTGGTCGCCGCCGATTTGGTGATCAGCTCGGTCTTGGTCCCCGGCGCGCGCACCCCAAAGTTGCTCTCGCGTGCCCTGTTCCGCGCTATGAAGCCCGGGGCAGCATTCGTCGATGTGTCTATCGATCAGGGGGGGAGTGCAGAAACCTCGCGGCCAACCACACATCATGACCCCGTGTACCGCGAGGAGGACGTCGTGCACTACTGTGTGACGAATATGCCGGCCATCGTGCCGCACACCTCCACCTTTGCGCTGACCAATGTGACGCTTTCGTATGCCCTCGAACTGGCAGACAAAGGAATCACCGCCTTGCGCGAGAACGCGGCATTACGGCGCGGACTGAACACGATGCAGGGGCAGGTGACGCACCCAGGGGTTGCGGCAGCGTTTGGGGTGCCGTGCGTGCAGGTGCAGGAGGTGCTCGACACGACAAGGTAGAGAACAGCCGCCATCTGCTCGCGATCAGCCCACGAAAGGTCCGTCCATGACCACCGTTGGTGTCGTAGGGGGCTAAGGCATCGACCCCGCTGCCACAGGGGAGGACTCATACCCCGATGTTCTCTGGTGAGCATACATGCACGACGCCTGCTCACTCTCTCTTTGCCGGTTTGGGGCGGTTGCAGCGAGGGCGGAAAGCTACACGTGTTGTGCGCGCTCCACCACCGGCGCCAATTGTTTGACTAGCTCCAACCCCTTGCCATCAGCCGCCTCTGTTCCCATCTGCTGTGAGAAGACGATGATACGGCTAGCGCCGGCATCTCGATATCGTTTGAGTTCCTCGACCGACGGGCCGCCGTTGCGGGGCTCGACGATGGCTGTGATCTGCAGCGCCTCTGGGTCGCGCCCGGCCTCTCGCGTCAGTTGCCTCAGCGTCGCCACATCCCGTGCGAGCGCTTCCGGACTCTGCACGAGCGGGCACCACCCGTCGTACGTGCGGGCGACCCGTTCCAGAGCTTTTGGGCCATGAGCGCCGAGCAGCACGGGGGGATAGGGTTTTTGCACGGGTTTGGGCTCGCAGCGCACGGCTGGGAAGCGAACAAGCTGGCCCTCGTAGGCGGCTTCGATTTGGGTCCACAACACGCGCATCGCCTCGACACTTTCGCGCAGGCGCTTCCAACGCAAGCCAAAGCGTGTTCCCATGACTTCGGTTTCTTCTTTGAGCCAGCCCGCTCCAACCCCGAGAATGACCCGTCCACCTGAGTAGAGGTCGAGGCTGGCCACGACTTTCGCCGTGACGAGAGGATCGCGCTCCGGTAAGAGGCAAATCCCGGTGCCCAGTTTGATGCGTTTAGTGACCGTAGCAGCGACGGTCAAGCCGATAAACGGATCGACCCAGCGATGATAATGCTCCGGAAGCTGTCCATCCCTAGCAGCGGGGAATGGGGTTTTGTGGCCGACCGGGATCACTGGGTGTTCAGGTAACCAGAACGAGTCATACCCCAAGGCTTCGGCCTGGCACGCAATTTCAGCCAAGTTCCCACTTTGTGCAGTGGCGGTCAGCAGAATCCCAATATGCATAGAGGGCTCTCCTTTATACTTCGTTCAGGGTCTCTTGTCTTATACCAAAGGAGTGGGGTGCAGCAACTCGTTCCCTTGGCGAGAGGGATTTTCATTGACAAGAGTGGTGATCTCCGGATACGTTTGCGACCATGGAGGCAGACGGGTTGCAGCGAGTAGGGGAGAGAGGGAGCCGGCTGGCCACGGCTCTCTTGGGTAGGATGAGGAGCATATTTTGAGAGGTCTGAACGGCTCCGCAGAAGAAGAGCAGTCCCTAAGCTTTACCTCGCATTGGCAGCTACCCTATGCCCTGCGGGCCCTGCGCTATCGCAATTTTTGCCTCTTCTTTGTCGGTCAGTTTGTCTCACGCACCGGTTATTGGATGCAGCACATGGCGCAGAGTTGGCTGGTGTACCGTCTCTCTGAGTCCTCTTTCATGCTCGGGGCGGTTGGGTTTGCTGGGCAATTCCCCACCTTACTCTTCGGCTTGCTCGCCGGAGTGGTCGCAGACCGCTTTAACCGGTATCAGGTGATTCTTGTCACGCTGATGCTGGCGATGCTCCAAGCGACGGTTTTGGGGGTGTTGACCCTGGAGGGATGGGTTACGGCCTGGCACGTGTTTTTCCTGGCGATCTTTGCCGGTGCGGTGCAGACGTTCGAAATGCCGGCGCGGCAGAGTTTCTTAACGGAGATTGTCGGGCGCGAGGATGTATCGAGTGCTGTTGCACTTAACTCTGCTCTCGTCAACGGGGCACGCATCATCGGTCCGGCGCTTGCCGGTATGGTGGTCGCGCACATGGGGGAGGGAGCGTGCTTTTTGCTCAACGCGCTTTCCTATCTCGCCATTATCGGTGGATTTCTCGCCATGCGGTTACCGGCCAAGACGGAGGCGGGTGCCGGGCGAGTTTCGATACTGGCGTTTATGCGCGAGGGGGTGGTGTATGCCGCGCGTACGCCCGCAGTGCGTCTGCTGCTGGGGGTAGTCGGGCTGGCGAGTTTTCTGAGCACCCCCTATACCGTCCTGATGCCCATCTTTGCTGGCGAGATCCTCCATGGCGGACCGAGCGGTATGGGGATGTTGATGGGAGCGGCAGGGGTGGGCGCCGTGATCGGTGTGATGTGCTTGGCGCGTCACCATACGACAGAGAAGATTGCTGGGACTATTGTGTTTGCCTTGGTTAGGTTTGGCGTCGGACTTATCCTCTTCGGCTTCTCCCGTCATTTTTGGCTCTCTCTGCTGCTCCTGCCACTGGTCGGGTCGGGCTTCATGCTACCTATGTCGGCAGCCAATACTCTGCTGCAAACCTTGACTCCGGATCACTTGCGGGGGCGGGTGATGAGTATATTTTTCATGGTGTTCATGGGGACACCGCCCGTTGCTAGCCTGCTCGCTGGGGTGCTCGCCCCGCACATCGGTGCCCCACTCACCGTGGGCCTCACCGGCGTGTGTTGCCTGGGGGGCGCGGTGTGGTTTGCGCTCAAGGTGCACGTGCTGCGAGAAGCGGCGGCTGTCGCGTCGAGTCCGGTCGACCAGTAGCGCAGGGCGCTGCACTAATGGGGCGGACCATTCTTTTATGGGCTGGAGATTTTTTCCGCCTCGGGTCTGACAACAGTGACTTGCTCTCGCGGGACCGGCCGCGGCTGGGGGATCCCGCCGCTGTTGACGATGTATACGCCGAGGCACACCCCGGCCACACCAAGGAGGTGTATCGGCATGAGCTGTTCATGCAAGAGTAGCCAGCTGTATACGACGCCGAAAACAGGCGAGAGAAAAGTGAGGGCAGCCACGCGCGTTGCAGGTTTCCGCTGAATGAGCCAGGCAAAGGCAACAAAACCGAAGGCGGCGGAGACAAGACCGAGGTACAAAATCGAGGCGATGGCTCGCCTGGAGAAGACGAAAGGCCGGCCCGATTCAAATCCCCATGACAGTAGAGCCAACGCGGGGCACGAGATCAGGGATTGCCAGCAGATCAGTGCGACGGGATGAATTCTCCCTGCCGTCCGTTTCGTCGCAATGCTTGAGAAGGCAGTCATCATTGCACCACTGATGACAATCATGTCGCCAACCAGCGTTTCACTGAAGCCGCTACCCAGCTCGGTAAAAAACAGGACAATCAGGCCCCAGAGAGCAACGCTCAGTCCAGCCATTTTGCGTACAGTGATTGTATCTCCAGGCAGAAAATACGGGGCCAGCATCGCCAGGAAGATCGGTTGGGTGTAAAAGAAGACCGCCGCACGACCCGAAGTCGTCAGTGAAGTACCCACATATGCCGTGATGTTCGTGTACAAAAACATCATAGCGAGCGCAACGAGTAACCTAACTTCCTGCAGACCGTACACCAGTGGCACGTGCTGGTAGCGTGCCCACGCCAAGAGAACGAGTCCTGTGAGGCAAAACCGTATAGCACCAGCGCCAAGCGGCGGCATATCAAACGTGCCCACCTTGATGGCAACAAACGCGCCGCCCCAGATCGCACAAAGCAGAATTGTCAAAGCAGTGGAAAACAGATCGAGAGGCTGATCATGCGTATAGTAGGTCTCTTTTCCCATCCAGATTTCCTCATCCCAGGGTTATAGCGGGCAGCAAGGTTGCGTCAAGCGGAGATTGCTTCAACCACCGAGGGAGAACTTCCTTTCTTTCCTGGGAGAGTATCGTGCTCTTACAAAGTGCCAGTCACAAGGAGTGTGACAAGGGAACTGGAAAGAGAGGATCATGATGATCGTCCGGGACTTGACAGCTAGCGAATTGCTCTATGGAGTGACGTGGAAAGGAGAGGCACTATTGGCTGTAGCCTGCAGGCAGGTAACTATGATGACCGCACCCCCGACTCGCACGCGCTGGCTGATTGTCGCGTTGATCTTCGTCATCTACATCGTGATGTTCATCGACCGCGTGAATATTTCGATCGCGGCCAAGTACATCATGCCCGAGTACGGCATAACGGACGTGCAGATGGGCTGGATCTTCAGCGCGTTTGTATTGGGCTATGCCGTTCTGCAGATCCCTGGAGGGTGGCTCGGCGACCGCTTTGGTCCGAGACGGATCTTGGCTGGGGCGATCCTGTGGTGGTCGGTATGGACTGCGGTGACGGCGATCGCTGGAGATTTCTTTCTCGCCTCGCTCTTCGGCGTCGTGGGATCATTTGCTGTGGTGCGTGTGCTCATCGGCATTGGTGAGGCTGCCGCGCCACCAAACGGCAACCGGGTCATAGCGAATTGGGTGGCTCCACAAGAACGTGGGCTCGCGCTCGGCTTTGTGATTAGTGGCAGCTCACTGGGGGCCGCCTTCACGCCGCCCCTCATCGCCTGGATTATGGTGACGTGGGGCTGGCGGGAGGCTTTTTACCTGGCCGGCGGGATCGGGGTCGTGCTGGCCCTCGTCTGGTATGGGGTTGCTACAGACCG